>Ga0335071_10000396_pt1 | contig 49429 bp, 72 predicted proteins | sample Lox_Sample_15_FD_206724 | JGI IMG/M metagenome (GOLD analysis project Ga0335071, IMG submission 206724) | Soil microbial communities from Loxahatchee National Wildlife Refuge, Florida, United States - Lox_Sample_1.5 | ecosystem: Environmental > Terrestrial > Soil > Wetlands | place: USA... | reverse complement strand
GAGAGAGCGGTGGGAGAGAAAACGACCCCGGGGCCGTCGCCGGCCCCAAGGGTCACATGAAGGGCGAAGTAGCCGCCCTGTCCCCCACCCTCGATCGGCTGGTAGCGAATCGAGGTTACGCGCATGTCAGCCTACCTTCACCAGACTTGCCACGCGGGGCCAGTAGAGCCTCTTGTTCTCATCCTCGACGATGAAGCTCTTGTGGGGGCGCGTCGCTCCGGATACGGCCAGCTTTGGAAGCGCCCCGGGTGCCACCACGGCCACGATCGTTCCTTCGACCGAGTGACTTCCCCCGCGACCTCCTGCCTGCCACGCCACCTTGTCGCCTTTCTTGAAGCTCACCATGGTGGTTTACCTGCGGCGCGAGGAGGAGGAAGAGGCCTTTTTCGACGGGCTCTTGGTCGAGCCGCCGAGAGGCTTTCCGTCGTCAGAGAGAAACAGGTGGACGTGGCCGTCGTCGTCGCGCTGCTGCTGCACGACGTTCTCAGGGCGCGGCTCTCCCGCCTCGTCCTTTCCCTGGCGGATTCCCAAGCGCACACGGATGCGCTTTCCCGCGAAGTCCTCCGTCTCGTAGCCCTCCTCGGCGTCGTACTCAACGCCTGCGGCCTTGCAGATGTCGGCGATCTCGTCAGCGGTTCTCTGCTTGGAGGCCTCGGAGAAGCTGTCGTGCTCGGGGAACATCTCGGAGATGCGGTGGGTGTACTTCCGCCCCTGCGTGCTCTTGCCCTTGTTGGGGCCGTCGGGGAAATCCGGGCCGTCGATCACCACACCCGGGAAGTTGTGGCTCTGCCCCGGGGACTTTCCCCACTCCTTGATGGAGGCCGCGCCCAGCTCCAGCACGTAGTCTCCCTTGGGAAGGGTGAAGTCAAGCGGCTTCACTCCTGTTGAACTCTCAGCCCCAGGAACCTTTACCTTCATGAAAAACTCCTCGTTGCTTTCCGAATGCATCACTCCCAGTTTCGCTCTATGTCTCACTTGAAAACCGTCTTTCTGTTCCCCGGCGCGGTCACTCCGGAAGACATGGTTCCCCCTTATGAGGAGGAATCGGTATCGCTTTCGCCAGTTTGCATCACCTCCTTTCCTTGAAATGAAAAGGGAGCCCTTCCGGCGAGGGCTCCCAGGCTCTTGAAGGCTCATCGGAGGAGATTGCATGAGGGCTCTCGGAAGGCTCTTGTGCGCCGGACACAAGTGCCAATCCCAGAGAATCATAGCACATGTAGCCCTCACGGTGGGAAGGAAAATCGTCTCGATAGAAACACTCCACGTGCATCGCCACTCCCATGCTTTCAACCCACGGATGGAGAGAGGACAGGGGCTTTCGGCACTTCAGGCAAAGGCGTTTCTTCCTGACATGAGGCTCCATCCACCCATCCTTGGCGTCCGCACTTCGGACACTGGCACACACGGCGTCCGTTGCACCGGGCGACCACGTGGGCGTAGAGCAGTTCCCACTCCCACCCGCAGGTCTTACATTTGGCGGTCACGCCTTTCCGCCTCCTGCGCTTGGGTCCTCCACGACGGGCCACGGTTCAACGCCACTTCCGCAGTCGGGACACTTGCCATCTATCAGTTGTTCTGAGCGGTATGTCACGTTGTCGCCTGATCGAGCCAACGCTCCCAAGCACCTCCACCGCCTCGCTGCCTCGGGAGGGGCAGGTTCCACGAATGCAGGATGTGACATGAAGTCGCTCGGCGGAGGATAGTCCGATGCGCCCTGTTTCGTGTCGGCGGGGGCGGGCTTGGAGATAGCGTCAAGGTCCACGTCACCAGCCTTCCATAGCGGATCATCACCGGCGGGGGCGGCGTAGGGACACGGCGGGTAGTGGATCTGGTTCCCCTCTCCGTCTACGTGGCGTCCGCAGTCACACGCGGCGGGGGCGGGCGTCTCGTCGGGTTTGGCGTTCAGCTTGGCAAGCGCCTCCGTCATTTCCTCTTCCGTGAGTGGCCGAGCTTGGTGATCATCGATAACTCCGATCTCCCACCGGCCCGACCTGACCTGCATGATGCGCTCATAGACCTTCATTCTGCCGCTCCTTTGCGTGGATTGCCATGTGGCACTTAGTACAGAGGTGCATCACGTCATGGGGCTTCCCGTAGTCCGGATGGTGACGGTCCTCGGCTTTTGCGCCGCAGATTTCGCATCGCTCTTTCAAGGGTATGTTGTACTCGGCGTGATGCTGAGCCCGGTTCTTATCGCGATGCTTTTTCTTGTACTCGCTCATCCATGCCCGACGACGCGCCTTCACTTCGGGCCGCGCTTGCCATTCTCGCTTGCGTTCCTTCTCCCGGTCAGGATGGGCCAGCCGGTAGCGCTTCGCGGTCTCTCGCTTTGCAGCACGCTCTTTCTGGCTCATGACCCAACCTCGTCAAAGTTCTCATCTACCCCGTCGATGAGTATGCGCTTCTCCTTTGGCGGCTTGCCGTGGATCGTGCACGCTTCGGTGTGGTGGTCCCCGTCACTGTCAGTCCAGCAGGCGCACCCCTCGACGAACGTTGGCGGCTGGGCGCGGAGGGCGGAACGAAGCGCATCGGCAACCAGTTTCACGCCCGAATCGCGAAAGTAGTCGAACCGGTCAAGGCACTCCAGCGCGTGCTGTGCCGCTTCCCTCATCCCTCCGTCAGGGGCAGGGGCGGTCCACTTGCCACGGTCGAGACATTCCACGATGGCGAGAGCCACGGCGGCGGAATGAATGGCCTCGGTGCGAACCTCTGCCGATCGGTCCTTTCCCGAATCTCCTCCGAACCGCTGATGTAGTGCGGCCTGCGCCAGTTCGCCAACCTCTTCCATGAGGATTGCAAGGTAGGTGATCGGGTCATGGTTTTGCTCGCCCCACTTCACATCCTGCCGCTTGCGTTCGGCCAGAACGTCCCTCAGCCCCGTCCCCTCGGCCGGCTCGGGGGGGTGTTCGGATAGGATGGCACGGATGAATCCCGCAAACTCCGAGTCGGGCCTCCAGCTTTCATCCGGAGTGCCTTTGTCCTTTTCGATCTTGGTCGCCAGCGCAACCAGCGCCCGCCTCAGGTCATCCATGCTTCACCTCGTCAAAGAGCGTTGAGAGGATGCGGGGAACTATTTGCCTTGCTGTCTTCTCAATGTAGCCTCTCATCTGAGAAGCCAACTCACGTCCTCCTACCCCATCCCACTTTCTCATCTCGCGCAGAATGGAATCGGAGATCCGTTTAGCCACCCTCTCCCGGCCCTCTATTCGCAAGTCCACAACGTCCGACCACTTCACCCACGGCCCGTCCTTCACTTCTCCCATGTGCTCGCCGTTGTACCGCTTCATTCCCCTTCCCTCCCTGATAAGGCGAAACCTTCACAGTACCGGCTTCGGAACGATACAGTGATAGCTCACCGAAACGATGACTTTCTTGAGGAATGCGGCATCCTTGACGTGACCGTTGAATAGAGGCGTATCACGAACATCTATGAGAATGATCTCGCATCCGTCGTCATCCGCGCCCATGTCGTTGACGGTGTAGCCATCGCGCCGTTTCCAGACGCCTTCGACCTTCTTGTTCTTCGTGAATCCGCAAGACCTAAGCACGTTCTCGATATTCACCTCACACCCCCTCTCCGGTCACAACACCGACTTCTGCTTGTCGATGCTGTCTAGCATCCTGACACCGAGAGCCACAAGCGACTTGAACGCTTCCAGGCTCACGGGCAGCGAAGTCGTCAGCGTGCCCCGTCCTTCGTCGGGCCGCTGGAACACCATCACTACCGTGTCGGGCGCCGCGCATAGAATGCTCACCTGCGTGAGCAAGTCCGTCTCGGCGCTCCATCCCGTGTCGTTCCTCAGTTCTTTCACCTCTTCCTCCTCGACCTGTATCTCTCGTTACCCGTCTACGGCTTCGCTCCAATGGAAGGGCTGACCCGTGCAAGAAGCTCGGTGGCACCCGCTACGGCAGGTCCCAAGCGCTGTTCGCGCTCCTTGTACATCTCGACGGCCTTGGAAAGCTCTGCGATCTTTCTCTGGTAGCGCTCGCGGATGTCCTGACCGATGACATTCGGCATGTGCTCCACGTCGAAGGTCCAGCGCCGGTTGGCCTCCCGCTTTCCAAGATGATAGGAGAGCCACAGAAACCCCACCACCACGAGAAGGGTAAGGAGGAAGGCTCCAAGGGCGGGAGCATGGAACCCGAGAAATTGAAAGAACTCGACAAAGGCCATTCTTTACTCCTTCCCAAGCAGATAATTGAGGGTTGAGATGATCTCGTCGATCTTGTAGTGAACGATGTTCGGGATCTGGGCTCCATGGAGCTGTCCGAGGGGTTTGATCCGTCTCGCCTCATTCACCGCGATGGTCTTGTCGAGGATCTCAAGGGCGAGATCAAAGCCGTCCACGCGGCCCCGAACCTCGGTCTTGAACGTCTCATCGCAGTAGGAGAGGTCGGCCATGGCAAAGAGATCCCGCGCCTTGGCAACCTCGTCTCGGGCCTCAGAGAGCAGGCTCAAAACGTCACCTCGTAAACGATGAAGGCCACGTACTCCTGGACGAGCCGCTTGGTCTTCTCGGCTCCTTCGGTCTCTTCGCTTCCCGCAAGAGAGTAGAAGACATTCCTCTGAAACTTCATCTCGACAACCGTATGGTTGGAAATGAAGTACCCCACCTGCTCGCAGAAGGCGGCCTTCCCCGCTCCGTTTCCTTCATCTCTGACCTCAATGATGTTGAGGAACTTCATTCGATTATCTCCATGACGATCACAACTGTCCCGCAGACAATTCCTACTATGGCACTGGTCCAACCCAAAACGTTTCCTGAAATTATATGGACCGGGAGCAGTACCGCATCAACCCCTACGAGAAGAGAAAAGACCATGATTAAGATTTTTCCTTTCATCCCGGCCTCCGTATCTGCGCGTAGTGAGCCACGGTCCACCCAAGGGGAAAGGGAAGCCTCTGAGGAAGCTCGATCACCTGGAAGCCGTCGGTCCAGGGATTTCCCTCGGTCCTCATGCGGTTGACGACGTGACAGAGGTAGTCGGCTTTCGCCAGCTCCATCCCCTCATGGTACTCCAGCCACGGACCGGTTGCCATACAGGACTGTGCGCGATTCCATAGGCACATGGTGGCGGCCATGGTGAGGTTAGGGTTGACCATCGAAGCCATAAGGGTAAAGTCCAGCCACGGTTCCTTCTTCACGAAAGCTTCCTTACTGAGTGGCGCACTATGTAGAGAGCTTGCACGATGTCTCTCAGAAGGTTCCAATCCTCCTCGCGAATGGAATTGTCTATTCGGGTTTCCTCGTTCTGCGCCGCTTGAACGATGAGATCCAACTCCCCAAGAACGTCTTCCCAATTTACGCTCTTGGACAAGCGCTTGGCCTTCTGATACTGAGTCTCGTGGCGCTTCACGCCTTCCCTTTCTTCACGTAGTACTTCTCAAACTTCTTGAACGACGGGTTCTCGTGGACGTCGAGGGGAATGCCCTTTCGCGATCCCGTGAACTCGATCCCTCGGGACTGGAGGGGTGTGAGGTAGAACTTCATCCCGCCTTCCTTGTCGGTCTCGGTATAGTGGTAGTAGATCTCGTCGAAGAAATGGGGAAGACGATTTCCGAGAGCCTGCCCCGTCATCGCCGGCTGCTGGTAACGCCTCTGCATGTCATCCTGCTTGTCAGCGAGTTCTGCCGTCATCCAGACGTGCATGGGAAGGGTCTTCACCGCGTCCAAGATATTGAAAAACCTCTGCATGACGAGGTTGTAGTCCTGGAGCTGGAGGGTCTCCATGTGGGTGCCGCTCTTGTCCGTGTGGGCCTTGTCCACGGTGATCTCGTGGGCGAAGATGTCGCAGAACGTCGTGCCTGAGTCGATGATGAGAGTCTCGGGCTCGTAGCCGTAGGACTTCACTTCGTCCCAGAGGTTTCCCTTCCGATACTTCAGCTCCAAGACGAGTTGGTGGAGATCCCGCCAGGACCACAGCTCGTTCTCTCCCACGTCCTCGGTCCATCGGACGAACGGGAACACGCAGGGATCGGTCTTGCAGTTCACCGGGATGTCGGTGGCAAGGCCCGCATCGGCGTTGGCGATGATCGGGTTCGGAAAGGTCAGGGCGAAATGGGTCTTTCCGACCTTGGAGTAGCCGACGGAGAGCCCACGGACGTACGCGGAAGCGATGTCCGAGAGGCCCTGAGAGTACTTCTTCTTCGCGGTGGTTTTAGCCATCAGAAAACCAGCCTTTCATTCACGATGCTGGGGTTTTTCACCTTTTCCCGTATCACGTCGAAGCACTCTTTGCAGCATTCGAAGTCTTGGGGCGTGGCGATACCCGTGGTGAAGGTCACGGTGCCGTACGAGTTTCCGTTCTTGTACTTCTGGCACACGTCGCACTTGAACGCTTTCATACATTCTTCTCCCATTCGTTGAGTGGCTTGGGGTCAAGCCGTGTGTGATTGGTATGGGCGGCGTACCATCGTTCGGGCTCCCTCTGGCGGTCTCCGTCCTGCGCCGTGACCTTTGCCGCGCCCCAATGGACCACCGGTACCGTCGCCCTCGGAGTGATGGTCCACCAGCCCTTGGCATCGTAGCGACGGGAGATCACCATGTCGCCCTGGCACCCTTGGGGATATGCCTTCGGGTCGAAGATCTCTCCCTGATCCCGGTAGAACCACTCGTCGGTGGGGAACATCCCCACCCGGCGGAACATCTCGGTGCGGTGAAGCTGGAAGTACCGGGCTGTGGCGCTCACCCGCATGTGGTCGGTGAAGACGGTTCCCGTGAAGGCGATGTGTCTCTCCCAGTCGGTGACCTTCACGGCGTAAGCGCCGGTGCACGCGACGCCCGGGTCTTCTTCCATCTCTCGGAGGAGAAGGGGAAGAGCCGTGGGGCCAATCACCTTGCAGTCGTTGTCCATGAATAGGATGTAGGGGGTGTCCACGAGGGCCGATGCGACGTTGCAGCACTCCTCGGAGGTTTTCCCAAAGGCCACGACGACCTCGCCGAGACTCTTCAAGGCTTGGATCTCCACATAGGAGCTTCCACCGTCGGCGAGGATCACCCGGAGATCTCCGTGGAAACGCCGTATCGCCCATAGGGCGCTTCGGGTGAAGTCAATATTGTGAAAGGTCGTCATGATGAGGGTAACCTGGGTCTCGATGTTGTTTGCTACTCCGTCCATCGGTCTCTCCTTCCGATGAGATACAAACCATCGAGGGGCTTGGCCTCGTACCATGTCCACTGGAACTCCTTGTACTTGAACGCAAAATCTGTGAAGTACGTATCGTTGTCGATGAAATCAAAGACGGGCTGGTAGGCAAGGAAGATCGTATCACAGCACTCGGCCACGGTTTCAAGCACGAGGTCTCGGATGGAAATGGGGCACTCTGAGAGGCTCCACGTGGCGAAGAACGCTGTGGGTCCGTAAGAGTTGTCCCGAAGGAAAGAGAGAAACGTCGCGAGGTCCGAGGTGATGTTCACCATCTGGGAGATGTAGCGCTGAAGGAGGGTCATCTCTGGGATGTCATAGACGGTGTAGTTCATGTAGCGGACCCAGAGGCGACGGGTGAGAAGACCCGCGCCAAACTCGTAGACGTTGTTGAAGTACTGGTCTCCGAGGAGAGAAAGCTGACGCCGCATCACCTCTTCGGTTGCGGTGGCGATCATGGTCTTCTTCACGATGCCCCAGGAGAGATAATCGAAGTCACCCTTGGAGATCTTCTCGCGGATCTCCCCGAGGCGACGCGACCAGGAGCCTCCGACGAACTGCGCGGGGATGTCGAGGGCTTTCTTCCTCAGGTAATCAAAAATATCCATCGAAGTCGTCTCCTTTATAAGGCCTGATCATGGCGACCGGAAGGGTCACTATGAGGGTGAGCGCTATCGCGATGACAAGGCCGACCACGAAGAGGAAGTCTCGGGCCTTTCGGAGAAACGCTCGAAGCTTCCGCCACTTCAAATCTCGACCCGGGGGAGCGGCAGGTATTCTCATCGGTGCTTCCCCAAGTTGCGACGGCGAAACTCCATGAGGGTCATGCGGTCGTGCTCGGGAGAGCCGTTCTTCCATAGAAACCAGTTTCTCCTTAGCGTCGTGTACCACCCACAGAATACCCCAAGAGAGTAGGCCAAAAGGTGAGAGATGAGGAGGACTACGATGACCCATCCCAATGACATCACTTGCTCCTTTTCGGGTAGGCGAAGCGCCTCCGGCCACTGTCACCGAGGTGAAGGAGAACCCATTCGCGCCAGTAGTAAGGGTCCGTTGCCAGAGCCTTCCGCGCGGCGTTGTCTTTGAGATCCGCCAGGGGAAGCCTCGAATGGTCCTCGATGATCTTTGAGGGGTTCTTGGGATCATAGCGATGCTTGAACCCGGACTGGCCGCGACGGTCGGGGCGGTTTCGTATGCCTGAGACCTTCTGGACTTCGTCCTCGCGGAAACCCATCTCTCGGAGGAAGGCATCTTTTCGCTCGTTCTCTTCCGGGGTAGGGGTCATGTCATCCTCCAGAGATGAGATCCTCGACGGGCTCGAAGATCTCTGGGGTTGAGAACTTACCTGGGCGCTTTCGAAAGCCCGTGGGAACCTTGGACTTCGCGGTGAGGTTCTTTCGGCAGATGTCGGCAAACTCGCAGGGGCGGCCGTAGGCCGAGCAGTAGAAGGGATTTCGGGGAAAGATCGCCGGGTCGTGGCCGGCGTACACGGCCTTCATCTTTTGGGAGATCTCGGATGCCTGCTGGAGCGTTGCGTTGGAAAAGAAGGTGAAGTCCTCGGGCTCTCGGTAGACGAAATCCCCCCGGTAGTTTCTGATCGACGCGGGGCTGTTCGCGTTGGAGGAGAACATCGTGATGTCGGGGACAACGGCGGTGATGGGGCGCTTGTAGTGCTTTCCTCCACCCCAGAGGTAGGCGGTGGCTTGGTCCCCGAGCTGGATGGAGATGAGGGTACCCTTGATCGACCACGAGGTGGATTTCGTCTCGTAGATAAGGGTATTCGCGAATCGGTCTTCGGCCACCATGTCGATGCGGGCGGTGAAGTGCCAGGAAGGACGGCCGGGAAAGGGTATTCGGATCGAGCGCTCCACGTCGATGATGGAAAGATGTTTCAGGTCGTCCCGACCGAACTCGGCGATCCACGAGGCAAGCATGGCGGGAGTTCTCTCAAGGGTTGAGAGATATTCTTTCCTCGACTCGAACTCGGCCTTTCGCTCTTTCAGCTCAGCGCGGATTAGGGCGAGGGCACGAGACTCCTTTTCGGTCTTGTAGAACTCGGCCTTGCCGGCGTGGAAGGCGCTGCCTTGGAGAAGTGGGGTGGGGATGTACATCGGCTCCAGGCGCGGGGGGCCGAAGCGGATGTAGCCTTTTCGAGGACAGCATTGGAACAGCGAAAAAAAGTGAATCCCGGCGGCAGATCCTCCACGCTGGACTGGCACTACTTCTTTCCTTTCGGTCGCTCGATCCAGGAGTCTTCCCAGAGGCTTCGGGTGGCTCCATCCACGCGGAGGTTCATGTCGGTGTAGCCCTCACCGTAGGAGGGTCCGCGCCATTTCCTGTCCCAAGGGCGCTTCTCGCTCCCTCGGATCTCAGGCCTTATCGACCACCACCACGCCGAGCCGTCGGCGTTGAATGAGGCTCCGATAGTGCCACGGGGAGCCTTGTCCCAGTTGGGTTTCCAAATTGCTTTCATGCCTTCTCCACCTCCGGTTTCTTGAAGATGAGCTTGACGGAAGGGTCGATGTCGTGGATGGCCTTCTCGACCTTTTGAGCCTCGGTGTCGTTGGGGACCGGGATCTCGACCGAGGAAGCATGACCTTCCTTCCAGATGCGGAGGGCGTCAGTGACCGCAGCGTCTCGAAGCTCGGTCATGAGGCGCTCAGTGAGGGAGATGAGGTCAAGCACGAGCTGGTAGGTCCAGTGCTCGACCGAGGTGTCGATCCGCGAGTCGAGGTAGCGATAGGGGGCCTCGTAGAAAAGCGGGCGAAAGGATGCGGGAGAGGCCCAGAAGTAGAGGGAAGAGGCCTCGTGGACGAGATGGTAGCGGCGCTCGCGGGCCTTCCTGGCCTCCTCGCCCTCGAAGTAGATGAGACAGTGGATGGAGTAGAAGAGACTCACCGCATAGTTGAGTGAGGTCATGTCGGTCTGAGTTCCAGAGAGACTATCGGTGAGCATCTGGTTCTGGGGGGAGTGAAACCACGAGCGAAGGCCCTCGGAGTAGTGAGAGAGTGGGAAGCGCAGCGGGGCGCGGTAGGGTCCGCCCTCGGGCCACGAGTTCTCGATGGCGATGTGGATGCGCTTGGAGGGGTCCATCCCGCAGGCCTTGTCGGCGAAGTGGACGGCAAGGTTGGCGACGGAGCCCGCTTGGAGAAACCAGCTCTGGGAGATCTCGGGAAAGAGGTCCTGAAGCATCGCGTTGAAAGCGATCTGGGTGTCCCCGAGCCAGGAGAAGAACGGAAGGTAGAAGAAAAGCCGGGACTTGGGAATGATGGACTCTTTCGCGTACCACGAAGGGTCGCAGGTGACGGGGAGAAGGAAATCACACGGGGAGTCGAAAAGGTTCTCGACCATGTGGCGGTACTGGGTGGGAGAAGGATCGGCCACGAGGATCACCGTGGGATGGACGTCGATCGCGCGAAGGGCACCGTAGGCCGTGGGGCCGCAGAGGATTGCGGGCGCTCCACGGTCGGGAAGGTCGGAACAGATGGATTGAATGGACGGACCCGAGCCGAGGACGAGGAAATCCCTGAAGGTCGAAAGCTTCTCGCAGAGGGGCTTGGCGCCTCGGAGGTCGAGCCCTGAGCGGATGAGCGAGCCGATGTTTCGAGACCATCGGGAGACGTAGCGCTCGATGACATTCTCATTTGTGGTCATCGCGTTAGAGTTGAAGGAATCGATCAGGGCTTTCTGCTCGGGGGTAGTGTTCAAGGGATCGTTCCCTACTTTATCCGAGTAGAAGGCTTCGAAAACGTGATGAGCTTTGCAGTGTAGGAAGACGGCTCTCCGTTTGCCAAGACATATCGGGCAATTTGCATTGTCTCACCGTCGCCCAGACCGTATGCTGCCTCTTTGAGGGTTTGTCTTGCTTCTATGTCGTAGTCGTCTCCTCGCTTGTCCAAGTACACGAAAATCTCTTTGGGGAATTTTGGTTTTGCCACAAGGATCTCCTTTGAAAAAAACGAGGCTCAGGTCACCAGGATGAAACGATACGCCGTGAGAATCGTTGTTTGACGCCCCGGCGCCCGAGCCTCTGAGCGGCAACGCCGCTTTTAGCCCCCGCACGGAGTCGGACCGTGACTCATCACGACGCCTCGTGTCAGGTCGTTCAGACCTGTTGGCCATCTGTCGCGCCCACCCGATGGCTTGTCGGGCTGCGGTCGGGGGCAAGAAAACCCTCCACGGTCTGCCTCGCCAAAGGCCAAGGTGCGTTCCGGGCTACCGTGTTTGTCCGTGGAGGGTAAGGAATCACACTGCTACGGACGGCGCGGCTTCAGGCTTCTTCTCGGGCTTCTTGGGGAAACCCTTCTCGTCGTGGAGAGTGTAGCCGCACTTCTCGACGAGGAAGTTGATCCTGGCCATGCGCTCGGCGCTGTCTGTCGTCTTGAACGAGCTGACGATCCGCTTTCCATAGACACGGATTCCTTTGGACTTCAAGTCTTCAAGGATTTTCTCTTCAGTGATCGTCATGATTTCCTCCCGGAAAGAGTGGGGCGGGTCGAAAGGTGTCTGTAAGCGGCAACGCCGTAGTAAGACTTTCCTCTCGACCACCCCGGATGCGTTCGGAAAGCAAGATGAAGATACCACAGGATGGCCCCACGGTGTCAAGCAGGTGTCACATAGTGTCTTTTATGCCCTCACCGAGGAGGAGGTTTCCTTCACGGCTTTGACGCCGGGGATTGCCATGGAGTCCTTCTGGGAGCGTGCCAGAGCGTTCAAAGGGACCATGTTGGCATCCAGATAGGCGAGAAGGTTCGGATCGCTTGCAGCGGCCTTCACGAGCGCGTGGAGGCTTTCCACCTCCGCATGCCAGTGTTCGGTGAAGGAAAGGCCCTGGACGGGTGGGACGAAGGGCGTGGCGGCGATAGATGCGGCCTTCTCGTCCTTTCCCTTCTCCATGGCGCGTTCGATGGCGGCTTCCTGCTTCCAGCGCTGCTCGGCGGCGTAGCGGGAGAGGGCGTCTCGGACGAGATCCTCGGCGTCTTTGACGAGCTTCTCGACGCTCTTGTAGAGCTGGTCTTTCGTTTTCAGGTCGGCTTTGGCCTCGACAAGGGCCTTGTAGAAGGCAGTCCCCCGGAGATCCTTTCGGAGCCCTACGGCGTCTTTCACGAGGTCGCCGGCGCGCTCGAAGCTTGGGGTGTCCTTCACTTGGATCGATTTCGAGGACTCGATGAGAGAGAGTGCGCGGGACTTGAGGGCCTGAAGCTCGCGGGCTTCGGCGGAGACGGGAGAAACCGAGGACGGTTTCTTCTTTGAGATCTGTCGTGACTTGGTGTTCATGCGGAAAGCCTCCTTAGTTTGGCTATGGTGAGAGAGATGTCGTCGGAGTAGAGGCGAGGGTTACGCCAGAAGGCAAGCAGCTTTCGGATCTCGCGATGAAAGCCTAAGAGGAGAATAGAGTTCTCTTCTGGGCCCTCTATTGCGAGAACGCCGGCACGTGAGAGGCGGTCGATTGCGTCCTGGGGAGTGATCGAGGAAAGATGACAGATAAGGGAATCGCGCGAGAGTGTGGAGGAGAGAGGGAGGCGATAGACGGCGGTGGTCATGGGGATTTCCTCCCTTCGATCTTTGCCATCTCGCGGGTGAGACACTTGGGACAGATGCCGTGGGTGTCGTATTCGGTCTGGGCAGGACCCATGTCTTTTCGACACCAGGAACAGATGCGCCGGCCCTTGGGCGGGAATGCGGGTCTGGAGGATACCTTCACTCTTCTACCCTCCAGCCATCGTTGGGCGCCAAGGGGGAATCGGTGGCGGAGTAACGAGGGTCTTCGGGCTGTTGTGCCTTGGAACGGTGTTCGAGGCCGAACTTACCGACGTAGAGAAACCACCCGGAGGGGTCACGGCCAGCGAACCAGTCCAACCCGTACTTCGGGTTGTGAGTAAGAGACCATCGGCCGACACGGATGGTCCAGTAGAGACGGCCGGTCTTGAGACGGGAATGGATGAGATACATGGCGAGACCTCCAAGGGAGACGGATGAAACGGGCCACTACGTGGCCCGGCGAGAGCCTTTAGAAAAGATTGACGGAGCCCGAAAACTTGACATACACGCTGTCCTTGTTTGCCATGAAGCCGCTGTCGGGGAATGCGAAGGAAGAGAGAGTCATATGGTCACATTCGTGGACATAGCCGATCTCGATACCGTGGAAGCGGATGCCGAGAGAGACGGTGTAGAAGGATTGAGAGGGTGAGAAAAAGCCTGTCGTGTTTTGGGTCTCCCAGGTTTCCACGGAACCGCGAAGGAAGGCGAGAGAGGCGATGACAAGCTCGGCGGAAAGGTCGGTGGTGAAGGTGCCGGGCGGAGTGAGATAGCCGGCAAGGATTGCGCTGTCCTGGGTAGCGAGGGCGTAGTGCATGGTACCCAAGGTGAGAGAGTAGAGAAATGCAAGCCACGTCATGGCGTCTCCTTTCGCGCGGTAGCGCGAATGACCGGCGGCGGTTGTGAAGCCGCCCGCATGCTCTGCCGGTCGGTCCGGCCTATTTCCGCTTCTTGACGGCAAGCCCGGCCTCGTAGCCCCGGAGCACCAAGTACGCTTCCCGGCTGCCGCACACACTGTGCATGATCTCGTGGAAGCCGTAATGCGGTGCGCCGTCTCGGTGTCCCAGCGTGTAGCGTGTCGCACCATCTCCTGGGGAGGAACACTCCACGTCCAGCCCCAGCCTTGACGCCATTTCCCGAATGTCGCCTACGTTCATCCCTGCCATCCTGTTACCCTCCGTTTGGTCTCTAAGGCCTCATCAGAGCCGTTGACAACGGCTGACGCGGGAGGGGGATCCCGCGTTTCGGCCTATAGAAGGGTTACGAGGGCCGTGCCGCGCTCGTCGACATGGGTGGTGAAGGCGCGGGGTAGGTGAAGAGAGAGAAACGTTGCCCTCAATTCGTTTCGAGAGATCGGCTCGGAGAGATCGGAGACATGGAGGATTACGCCGGAGGGTTTCGCGACCATGACGCGAGTGATGGGAGTGTCGGTCATGCGCGTATCCGTACAATTTGGGTTCCGCGAGTAGTTATCCGTGCTTGCCGGATTGCCTCCGATTCTGTAAGTAGCATCGGCTCGCCTTCGATATCCCAGGATGAATCGCCGTTAACCTCGCACAACCATTCATCCGTAAGAGTGTCGCGCAATCCGTAAAGTCTTTCGTTGTTCATTTCTAAACCTCCGAAGGAAAGGATGAAACAAACACAACGTGTTTGTTTTCTACGGCGTTCGGCTTCCGCTTGCATCCGACACGCCGTGAGGAAAACAACGCTTGGTATGTAAAAGAACGAATTGACATTGGAGAGTGTATCAGAGACGAAAAGAGCGGTCAATCAGGTGGAAGAAAAAAAGCGAGATTTTTGTCTCAAAGACGGATAGATGCCTATACGGTTGTGGAGTGGTAGACCTGGAACGTTCGCGCGTTCGCGCGAAATTCTCGTTTTTTACGCGAATTTTGTAAACCACCGTCACTACGTGAGTTAGGATAGTTATCCACAGGGTAAAAGGGGCGTTTTCGCGTTTTCTCATCGCGAACGTTTCGGGCCCCAACATTGTCCAATATCTCCAAACCCGTGTTATATAAAGTGCCGTTGGATTGAGAATTACGCGAAAAGGGGAGAAAAGTAGTAGAAAAGTAGTAGTAAGTAGTTATGTAGTATAGAGTTATGTAATTCGCGTCTTTTACGAGAATGCCATGAGAACGTGCGAAAGGTTTTCGTTTCACAAATTGGTTAACGTAACCACGTGGTTACAGTGGTTTTCGCCATCGTCGGCGCACTGTTCGACGATGGAAGCGCGTGACAGCTACGCGAGCCGACGCGTGGACGGGGTGGGATGAGACCATCACCTAACACGCGTTCGACGGAGTGGGCCGCAAGAGCTCTGACGGCGTGGGGTAGGACCCAGGTCTCAGGCGCGAACACGCGCCGGCGCGAGGGCCGGGATACTGGCACACGCGATTGCCGGCTTTGCGACGGCGGCCGGCCGAGAGCGAAATGGGAAACGGCATGTTGGCGGCGGGAGTATGTCCCTCCCGTTATCGACCCCAGGACGTAAGACAACACATCCGTCGTTACCACTCTGCTGTTGACCCCAAGTCATTTCCATGCTACTCATCTCTTGGAAAGCAGAAAGACGGATGGCCCGTGCGGATCTCCTTTCGCCAGAAGTGCTCCTGTTCTCTTAACCCCGAGGACTTCCCCAAGCCTTCTTTCAAGACCATCCAGGTCCCCGACATGACCGAGCCCTTTCCCGAAGCCATCTTGGACATCACCTATACCTGCGCGAAATGCGGCACCCCCTGGGGAAGCAATCAGGTGGAGACGGCCAAGAGCCTCCTCGAGCGCCTGCGGGACGGTACCTCCGAGGAGGCCAAGTAACTTGGATCGAGCAGCGTGGCGAAGGATACAGTTCACGAAGGTCTACCTTATCACCAAGGGGATTCAGCTCGACTGCACGCTGTCCATGCTTCGCTCCGTCGTGGAGTACCTGAAGAGCGCTCCCTATGTCACGCATCACTATGGAAGCCGCCGGCCGTCATCGGACATCAAGTCCGACGCGAAGGCCCGTGGTGACTGGATGAAGGAGTTGCCTCTGTGAATCCTCTCGAAGGTCTCGATCCTTCGGAACTCATCTCGCTCTCCGATCCAGACTTTCGCGCGAAGGTGAAAGCTCGCGGGCGTGCTCTCGTCCAGAAAGCCATGCGCACCTACGAGGAAGTCATGGACGACGACGATGACCCAGGGGCCCGCGTCCTGGCGGCCGATCGCATCATGAAGTTCGCCGAGGCCGAGGACACCTCCAAGTCCCTTCCCACCGGCATCTCCGAAGAGATCTTCAAGGTCGCCCTTCTCGGTCTCGGCTCTCTCGCAAAGATCGCAGGAGCCACCACGGATACCGAGCGCCTCCGTGATGTCACTCCCGCGCGGGCCGATCCCCGGCTCACTTTCATTCCCGATGACTCGCCCCTGAATCGTCCCCCGGTCCTTCCGCCCCGGGTGCTGGTGGAAAACGGCTCTCCCGAGCCCAAGGAGATTTTCAGTGAAGAAGACCTCAAAGACCTCGAAGAGAAGTAAGCGCGACTCACGCCGGGGCGAAGCCCCGTTGTCCGATCGTGGTATTCCCTTCTCTCCAATGAAGCTCGACGGTCTCTCGGAGTCTTCTCGCCAGTACAACGCCGAAGGGTTCAAGCGATGATTCCCTTCGGTTGGACCCGCATCCGTCTCGCCGGTGGGGCCGTTCTCGCGGTCTTCCCTCCGTCCTTCTACCTCTCTCCCGAGGCCTTCAAGCTGACCGCGCAAGCGCACAACTATGCGTGGCGCCAACCCTACGTCAGAAACGGTCGGGTAAGCGCCGAGGATCTGGCAACGCTTCGGTGAAAACCTACAAGAGGATCGCATCCGACGACGGCTCTCTTCTCACTTTCGAGATTCCCTCGCACTTTGCCATCCGGCCGCATCCCGAGGCATGGGACTTTCCGAACTTCTCTACCGGTCAGAAAGTCCTTACCGATCTCTACGCCGACATCACTTCCTCCCACCCGACCACCTCGTCGCGTCAAACTATGGATGTCATGCGACAGGCCGGTCTCGTGAACTTGTGGTTTTTCCTGAAAGTCATCGCGGGAGCGTTCGGTCCCTACGAGTGGCTCAACGACACCTTGAATCTCGACATGTGCAACTGGCGGCAGAGCGATTCCTGCATGGCTCCCGGGTCTCGATGGCTCGCCCTCATGCCACGTGGACACGGCAAGTCCTCGATCTTCTCTCACGGGGCGAACACGTGGATGGCAACGAGGGATTCAAGCGTTGCGATCAACCTCGTGAATGCGGTTATCTCACGGGCCGAAGGATTCAAGAATCTTTCCAAGAAAACCATCGACTCCAACGCCCTCTACGCGGCGCTCTATGGCCCTCAGTGGGAGTTTCCCGACGGCACTCCGATTCCCTCGCGCGTTCCCGTTCCGAACTCGAAGGAATGGAACGGTGAAGTGATCGTGATGCCCAATCGGGTACGCTTTGCCGCAGAGCCGACGATCAAAGCTTCGGGCATCACGTCTTCCGGCGAAGGAGACCACTTCACCGACCTCGATATCGATGACCCGATCGGACTGGACGCTGTTGACTGGCAGTATCAAGCCACCGTCATGATGGAGAACGCCAAGAAGTACATGAACACGAACCTCTCGGCGTTGCTCCGAAGTGCCAAGCGTGGACGGATTGGGGTTGTCGGGACGCGATACTCCCAGGATGATTGCTACGCGGCGTTCGTCAAAGACGCAAAAGAGGTCGTCGGGGCGATGGATGAGGACGTGGGGCCCATGCCCGGAGGGACTTGGAGCATCTACTATCGACTCGTGCAGGAAGAAGGCGAGATGCTTGCCCCGGAAGTCATCGACGAGAAGCAGCTTTCGAAGCTCGACTCCTGGACGGCAGCGCTTCAGTACTGGAATAAGCCGCAGAAATCGGGCCTGAACGAGTTCACGAAGTACGTCGTGAAGCCCTGCAAGCTTTTCGAGGACAAGAAGAGCAACCTTTTCCTTCTCTCATATCGAGATGAGCTTTCCGACGAGGTGAAAACACTCAACTGCGCCACCCTCACGGGCGTGATCTCGACCGACGCGGCCTCGAAGGATCGAGAGGTGACGGCTCTGACGTCGCGAACGTCCATAGCCGTGTGGTTCATGGACGATGGAAACCGCGCCTTTCGGGTCTGGAACAAGGTCGGATACCTGACGATGGACGAAACCTTCGATGCGATCTTCGAAGCGTGGAGTCTTTTCCCGGGATTGCTCCAGGCGACGCTCTTCGAGACCAACGCGATGCAGAAAGGACTCTATCAACTTTTGGAAAAAGAGCAGGAGCGGAGGAAAGTCTACATCTCTCTCCGTGAGGCGCCGGCGAAGGGGGACAAGATTGCCCGGATACGAGCGGTCGTGGGGTGGTATTTCGCGCAAGGCCTCATCTATGCTACACCTGAGGCGGTGATCGAGATCCAACAGGAGAAAGATGCCTTTCCCTCGCGCCGGGTAGATGTGCTTGATGAGACGGAGAAGGCACTTTCGTGGATGAGACGGCCGGCGAACGCCGAGGAGATCGAGATGGCGGTGGAAAGCGACATCGAACACGAGCTTTCGCTCGTCGAAAACGACTCGCTCTTCGGGTATTAAGGGAGAAACGAGATGAGTGACCCCACGACGATAGAAATCACGACCGATGATGAGACGCCGAAGGCGGATCGGCCCTCGCCGAGCCCGCTGACGATCGAACTCTCGGATGAGAAGCGCGATGAAATCTTGAATTATCTCCTCCAGGAGCTTGAAGAGGCGAAAAGCGAGCGCTCGGAGCGCGTGAAGAAGTGGATGAAGTGGCGCCAGCAGCGGGAAGCCCAGCCGGAGACCACTGCGGCCGAGCACGCACTCTCGAATGCCTCCCGGATCATGCCTCCGCTCACACAAATCCATGCCCAAACGGCCTACGCGAAGGTGAAGGGGTACTACGACACGGGAAAGCCGTTTTTCTGGCAATTGAAAAGCTACGCGGACACCCAGGAAAGCCACGATGACGCGAAGTTCATGACGAAGTACCTCGGGATTCTTGCCTACTCCCAGACGGATCTGAATATGCCAAAGATCAAGCGCATCGTGAGCGACGAGGCGACGTTCATGGGATTGCTTATGGTGAAAGTCGTGTGGGACACCCTTGAATGGAAGTTCAAGGGCGACGATGGCGAGACGAAAACGATGACGTATCACGACGGGCCGGCGATCATCCCGATCTCGCAGGAAGATACGTACTATCCGCCGTTCTGGGACGAGATCCAGCGGATGCCGTGGATCGCGCACGAGCTTCATCTCCCCCTTCATGAGTTTGAAAACAAGGTCGAACAGGGGATCTACGACGAGCCGAAGACCTCGGATGGAAAGGAGATTGATCCGAAGAACTGGGAGCGCGAAAACCTGAATGAGAGCGAGCAGGCAAACGCGAAGCTGAGGTATCTCGCGCCGGGAAGCCCGAAAGTCATCGACCTCATGGAGTTTCACTTCTTCTGGGACATCGACGATGACGGGGTGTGGGAGGACGTGATCTTCACCATCCACGTGCCCTCACGAACGATCCTTCGGAAGGTTTTCAACGGGATCGCCGCGCGGGAGTTCCAGGAGTTCGGATACATCCCGCGGAGCTTCATGCTGGAGTCCCGGGGGATCGGGCAGATCTGCGAGGGCCTTCAGGACGAGGCCTCGGGCACTCACCGCCTTCGAAACGACGGGATGAAGCTCGCATCGATCAAGATGCTCGCGGTGAGGAGGGCGGTGCTTCGGGAAAACAAGAACACGATCTATCAGGGAAAGGTCTGGATCACCGACAACCCGAAGGAGGACATGGAGCCGATCGCTCTCGGGGAGGTGCCGGCCTCAAGCCTTCAGAGTGAAAACCTCGTCTGGTCGCTTGCCGCTCAGGCCACGGGAGTCTCTTCTCCCGACCGGGGCTTTGCCGACCCGACCCTCGGGACGCGGGATACGTTTCGAGGGCAAGAGATGCGAATGCAGGCGTCTCAAGGTATCATGGCGACGACGATTGAGAGCACGTCGGAGAGCTGGTCGCGGGTAGGACTTCTGGTCGTCTTTCAGCTCGTGAGGAACCGTGAGCGGGTGATCTGGAACGAGAGACAGCTTGGACGGCTCACGGATGAGGAGATCACCCAACTGGACCGAATCCTCAACATGGATGTGAGTGATATTCCGAGGCGCTTTAAGTTCGACATCTACACGACGGACATCGAGCACTCCTACGAGGCGCGGAGGGAGACCCTCATCCAGCTCATGGAGTTGACCTTCCAGGCCCAGCCGCAGCTCGTCCAGCTCTCCCAGGTCGTCTTTGGGCCTCAAGGGATGCAATTGAAAGCCGCCGCGCCGGATGCGTGGGCGCAACTGCTTGAGATCTATGTGGGAAGCGTGAACCTGCTAAAAGAGAGCTATCACTTCGCGGATTTCGATGACACGGAGAATTACCTTCAGGATGTGAAGAAGTGGGAGAAAGTCATTCAGATGTTGAGAGCAGTGAACGCCCAACAGATGAGTGCCCTGGATGCTGCACGGAATCAAATGGGAGGTGGAGGGTATGGCGGGAATCCTGGAGGACAGGCCGGAGTCCCTGTCGCTCCTAATGGCGCTGGACCCGCAGGAGCTGGCGGACCCCCAGTACAAGGAGCAATCCCGGGTGCTCCGCAGGTTAGCGGAGTTGGCGCGGGGCCTGCGGGGTAGCGAGTACTGGCAATTGCTCCAAGAGGTCTTGATCGTCGATGGACTGGAAGTGGCGAAGGCTGCGTTGGAAAGCGAAGCGGTCTCGGACAAGGAGTTGAGAGTGAGACAGGGGGAGGCGAAAGCTTACACCCGGGCGTATAACACCCTCATCGAGCTTGCCAAGATGCGCTTCGAGGAGAAGGAAGATGGCAAAGCAGGAGATTGATTTCTCCCCGGACAATCCCGAGAACGCAGCGGCGATGGGAACGCAGGAAGGACCTCCCGAGGAGGAAGCCCCGGAGGTCGATATCGCGGTGGGGCCGGAGGAGGAGAAGAAGCCCGATGTGGTGACCCTCACGCCTGAGGAGTTCGCGGCGCTCAAGGCGCAGAGCGATTCGGCGAAGGCGATACGAGAGGGTATCGAGGGCTTGGGATCGAAGCTCTCACAGCCGACGGTAGTGGCACCACCGGCGAATGTGCCCACCGAAACGCCCGAAGAGTACTTCGCCAAGCACGCCGATGACATCTTCGACAAGGAGAAGGGCGCGGCAGTGCTCGCCAAGTACAACGAGATGGTCGCGGAGAAGAAGTACGGGGCGATGCTCCAGGGGCTTTCCTCCTCGCTTGCGAACACGAGGAAGGAATTGCTTGAAAGCCGCGACCCGCACTTTAAGCGGTGGAAGGGCGAGGTGGAGGCGTTGGTTGCCCAGCAGCCGCCGGAGGTGAGGGCGCAGCCGGACATCTACGAGAGGGCGTGGGTCTCGGTGAGGGCCAAGCACTCGGCGGAAATCGAGACGGAAACCGTCGATGCGAAGGTGAGGGAGGCCGTGGCGGCGGCTTTGAAGGAACATGGGATCGACCCCGCGAAGCCGTCCGGACGCCCTGCGGCTCACGTCAACAGTGAGGGACGGAGTACGCCGACGGTTTCGACGGGTGCGCGGAAGGTGACGGTGAGACTCCCGGATGCGGCAACGAGGAAAGCACTTGAGGCGGAGGCGGAGCGCAAGGGCTTGGAGCTTTCCGACCTCTTGCGGATCAAGGGATACATCCAGTAAAGGAAGGAAGAGATGACGGAAATCACACTGACCCTCAAGGTCAAGGATGTCGAGATCAAGCTCTCGACGAAGGATGCTCGGGAACTCTACGAGGCGCTGGGAAGCCTCGTGGGAGAGAAGATTGTTCACGTGGACCACTGGAGGACCGCTCCGTGGTATCCGTACTGGCAGACGTGGTGCAAGTCCAACGTGGGGGGCACTCCAGAGTGGTCGAAGTCGATCCCGATGTACCAGAGCAACGGGGGAGACGTGTCGCTTTCCTTCGCGGCAAAGGAGTAGAGAATGGCAAAGACAGGAGCATCAAAGGCCGCGAAGGCCGAGGCGATTCCCACGGTGGTGATGGAGGTTCCGAAGGACACGATGGATCTCCAGCAGGTGTTCAAGGTGAGCGAGGACACGAGCGAGGCGGACATCGTGAGGGCCGATGGGATGCCCGGGGTGCGGATCGAGTTCGATTTCGTGCACTTCAAGAAGCTCTCGGATGACTTCGTGGCGGGGTTGAAAGCCCCGAACCAGAAGGCGTATTGGATCGCTCAAGGCGAGTGGGACAGCCGGGTGCGGCAGGCGAACATCGCCCTTCATTCGATCGACGGAGGGGTTGACCCGTTGTCGAAGATTCTCGACCGGCCGAGGGGAAGAAGCAATCCGCTCACCCGCGATGGGGAGAAGATCCAGAAGATCCTCGGGAAGGACTGGTACGTGACATGGAGGGTCCAGGGGGGAGAAGGAGACCTCACGAATGCCCTGGAGGCCGGGTTCAAGGTGATCCGGCATCCGAAGGACGCGGAGGAGGAGAAGGAGAAGACGCCTTTCGAGTGGAGCGGCGAGGTGTGGAAGATTCGAGACGGGACGATCGACAAGACCTCGCAGGAAGAGATCTTCAACGTCATGGTGGTGATACGGAGGAAGATCTGGGACGACAACTTGAAGGCGATGTCAATGGCAAGCCACAACAGCTACCGGCAGAATAAGCAGCAGTTCGTCGAGGGGATGGATAACATTTCCAGGGACATGCTGGGGGGGAGAGAGAAGGTGATCGCCCCCGAGTATGACCTTGACGACATACGAGAAGAGGAGCATAATGGGATCAAGGAGTTGAGACGGGTCCGAAAGTGACCCGCCGAATGAGGCGTGGGGTAGCCTGATTACCCTGAAAGGATGCTGGAGGAATGGCAAATAGCAATGCGCCTTACGGGTTCCGGCTGTGGACCCGTCAGGTAGGGGGGACGGGTTCAAGCCCGACCGCTCCGGGCGCTGCTGCGGGCGGCACGCAGTCCTCTTCGGGACCGCTTGCGATTGCTTCGGCCACGACGCTGAAGGTTGGAGACCCGATCAAGAGTTCCCTGGGTATTGGATACCTTGCAACGGGAACGAACGCGATCTTCGGGATCTGCAACTCGCCGGTGCCGAACTTCAACGAGACCGCCACGCAGAAGCATTACCCCGAGATTCTCCCTGCGGGTGACAACGAGATCTTCCGGTGCCAGAGCATCGGGACGACCTACGTTTCGCAGGGCTACATCGGGGTGGCATCGAAGGCCTACCGGATCGGCGGGACGACCTCTGGATACCAGGGGATCGACCTGTCGCATACCACGGGAGGCGTGCTCGGGGTGGTGGGGCTGGCCCCTGGATCGGCCCTTGGGACGTACGCGGAGCTTCTGGTCATCATCCGTCGTGGCGCGTTCTTTGGTGCTGGTTGAGCGTAAGGAGGTAGCAACATGGCACTGATGTCTGCTGCGAGACTTACGCAGCTTTGGGAGAAGGACCTCACCAGGGAATTCTTCGACGAGTACGAGCGGTGGCCGGCGATCGCCACGGGAGTGCTTCACACCACTTCCAACGGCGAGGACCACTACATCAAGGAAGGTCTGATGACGAGCTTCGGCTCGGCACCTCAGGTCTTCGATGGTCAGGCCTTCCCGTTCGATGCGTTCTACCAGGGTCCTGAGAAGATCGTCTACTTCAACGAGTACGGGTTCGCCGCGCAGGCCACCCGGGTGATGATGGAAGACGACCGGCAGGACATCATGAAGAAGGTGGCAAGTGAGCAGGCGAAAGCCATGGCCTACACCATCGAGCTTCAGGGATGGGACCTCATCAACTCGGGGTTCGTCACCACGGCTCGCGTGGGCCTGGACTCGCAGGCGCTCTTCGCCTCGGCCCACCCGATGTACGGGCCGCAGGGAGGGACGATCTCGAACCTCCTGACGGGCTCTCTCTCGAAGTTGAATCTTCAGTCGGCGATGGACAAGTTCGCCCAGCTCGTCAACGAGCGCAACATCCCGATCTACGCGATGCCTCCGTTCGAGTTGCTCATCCACCCCACGAACCGGTGGATGGCGGAAATCCTCGGGGCAAGCGAGTACGATCCGGACTCGGCGTCGAACTCCATCAACGTCGTGAAGGACAAGTTCACCTTCCGGATGGTCCCGTTCTTCACCTCGACCACCACGTGGGTGCTCGCCGACAGGAAGATGCACGACCTGCGGTGGGTCTGGAGGCGCAAGATCAAGTACGAGCCGGCCATGGACTTCATCACGGGAAACGTCCTGTGGAAGGCCCACATGCGGGCGCTGGCCACGTTCTTCCACTGGAGGGGCGTCGTAGGCTCGACGGGCTAAAGAGGAGGTACGGGATGGCGTACGGCAATACCGTATCAACGGGCCTCACGAGCTTCATCGGGCCGCCGGACATCTCAGGGGTGCCGAAGGCGCGAGGGACCGGGACCAAGATGGCCATGGGGATCAACGCCACGGGGACCTCGGGGGCGTATACCATGGTCGGGGACATCCAGAAGAAAGGGGGAACGCCGCCCACCGGGAGTCAGTTCGGGACGGCCCTCCCGAATACGGATGTCATCAAGAGCGCGTTTCTCGTGCCGGCAAGCGCCAAGGCGGCACCGAGGGACGTGACCAACATCGCCTCCATCACGGCTGACAACCAGGTGACTCTGACGGGTCTCACGGGTGGGGCCATCGGATCGGCTGCGTTCCTGTTCGTCATCTTCGACCAGCAGGACAAGATGGGCGCGAAGAACTAAGGAGCTTGGGTCATGGCCTACGCGGGTCAGATCCAGTTCTTCACCAAGGAACAAGTGCTTGCGGGGACCTCCACCACGGGGGTCCCCACTGTTTCGGGGACGGATATCTCCTTCCTTCCGTCCGACAATTCGATCAACAGTGTCTCCACGAACTTCCTCACCTCGGGCTACGCGGCGGGGATGCTCATCACGGTGTCCTCATCGGGCGCGAATAATGGGCGGCAGTTTGTCATCAAGAGTGTTGCGCCCTATAAGATGATCGTGATGGATGGAAGCGTCCTTCCCGAGAGCGCAGGCGGGTCCATTACACTCTCCCATGGGTATGTCCTTTACGCGAATCAAGGGCAGACCGACGCGAAGATGAGCGAGCGGTCGTGGATATGTACCGTGTGCAATCAGAGCTTTCCTGAGAGACTCATACGGAAGTTTCGCGGAAAGTACTACTGCATCCCGAATGGAGACTACAAGGACATTGCGTCGATCCTGAAGACCGAACGTGCTCGTCGCTACAAGCCCGAGGGGATTGGGCGCGAGCGAATCGTTCCTCCGATCATAGAGGGAAGCTGAGATGCCAAGTAACCAGACAATTTCGGGGTTGACTTCGATCACCTCGCCGTCCAGCGCGGGACTGCTGTGGGTAAGCGACCCGGCGGCAAGCCCCCAGGACAGAAGCATCGTGCTTGCGGGAGCGGTGGGGTATTTCGTGGACTCCACGGCAATCAGCAAGACCTACTCGGCGATCACAAGGAACCTTAGGGTGATTGTGACGGCCTCTGCTACGATCGACATCACGGCAGGGGCGACTGTCACGGGCCTTCAAGTCGTCATCACGAACAAGTACGCCTCGGGGATCACTCTCAACGTTACCTCGGGAGCGGCCTTGATCACGATGGGGCTGGGAAGTGTCGCCTTCGAGTGGGATGGAACGTCGTGGCACAAGATTGGAGGGATGGCATTCCTTCAGGTGTTCACCTCGGGAACAGGAGCGACGTGGAAGACCCCATGGGTGGGAACGTACAAGGTGACCGCCGTTGGAGGCGGGGGCGGCGGCGGCGGATCGAGTGTTGCTAACGGGGGTTACGCGGCTGGCGCAGGAGGAGGTGGCGCCGGCGGGACAGCAATCTCTGTCGTCAGCGAAGCGGCGGGGGCAACGTTCACCTACACCATTGGAACTGGCGGAACTGGGGGTACTACTGCACCGACAGCAGGCAACGCCGGAAACAATACGACTGTTACTGATACTGTGGCGCTTTCTATCACTGCGAGCGGTGGTGGAGCTGGACTGGTAGGAACCATAAGCGCCACAACAGATCACAGTGGTGGGGCTGGCGGCGCGGCTTCTGGCGGTCAGATCAACATACAAGGTGGAGGTGGTGGTAGTGGCGCCGGAGATACGCAGACTTCCACCTGGGGATTCCCGGGAGGCATAGGGGGCCAAAGCTACCTCGGGGGAGGTGGCAGGGCCATATACGCTACCATCGCAGTAGGTGCCAACGGAGTGAACGGCGGAGGCTATGGGTCGGGAGGCAGTGGAGGGTCAACGTGGTCGGCCGGTGGCGGGACCATAACCGCCACGGGAGGCAACGGCGCCAACGGAGTCGTGGTGATCGAGTTCTGATGAAAGGTGGGAAAGAGCGTGGCATCATGGGAAGCGATCTCCTCACTTACTGCTGTGGCGCTCACTATCATCGGGGGAGCCGTGGCCTATGGACGGCTGCGCCAGAGGGTGGCGGACATGGGAAAGCAGATGGAAAAAGCGGTGAAAAGCGTTGAGGACCATGAGAAGAGATTGAATGCGGGAGACGGAACCTTCCGAGTGATCGACACGAAACTGGATTCGATTTTGAAAGGGCAGGAAGAGACCCACAAGCTTCTCATGGATCACATCCTTCAGGGGAACGGACAGTAGATCGTGGCCCGCGCGTGGTTGAAAGATCAGCTTGCGAGGGACAAGGAGTACTCGGGCCGGGTGGACTACTCGCCCGAGGACGATGAGCCGAAGATCAATGCGTGGCTTGAAGTCCAGGGGGTCACCGACCGCCTCATCTACATGTTCGTGGATGGGGCCTTCATCCGACGGAAGGTCTCGAATGGATATGTGGAGGGGGGGCATTTCTACCGGTATGGGTGGATTCCCGAGGACCAGATATGGCTCGAAGACATCATGTCGGTCGTGGACCAGTTCTGCACGGGGATTCACGAGACCCATGAGCGGTATCGGATGAAGTGGCTGGGGTGGAACTACGAGAAGGCGCATGCGAGCGCATCGGCCTGCGAGCAGGAGGTGAGGCTTCTCCTGGCGAAGAAGGGCACGATCATCCCCATGGCCGAGGACATTGCGAAGATCTTCGAGATGGAGGCACAGGGCGAGGACAGCCTTCCGACTGTTGAGAAGTTCTTGAAGAGCGAGGCGAAGAAGGCCAAGGAGGCGGAGTTCCAGAGCAATCACTCGGTGGGAAAGCAAGAGTTCGAAGGGTTGAAGGAAAACTGAGAGATGATAAGAGGATGGCTTCAGACCGACACGAGGCTTGACCCGGTGGTGCAGACCTTCGGGTGTGCGCTTCTCTCGACGTGCTACATCGCACCCGATACGCTCTTCCAGCCCTCGGATGTGAACTCGATGTTCGAGGCCTTGAAGGGCGTGGGTTTCGTGGACGGGGAATGCACCATACTCGATTGGGACAAGGTGGCATGGAGCGTGTCGCCGAAGATGAGGCTCAAGTTCAAGAGTCTGGAAGGCTACACCTGCCAATCGAATGAGAGAGAGATCCTGAAGTTCTACCTTTCCAACGTGAAGGAAGATCACTTCGTGGTGGGGGATGGGAAGACCCACATCGAGTGGGACTCGATGAACCGACCTGATATAATGAGGGAGTACGCGACCTTCGTAGAGAAGGTCGTGATTACCGTTTCCTGAAGGAGGAAAACGATGTTCATATTCGGGATGATCGTGGGTCTGGTGATCGCCGTAGGCGCGATGTTTCTCGGGTGGTTCCTGTCGAAGTACGTGAAGTTCCCCTGGTAGAGGGATGGACCTCTTTCAGAATCCCGACGGAAGCACCTCCTCACGAAGGGTCTTTGGGGTGGTTCTCATCATTGCCGCGATGGTAGGATGGTACCTGGGAAAGGACGGGAACATCGCGCTGGGAGTGATGGGATTGGGAGGGGTGCTTCTTGGGGTGACGACCTTCGACTGGATGAAGCGATGAAGGGTGGATGGAAGTATGCTGCGATCGGCTTTGCTTGTGGCGCTGTGTGCGCTGCTGCTGTTGGCCTGTGGATTGGAACGGGCGCGGTCGCAAAGCTCTCTGCCGACCTCAAGTCCATCCGGGACGCCAATACCGATCTCAAGGGATACGCTTCAGAACTGGAAGGCAAGCTTGGACAAAGCAGCGGACTTGTTGACAGCCTCAGAAGCGAAAACGCAGGACTTGCAGCGAGCCTTGGACGAAGCGAAAAAGCTCGAAGAGACCTTGAAGGAAGAATTGACGACAGCCGAGGCTTCGTCGGGGAAATCGCAGGAGACACTCACGACGCTCTCGGAATTGTTCAATCAGTCTCAGGCAATATCGGACGCGCTCTCGGCTCGCATCCTTGAGCAGGAGAAGGCAATAGGAAAGGCGGGACTGGATGCCAAGGCGCTTGTACTCCAGAGAGACGTGTGGAAGTACGTCGGGATCGGGGCGCTTGTGGCAGTGGCCGCCGAGACCCTATACTTGCTCGTGAAGAGGTAGAGAAATGGCAGCACTTACAGCTTCTGCGGGGATCGTGACGATCTCGAATACCACGGATACCTATAGCCCGTACTCGTCGGGCACACCGAGGTTCCTTCCGGTGGCGGCAATCGCAACGTTCTCGGTGGCAGGAAGGATCATCCTCCAGGATGCGAATGGGGTGACGTTGCTTGACATCACCGGAGGGGCGAACTCCACGCAGTGGTTGGACGAGCACTTCTTCCAGAGGGGAATCGCGATGTGGGTGGCCCCGGTGAAGTGCGCGGGGACGTTCCCGGGAGGCGGGAAGCTCAGGCTCTACGGGCTGTAAGCCATGAGCGTAGCGATCGTCTTCTACTACGCCTTCAAGGAGAACGCGGTTGAGGCGGACAACCTCGGGAGCGACACCTACAAGATCATGCTCACCGATGCCGCCCCGAATGTCTCCACCCACGCGGTGAAGGCCGACGTCACGCAGATCGCTTCGGGGAATGGATATACTACCGATGGGAATGCCTGCGCGGTCTCATCCTCGGCGCAGAGCGGAGGAACGTACAAGCTGGTGTTGAACTCTCCCACGGCGTGGACCGGGGGTCCGTCGGACATGGGGCAGTTTCGCTACGCGGTGCTCTACGACGTGACCACGGGAAACCTCGTGGGGTATTACGACTACGGGAGCGAGATCATCCTCCACAACGGGGACACCTTTACGGTTACGTTGGACGGTACCAACGGCGTCCTTCAGTTGGCGTAAGAGTCGCCTATGGCTGATACGAAGATCAGCGGTCTCACAGCAGTAACGACCCCGGCGGGAACGGACCTGTTTGCCGTTGACCAGGGGGGGACAAGCAAGAGCGAGTCGCTTTCGCAGATAAGCGCCTATGCGATGCCCATTGGCGGAATCATCATGTGGAGTGGGACCATCGCAACAATTCCGACCAACTGGGCGTTGTGCGATGGTACTTCAAACTCTCCGGGACCGGACCTTCGGGACCAGTTCATAGTTGGGGCAAGAAGCGATTCCAGCAGCAAGGCCATGACGAACCTGACCGGTTCGCTTACGCAAAGTGGAGCGGCGGCGGTCAGTGCACATACGCTTTCTACGAACGTGGCGGTAAGTGCACACAGCCTTTCGACAAACGTTGCCCTTTCCTCTCATACCCTGACGACCAACGTTGCGATTGCAAACCATACACTGACCACGGCGTCGGCGCGGACCTCTACGGCCTCAACTTCTGCCGTGGACACCACGACATCTTTGACACACACGATCACGCAGCCGGTGGTGGGGGATCATACGATCACGCAGCCGGCTGTGTCGGCGCACACGATCACCCAGCCGGTAGTCGCGGCCCACACGAGTGTGTGGCCTGCGTACTTCGCGCTGGCTTTCATCCAGAGAATGACATGAGTGACAGGGTTCCGCCCGAGGGGCAGGATTTCGACACTGTGCTTGTGGGATGTCCCACCTATGATGGACTCTCGGAATCTCTTGATGAGTACCTCGATGCGTACGATGCGTTCAAATGGCCCAATCGTTCCTTAGTGCTTGTGGACAACACGAATGACAGTGGAGGATATGCCGAAACGATCAAAGAGAAAGTGCAGTCGAAACCTGGGCGGATGCTCAAACGCATCAACCCCTCGGCTGATTGGGAAGACACGTTCTATCGCTCATGGAGCGTCATCCTGAATCACGCGAATTGGAACGGCTACACGTGGGTTTTTTCAGTCGAGCAGGATGTGATCTGCCCGCCTCTTACGCTGGACACATTGCTCAACGTCGCGGGGTATATCAAGGCTCCGTTTGTCACCCACACCTATCCCTACCATCACGGAAAGCCGGGATTCTACCAGGGATTGGGATGCACACTGATAAAGACGACGCTCCTTCAGGCCGCCCTCGATTTCGCCTACAAGAGGCTTCCGACCGTGGAGGGAGCGATCTACGACGTGGCGAAACGCAACTCCCATGCGGTCCTGCACCAGCTTCTCGATATCCAGCACCGCGACAGTGACAAGCGCCATTGGCAGTTCGAGGGCTGCTCCAACGATGAAGTGGCGGTGGGGATAGAGTAAATGGCCGACAAGTACCTCAAGGAAGATGGTAGCGGGGGTTACCTTCTTGAGGACGGAAGCGGCGTCCTCCTCCTGGAGGGAGTCACAAGCTACACACTGACTGCTGCTCCGACAACGCTCAGTCTCACAGCCGAGAGTGCGACATTCAAGATCACTCGGGTTCTCACGGCGGCAAAGACCAACCTGACGCTTACTGCCGAGTCAGCGACTATGACCCGGGGGCGGGCTCTTTCGGCAGCGAAAACGAACCTTACGCTGTCGGGGCAATCCGCGACCCTCACCTACACCCCGGGTGCTTCGCACTACACACTGATTGCGGCTTCGACGACGCTTTCGCTCACCGCCGAATTGGCGACGATGAACACTGGACGGGCGCTCACGGCGGCCAAGACGAACTTGGGCCTCTTGGCCCAGAGTGCGGACCTCGTGGTGGTGAGCGGGCCGGCCGCGTATGCCTTGCAAGCGGCAACGGGATATCTTACACTTGGACCTAAGAGTTCGAGCTACGAGTGGCACGTGATGCCACCGAGCTACGCCTACCGGGAGATGGGCTCTTCGGGATACAATGCGATTTCCCGAAGGCCGATGGGAGGTTCGTGATGGGAAAAAGCATGAAGCCAGGTGGTGGGGGAAGGTTCGCCAAGATGAAGGCCAAGCTCAAGGGAAAGGTCAGTGACCCGGGAGCGGTCGCGGCGAGCATCGGACGAAAGAAATACGGCAAGGCGAAGTTCCAGAAGATGGCGGCCAAGGGAAAGAAGCGAGGCAAGTGATGGTAGGAGCCAAGAAATGTCAAGGGACAAAGCCGACTCCCAAGCCTCCGAAGAACGGGAAGAAGTGACATGCCGAGGCTCGGTAAGTCTGCCAGCAAGAAGGCCAAGAGAGAGCGAGTGCGAGAAGAGATGCACAAGTTCGCTCACGGAACCCTCAAGTCTTCCAGTGGGAAGAAAGTCACCTCACGGAAGCAGGCGATAGCGATCTCGCTTTCTGAGAGCGGACAGTCGAAAAGGAAACGCAAGCGGGGAAAGTGAAAAGAGGCCTTTAGATGAGCTACTCGCTTTCCGACATGATTATCGAGGTCTACGAAAACCTAGGAGAGTCAACGGATCTCTATCCGTATGGGGCGACGTACGGGACGGTGGATCTGACGACCTTCGGGGCGCAGCGGATTCAGAAGTGGATAAATCGGGCCTATCGAAAGGTCTGCGCCACCCAGCTTCCCGACGGGACGTTCATTCGATTCCGGTCTTTGGAACGACGGAGCTTCTTCCAGAACTCGATCGTGACCGGGACCGTGGCATCGGTGCCGGGGACGAATCAGCTTGCGATCACAGGGCTCATCGCGACGACCAACAAGTACGTCAACTGGATCGTGGACATCGGGGCGGCCAACGCCAGCTCCCAGGGCTCAGAACAGCACCTCGTCATCGCAAGTGATAACTCGGCCTCACCGGTCCTCACTCTCGCAGACAACCTTCTCTCGACACCGACCATCGGGACCACCGTAAACATCTACAAGAAGTGGTGGGCGTGTTCGCTCAACTCAGGGGCGGGCTACCATACCAATGAGTTCATCCCGATTGACCCGAAGGAGGATTTTGCTTCGGCGCTTTGGATCTACGACGTGCAGATGCAGAAAGACATCCGTAGGTACGACGAGAGAACTCCCCTCTACAAACAAGTTCTCACGAACCTGTACCCGGCGATGTTCTGGGACCTTGAGACGCCAGCGGGCGGGTGGTACGCCTCGGGGATCGGCGGGGGGATCGAGTTCGACGTGGCTCCGGTCAACTCGATGGTCTTCGAGCTTCACTACTACGGGTTGAGTGAGGCGCTGCTGACCGTGGGTCAGTTGCCACTCGTTCCCGACCAGTTCTCCGAGATGATCGTGAAGTGGGCCACGAAGACCGGGATGCTCCGGGACCGTGAGTGGGACGGGGCATACGCGCTTCGGAAAGAGTTCGAAAGCGACATGCAGACTGCCATTCAGGATGGCTCGCTCCGCTGGGAGTATGACTTCCCGTCTCTCTGGATCGAAGAGGACCGGTAGAAGATGCCCGGTGATTCGCCGAACTTCCCCCAGACCAATCCTCAGGACCAGAGCCAGCAGTACCAGAAGCAGTTCTTCCCATTCAAGGCGTTTCAGTTCGATGACCCGAATGTCACGAACCCTCCGACACTGACGCTGGTATCGCCATGGGTGCTTGCGGGAACCGGAACGAAGTTGACAACATGGATCACGGGGATGGCATCGGCGCTTGCTTCTTCCAATCCTGTGCTGCTCTCCGGGCAGGTCGGCTACGAGACAGATACCAAGTACTTCAAGTTCGGCGACGGAAGCACCGCCTACAATTCACTTTCCTACCAACCGCAGTACGGTAAGGTTGCACCGTTTCCGCAGTCGGCGGCGGGAGTGGGGCAGTTCAAGGAACTCCTTTCTGGAACTAACGCTGCGTTATCTCTTCCTTCAGGCGGGACTTGGTTTTGGTTTGGATTTTATATCAACGCTTCCACAGGAGTAGTTACAGTGCTTTCCTCTTACTGGGGGTATGCCGCCGGAGGAACGCAAATCTTTGGGGCGTTGGCCGGTAACATCGACTGGGCGATTGTGTGGCAAATACAATGATAGACTTCACGCAGCCAGTCTATGCCCGCATGGATGGCTCCTACGTGGTCACCTTCAACGGCTTACCTTATCACGTCCTGCCGACTGACCCACTGTTCGACAGGGTAACGGCGTGGATCGCAGCCGGCGGGCAGACTCAGGACGAGCCTCCGCCTCCCGCGCCTCCCGCGCCCACGGTGGACATGCAGCTCGCAAGCCTGCTTCCCGACGTGATCGACGCTCTCATTGCGCAAGTGCAGGGGACAGCCACGCCGCTGACGATGGGAAAGGCCCAGGCGGCTGGCGTTCAACCGACCGACCCGATATCTCAGTGGCAAGCGCTCAGAGCGCAGCAAGTGGGTAGTTAAATGGCAGGACCTAAACCAGGGGCACCCGCACCGTTCTTCTCGATGGGGTTGCCCACGCCGCAGGCGCTTGTGACCAGACCGTTCCTCGGGATCGACTGGATGGACTCACCGCTTAATCTCAAGCCCGGGAGCCTTCTTGACGCGCAGGGGGTGACGGTACGTCCGAGAGGACTCTATCGAAACTCGGCGTATGTGTCGTCTTTTGGTGGAGCAACGTGGAGCCCTGCGGACAACCCGCTTCTTCTCGTGGGGACGTGGGGAACGAACGGAATCCAGTATCCGTATCTCTTCACGGAGAACTACATCTTTCTGCTCTCACTCGCCGGGTACACTCAACAGACGTGGAGCTACGCGGTAGGAAACATCGACACGAGCGGAACGGCGGTAGTGCCACACTCGGGATCGACGCCGCTGTGGAAGACCCTTGGGATTCTCGCTGGAGACACTCTCACGGTAAACAGCGTCACCTACACCATCGCCTCGGTGAACAGTGACAGCTCGATCACGTTGGCATCGTCGGCGGGAACGCAATCCAACAAGACCTACAGCATCACGCGAGGGATGCATGCAGGAAACCCGTGGATGGTGGATGCGTGTAATGCGACGGATGTGACCCTTGGGCCGATGCTGGTCGTGGCTACGTACAACAATCAGCTCATCTACATCAACCCAGCCACGGCGGCGATCACCAACCTCACCGCAGCTACCGCGAAGCAGCCCTCGACGGGAGGGTTCACCGCTGAGTGCGTAATGTACTTCCTCGGAAGGATCTTCGCAGCGCACCTCAACGATGGGACGATTGGGGAATCTCGACAGGTCGTGCGGTGGAGCAAGGCCACGGATCTCACCGACTTCTCCGACCCCACGGCGTACATCAACCTCCTCGGGCAGGGGAGTGCGTTCTCAGGGGCGGTAAGGCGCATGGTCCCGATGGGGGCCACGGCGATCGCCTACCTCGATGACGCGCTCATCGTGGGGACGGCAAGCAACACGCCGAACCTTCCCCTTGCGTTCCAGCAGGTGCCGTCAGGCGGGATCGGGATTGCGGGGCCGAGGGCAGTGGCGTCGGTGGTATTGCCCAGGGATGAGCAGAACCTCTGGGGATTGAACATCTCGGGGCACTTCTTCGTCGGGCAGGATAACATCTACTTCCTCTCCGCCTCATCTCTCACCCTTCAACCGGTCGGGTCGAAGGTGGTGAGGGATAGCGTCCAGAAGTGTCAGAATCCCGAACGGATTCAAGCCGTCGTGGACTGGCAGACGCGACGGGTGCGGTTCGGGTTTCCCCGGTCCAATACCTACATCGAGAACATCTACGACTACGACTGGGAGACCCACGAGTGGGCCTATGAGCCCCGAAAGACGTGGATGCTCGGAGATCCGTTTCTCACGCAGTCACTTTCTGCCCAGAGCATCTACACCGTCGCGGGAAACCCGATGTCCCTCATCGGAAGCTCGACTCTCATGCTTGTGAACTTCTCCAACCAAGCCGTACAGGCTCGTGGGATTTACATGGAACAGAGCGGGGCGCTGTGGGCATACCTGGGGGCAGAGAACGCCACGAACCCCGATGGATCGGCGAATGCGATCTCAGTCCAGACCCAGGACTACGACGAGGGTGCCCCCGGGATGGTGAAGTTCTGGCGGATGCTGAGGCTCAAGATCGCGTGGGACACTGCACCGATCTTGGACATCACAATCGCGGTTTCGATCTCCTTGGACCTCGGGCAGACGTGGAGAAGCATCGGGAACCTCACCGTGAGGCAGGGCGAGACCGAGGGGTGGGTGAACTTCAGGGCCACGGGGCCGCACATTCGTTTCATGTTCACCTCGGTGACAGCGGTAGCCCCGTACTACATCGTGGAAGCCACAAGGCTTGCAAGCGTTCGGGGAGTCCAGGTGTCTACGAGGCAGCAGCATGCACTACCTTGAGGAGATCGCAGTCGATGACGGCTTGGTCGACGAGCTGTGGGAGCGGGTGAAGCACTGCGGGAGCTTCTACTCCATCGGTGACGGGTACTCGAAGGATCATTTTCGAAGTGTGCTCTTTCGAAGTGAGAAGGTCTTTCGGGGAGAGGGGATGGTGGTGAGGCTTGAGGCCTACCAGGACTACCTTGAGATCCACCCGATCGTGCTGGGTCCCTCGGCCTTTCGCCATACCAACGAGATGCTGAGTGAACTCATCGGGGTCTCCGAGAAGTCCTTTGACCGAAGGCCGATTTGCTGTATCATCCCCAACAGGATGAGAGGAGCAAGGATGCTTGCGCGGTCCGCCGGAATGATCTTTCGCGGGTGCGTGAAGCGTAACCTCTCGGGCGTGATGATACCGTGCGGAGTGTGGAGGTAGAAGATGTCCTCACCGAACCCTATATCGACGATTTCGGGACAGAGCGGGGCGAGTAACTACGGCTTCGTAGACCCTTACGGTACGAGCACCGCACTTCAGTCGGCACTCTATGGCTCTGGCGGGGCGGTCTCGGGAGGGCCGCTTGGGACGTACAACGCCAACGTCAACCCGGTGCTGGGACAGGTAGCGGGGCTTTCGGGGCCGCTTCAGCAGACGCTCTCAGGCATTGCAAACTATCAGGCAAACAACGCTCTCAACGCTACCGCGTCGAACTTCGCAAACCAGGGGGCACTCGGCTCTGGAGCGGCGGCACAGGCCTTCGGGCAGGCCATCGCCAATCCCTTCGCGCAGGCACAGGCGCAGCTTCAGTCAGGTCAGCTCTCGGCGGGAAGCTCGGCGCTTCAGAGCCTCATGGGCCTCTCGGGACAGGCCTACAACACCGGGCTTGGTCAGGCAGGAAACCTCATGGAGCACACCTCGGGCCTCGTCGCGCCCACGTACTACACCAACCCCGCGTATACCGCTTCCCAGCAGGGAAAGCAGAGCGGCACGGCACTCGGAGGCCAGCTTGGAAGCTCGCTCTTGGGCCCTTCGATCTCGGGCGCAGGGAACTCCATTGCGAGTGGTCTGGGCCTTGGAGGCGCGGGAAAGGGTGCAGCGAGCGCTCTCGGTGACCTTGGGACCCTGGCTGTTCTCGCATAGGAGAGTGACATGGTAACTCGGATTCCCCAGCCTCAGTTCGCGGGTCCCGCACCGGCAGAGGTACAGGTTCAGGCGGCGGCAAACGCCACGCGGCAGGCCGAGCTTTTCCAGAAGGGCATCCAGGACGCGGCGGCAAATTACATCAATCAGAAGAATGCTGAGACAGAGCGGCAGAAGGCGAACACCTACCAGCAAGAGGCGAACACTCAGGCGAAGAACGCCCAGACGGAGAGTGATCGATTGAAGATGAGTCTCCTTGCCAACGATCTCCAGAAGGACCTCACCGAGAACGGGGCGATGAGCTACGTGGATCGGAAGGCCGAGTGGACGCAGCTTTTCTCCTTCCTCTCAGGTGGCGACAAGGACCTTGCGCGGACCATGTACGAGGGCGGGGCGGCAGCGCTCAACAAGATGTCCGCGTCCCAGATGCTCTCCCAGGGGCTCATCGGAACGGTTCCCGGCGGGTCTCCTGCAATCGCTGCCCCGACACCCCAGCCCACGAACCCGGCGCTTCCGCCCAACCCCGCGATGACTTCCCAACCCCAGATGCCGTTTCCCTCGGGCACGGCGGCAAACCCCTCTCCGGGGATGGCCCCGGCCGCCCCTGCACCGAGTGCTGCTCCCGGAGCGGCGTTCCAGAGACTCCCCGATGCGGTCGAGGGCAAGCAGGGAATCGCGCTGGCTCCCACGGGACCGAGTACGTCGGTCTCCATTACCGAGATGACGAAGGGGCTGGCAAACAACGCGGTCACACAGGCGGCCAACGCGGGCCTGTCGAAGATTGCGGGGATCGCGATGGGGAATGTCGATCCCTCGACGGCGGTCACTCCAAAGGAAAACCGCGCGATCGACCAGGCGGTGAAGCCCACGATCCAGGTGTTGAAGAACGGACGGACCCAGGCGTTCCTCGACGCGGGAGGGACCCAAGAGGCGCTTCAGCGCGGAGCGGATCAACTCAACGAAGCGATGCAAAATCCGCAGTTTGCCGAGTTCATCAAGACGGCCAACATCTTCAACGACCAGGACACGAAGGCTTACGACACCTTCGTGGCGAATGACGACCGGCTCCAGGCGGCACTCGCGCGCGTTCAGGCGCAGGACCGCGCAACCAACCAGCGGAACATGGCCGTGGCAACGCAGGCCTTCGGGGATCAACTGAAGTACGCCACGGCGGTCCAGAGGCTTCAGATTGAGGCGGCCAATGGGAAAAACAAGAAGGCGCAGGAAGAGTTGAATGCCTACAACGCGGCACTCGCCGCCGTGAAGAACTACGACGCGGTGGCGGACAAGGTTCGAGACCAGTACCTCAAGGACCACAAGGGGGCGGGGGACGAGGAGATCAACGACTACCTCAACCGAGAGATGATCCGACCGAATAGCGGCCTCTCATCGGCGCTCTCGGTAGCGGCGAAGCTCTGGGGAAATGCCCTCGGCTACGATGACATCCCCACGGCAGAGATCCAATTGAAGGCTCAGTACTTCGCGGGGATTCCCTTCCTTCCCGAGACGAGGCCCGCACAGTCGGGGACAGTTCCGCAGATCGCGAATCCCCAGACCTCCCCGGGAGCGCAGCCCTCGGCCAAGCCGAGGACGGGAGGGAGTCCCGCCCAGCCCACGGCGCAGCAGAAGCAGTCCAGCGTCGATGACCTTATCAACCAAGCCATGAAGTAAAGGGGGCTCATCATGTCCGACCCCTACGCGCAGCAGCCGGGACGGCAGGCACCGAATCCGTTCGCCGTCCAGATGATGGACCCGAAGTTTCGGGACCTCTCCTACGAGGACCAGCAGCGGGCGCGGATGCAACTCTTTGCCTCCAAGGCGGCATCAAGCCCTGCGTGGCAACAGGCCCCGGATGACATGAAGATCGCAGCGCTGAAGCGCGTGAAGGACCTCTATCCGCCCGCCTTCGCCGACACCCGCTACGAGAACCTCCGACAGGTTCTTGAGAGCCCCACAGGACAGGGGAAGACCCTTCGGTTTCTCTACGACATGGACACGCAGATGGGCTCGACGGGACTCCTCACGCGTGGAGTGGTGAACGCGGGGCGGGCGCTTTCAGGTGCGGTGACGGACGTGGGGAAGTTCTTCTCTGGAGGCGCGGAGACCCGGACGGATCTTCAGAACGCAACCCCTGACGAACTCATGGCCCGGGCCATCGCGGGGGACAAGGATGGAGTGAAGCTCGCCGCATACCTTCAGAGGAAGTACGAGACAGCGCTTCCCTCAACGGTCAAGATTGGACCTATCACCACAGGGATTCCTCTCATCGGAGGGCAGACACCCACACAGGTCCTTGGGTCGGTGCTGGGATACGGGACGGACCTCCTTGCGATGAAGGGCGTAGGAGAGGCGGCTCCCGTGGCCGAAGGCGCCTCTGCTCTTGCGAAGGTGGGAGCACGCGCGGCGGTGACCGGCACCCTCGGGGTGATCCGGGGCGAGGCGGCAGAAGCGGTGAATGCGGCCCGACCCGGGGTGGCCCCAATCGAGGGGGCAACGGATACCTCCCACGGGATCGTGGAGACGGTGAAGAGCATCGGGCTTCTTTGGGGCCAGTGGGCTGCGCAGGATGCGGCCTTCGGGATGCTGGGACAGGGAGCGGCCGAAGGAGTAGGACGAATCCTTCGAACCTTCAAAAGCTCGGTTTTGGGAAAAGGGGGAGCAGCGCTTCCAAAGGCGGAGATGTTCGAGAAGACCGCAGGGGGGGAGTACACTCCTGAGGCCGCGAGGCTCCAGGACCAGTTTTTCAAGGGGAACGTGGACCCCGCCGCACGGAGCCAGCTCGGGGCAACGGCAAAGGATTGGGCTCAGAACTACTCGGAGGCACTGGACTACTCGCGCGAGAATCCCATGGCCCTCATGGACAACCCGGTGGCCTCGATGAAGGTCGCGAATACCTTCATTCTTTCCGACAGCCAGAGGCCTCTCGGCGTTTCGATGGTATCCGACGGGCCTAACACGTGGCGGATGCGGACGAGTCTCGGACGGGGTGGAGAGCTTCTTGGTGAGCATCTCACCCTTCCTGAGGCCGAGATGGTATCGCACGGACAGTGGGCGGATGCCATCGAACAGGAGCGGGCGCAGGGAGCCAAGTGGCAGGCCGCGTGGGAAGAGAAAGGCGGCAAGGAGGACCTTCGCCAAGTCCAATCCCACGACATGCATCTGAACGCCCTCCAGGATGCTTTCCCTCATGACCGGGCGATACGGGACTCCCTCACGATCATAGAAGGAAACATGGAGAGGCTTCGGCCCGAGGGCGCGGCGAAGGGTCTTTCCGAAGGCCCGATGCTCTCCTACGGCGAGGTGGGGCAGCTTCAGGCTAACGGGATGAAAGTCGCTCGGATCTCCGTGGACGTTCCGAGAGAAGGCCTTTCCAACATCGAGAAGCAGGGAGCGCTCTTTCCCACCGACCGTCCGACGAACCTTCAGACCGTCACCTCGGGGGACTACAACGGGGCGATCGTCTACGGGAAGGCCGCACCCGACGGGGTGTGGCAGGCCTCGCTCTCGTGGGCCGACCAGGCGCTCAAGAAGGGCGCGGAGGGGACGCGCGAGGACCTCGCCTTCTGGAAGCTTCGGGACGGAGGCTACGACGCCATCGAGCACGCTGACGGGTCGGTGACGGCACTCTACCCGAGGGAGCAAATCAAACACGTCACCGAGTTCGTGAACAAGTGGTCGAGGGAATACACCGCTCCAGAAGAGCTTCCCACCGCTGGCGGGGCATCGGCCATGACTCCAGAGCGGCCGACGATGTACCGGGCACCGGAGGGCTTGGGGCCTCAGGAGCGAGCCGAGTGGTTCATGAACGCGGTGGCGCGGGAAGGAACCGGAAACATCGCCAAGTTCGGCACCGACAACTACGCGCTTTCGATGAAAGGCTACCCGCCGTTTCAGGGATCACTCGATGAGGTGACCGATGCATTTCTGCTTCGCTCGACGACGCCCTCCCATCTTCGCGCAAGCCTTGAGAGCGAAGGAATGTCGCTCCGCCAGGAAGGCGGACAGTACTCGATCCTCGACACGGACGGGAAGGTGCTGGGCTCTGGGGCCAACGCGGCCCAGGCGATGTGGGAAGCCAAGTACCGGCCGAAGCTTCTCGACGGTCGCTTTGGGCCTCGAAACATCGAGATCCTTCCCGAGGGTTCGCGCTTTCAGTACTCGGGCGATGGGGTGAGCGGGAGCCTTCGGGATGTCTACAAGTTCGCCTCGCAGTTCATGGACGTGGCGGCGGAGGAAGGAAGGAAAACGGTTGCTTCCACGGGAGATGGCAGGCTCACTTCCGATCACGACGGGGCGTACACCGTGGAGATTCCTGCGTGGGGAATACGGGAACGGTTTGCCTCCTCGGCGGAAGCCCACGAGTACCTCAACGGCAAGTACAAGGAATACGACAACGCCTCACGGATCGCAAACGAGAGAGGCTTTGCCTTCACCTACGACCCCAAGCGCGGGTATGTCCTATCGGATGCGACGGGAACCTACACCGTTCACTCCATGGATGAGGTAGGGAAGATCCTTGCGAAGACCCCCGACCTGAGGTGGGCACCCGGTGGGCAGTTCGACGCGGGGGTGACGCTTAAGAACAGCGCCGACTCACCGAAGCTCGCCTCGGATGTGATCCCAATTGGGAAGTACGCGGGTCGGTCAAAGCTCGGCCAAGAGATCTCTCATATCAGGTCGGTGATCTCTGATTGGATGGCACCGGCAAGAACCTCGATCGCCCGAGCTGAGGTGGAGTACGGGATCAAGGGCTTGGGGAGGACGTTCTCGAAAGTCGGTGAGGGGATCAAGGCCGCGAGCAACCAGACCTACGTGGACGCTCAAAAGGCCTTTTCCATCGAGCGACTCTACAACCTCTCAGACAAAGACTGGATGGCCGTGGACAAGGTGATGCAGTCCCTCGGGGAAGAGGACCGACAGCGGACGCTTGAGGACTTGGGCTACACCGAGGGCTCGCCGAAGCGGGCACAAATCCAGGATGCAGCCTCAAGGCTTCGGCAGCTCTACAACGCCTCCTACACACGGACCGGTCAGGACCCCGATATCATGCTTGTGGACTACGCGAAGAAAGTCCACGATTGGAAAGAGGCGAACCCCAAAGCCTACCAAGACATGGAACTTTCGGGTCCCGACGGAATGCGACAGCTCATCAACCGGGTCTATGGAGGGAGGATTCCGAAGGACCTCGGGTATGCGTCTCAGTACGAGCGCGTGGCTGACGTGGACGGGATTCTTAAAGACCAGAACGCGATCTCGAAGTTCATCGGGTACTCGCAGATGGCAAACCGCTGGGCGTACGCGGTAGAGAACTTCAAGGATTTCGCAGAGCGCCTTTCCCAGCCTGATGTCCCGAAGCACGTTCAACTCCTCGGGAAGCACTACATCGACGAGGCACTCAACGGGACTCACAGTGAAGCCTTGGAGGTCTTGAAAGCGCTGGGAAAGGACGGACCGGGACCCCAAGCAAACATCTTCTCCTACCTCCAGACGGCGGCGGGAATGGGTGCGTACGGATTCCGACCCTCCAGTGCGCTCACCATTCTTGAACACAACTACCTCCTCGGGTCGGGCTTCCTCGGGACCGAAGCGATGAACCGGGGGTTCAAGGCGGCTTCCGATGGAGGGCTGGACCATCTCAAGGATCTCTTCCAGAAGGGCGTGTTCACGGGCAAGGTCCCGATGTACGGGTTCAACGAGGCAGCGGGAAGCGGAAGCGCCTTCGCGAGTCTCTTCAACCGCCTGGGGAAAGCCTCGGGGTACTTCGTCCAGAACGGGCATATCCTCGGGCGGGCCGGGGTCTACGACTCCGCCTCGTGGCTTTTCGATCGAAACCTCCAGGCGTGGTTCGATCGAGGGAAGGTCGGGGACTGGACCCAGAAAGCGAAAGCGATCAAGGCCTTCCGGCTTGATCCGGGAGCCCTCGATCAAGTGGAGACGCTTCTCTCTCAAGGCGACTACGAGGGAGCGAAGCATGCCTACGCGCAGAACATGACCGACCAGATCGCCTTCGGCTTCCGCCCCGAGGACCAGGGAAGGGCGCTTAACACCGGCATCCTCGGAAAGATGTTCGGTCAGCTCACCGTCGTTCCCACCCACTACATGGCGGCGCTCACGAGGCTTGCCGGGTCGGGAGGTTTCTTCGACCGTACGGCGGCACTTGCTACTTTCGCGAAGAACACCGCCGCGTTCTACGGAGCCAATCGCATGGCGGGACTTTCGGGAGGAAACCTCATGCCGTGGCGGGTGGTGACACTGCGGGGTGGGCCGCTTTGGCAAGCCATGGTGAATCTCTCATCGAGCCAGCCGGGGAAGAGGGAGCTTCAGACGGCGATGAAGGAAGTGACCGCACTCGCTCCCATGGGCTCCCAGGTCACTCAGGCCGTCGAGGTCATCAAGCAGATCGAGGCAGGACAGCCCTACGCCGCGTTTCTCACCGCAGGCGGATTCTCCGTCCGACCAGACCTCAAGGGGAAGTAGCAATCCGTTCTTTGGCTACATCGAAGTACTTCTTTTCTTTCTCTATGCCAACGAACTTCCGCTTCGTCTGAGTGCAAGCAACTCCTGTTGTTCCTGATCCCATTGCATTGTCTAAGACCGTGTCGCCTTCATCTGTGTAGGTCAGGATCATGTATTTCATTAACTCTACCGGCTTGATTGTTGGATGCAGACCACTTGTATCGGTGTTGAACTTCTGCCAAGAAGAGGGAACTCGGAGGGCAGGTAATTTGACTTCGCTGCGTCCTTCAAAGTCCTTGTAGTTCTCTGACTTGCTTTTGAAATCAAATTCATAGTTTACCCTCGCAAGTCCTGCTCCCGTTCTTTCTTGCATCTGTTTGTTGTACTTCCACTTTCCTTTGCTAAAGACAAGAACGTGCTCGTGCTCTTTGAAAGGTTCCCTAACCGTGTTGGCAAAATTGCTTCCTCGGTTTTTGATCCAGATCCATTCATGTTTGAACAGTTCCGGTTTGCTCATCACGAGCATTGATGAAAAGGGCTGCGATGCCGTAAGAACGACTGCGGAGACAGGCTTTGTGATTCTTATGTATTCTCGCCAGAGCGGTTCAATCGGTATTACGCTGTCCCATTTGCATGAAGTGATTCCGTATGGGAGATCACAAAGGATGAGATCAATAGATTCAGAAGGAATACTTTTCATGATCTCCAAGCAATCCCCTAAGTAGATCACGCTGTAGCTTTCCTCACGCGAGAGGCGAATTGATCTATCGAGGCGATCACCACGGTCACCTCTTTCCCCTCGACGCTTCCCTGGATCGCCGCCCTCTGGCTGTAGCGATGGATGGCGTAGTGGTAGGGACCGAGTAAGCGGGAGGAGAACTTCTTTCCCTCGATGTCTTCGAGAACGAGGTCGAGCTTTCGGATGTCGGGAAGCTCTGAGAGGATCGCTTTGGCCTGCTTCCGCCGTCGGTAGAAGTAGCACCGAGCCACGTTCTCCGAGACCCCGGCGAGCGAGGCGATCTCTTTGAGAGAGAAGGGAAGGTCGGGGTCGGAGGCGTGGTCCTTGTGCCACTTGGCAAAGTCAGAGTACTTCCGCTTGGGATTGTAGGAAGGCCGCTTGGGAAAGAAGGCTTTGGGCTTCTCGACACCCTGCGCCATGAGGATCTTTCGGGCAAGGTCCTTGGAGATCCCACAGGACCGAGCCGCCGGACGGAGTGACCCGAAGTGACGGTAGGCGGCAATCAGCTTCGAGGTTGAGACTTCCTTTGCGATCATTGAGCAACCTTATTCCGTGGCTTTCCGGATCTTTTCCATCTCCGCCTTGAAATCGTTTGATTCTTGTTTCTTACTTCTTTTAGTGGCCGCATCTCTTGATTTCTTTATGGAGTCAGTAAGGGCCTTGTGTGTAATATCAATCGCCAGTTTGATCGGAGACCCGAATTGAAAAGGTGACATCATAGTGTTCCTCCTATTACCATATTTCGAAGAGACTCAATCTTTTTCACTGCTCTGCCTCCACGTCTTGGTAGCCCAGCCACTTCTCTCCGGTCCATCGATATATTTCCTTTCCATCGGATGAGGGATAGGGGTAGATCTTCTCTCCCCGGTGGATCTCGACCTTTCCCTCGTCCACGAGCATCGTGATCCCGTCCTTCGCTTCCTGGGTGGTGAAGTGTCCCTGGCGAAGGAGCTTCTGCCTCGTCACCTCTCCACGCTCGCGGAGGTACTCTTCCATACGACCAAGATACGGCTTCTCATCCCCAGCCTCAAAGCCTTTCATGACAGGGAGAGCCTCGAACCACGTTCGCTGAATGAGATGAATCGCGTCCTTGATGTCATCCTTGTCCACAAGTTTCGGCCCCACCTCGTAGCGCTGGATGCGAAGGAGCATCGCGATCTTGAGAACGAGGACGTGGATGCGGCTCTTGAGTCCCTGGTACTGCGTGTCCTCTTCCAGATCATCCCACCACTTGTTGTACCACTTCTCGTAGTACTTGTCGGCCTCAGGGGTGAGATCGAACTCGCCTACCGCGTGCTCGGTGATCCAGGCAAGCCGTCGCTGGAGTTCCTTTTTCGACGGGGCTTCGTCCACGATGCGCGGGCGGGAGAAGCGGCGAAAGGGCGTCTTCGGGCAGTAGACAATCGCGGAGCGGGAAAGGAAACCGTCGGTCCGTACGGCGTCGGAAAGCGAGCTGCGGAACCCCGTCATCGTGGTCCCGGCGAGGAGGGTCGTGTGAAGGTTCTTCAGGGCTACGGGACGCCCGCGCTTGACGGTGCGCCAGATGAATGGCCGGTCGCAGTCGTAGAGTCGAAGGAGGTTATCGATGAGACCGGTGTTGTAGCGCTGCTGGCCTGCGAGGGTGGCGAACTCTCCCGCAACGATCCCAGCCTCTGAGGTGAGCGAGTACCATGCGTCACGGCCCGTTGCAGGATTCTTCAGGCGATTGCCCTTCGAGTCCTTGAGGTAACAGCCCGAGGCGCCACGGAACATCCCGGGGAGGAGGACGCGCTTGTTTCTCGGGTGGATGCCTTCGAGGAGCGCTTCGGGCGAGACCTTGTCCTCGACGATGTTGATGGTCTTCATCACGGCGAACTCGGGGCTTTCGATGTAGTCACGGAAACCTTCGAGGATCGAGACCGCATCGTTGATGGCCTCTCCCTTGTGCGCGATCCCGGCAGGGCCGACAAGGATGCAGTAGAAGTTCGACCACAGGTGGTTCTCGCCGAACCGTAGCCACGCCTCGCGCTTGACGGCGGTGGAGAGGATGAAGAGAGTGCTCCACACGGTGTAGAGGGTTGAGACCTGCTTTCCCCGATGTCTTGCCACACAGTCAGTGATGAAGCCTTTTCGCTTGGGGAGAACCTCGTCTCCAGGGTCGGCCTTCCAGAAGTGATTCTTTGCCCGCTCTTCATCATACGCGACGGGAAGGTACTCGGGCTTTGGGGGAGTGAGGCTTTCGCTTCCGTTGTGGGAGTGAGGGCTTGCGTGCGCTGGAGGTGCTTTGGTCCTTGAGCCACTCTTCATAGGCTTTCAATTCTCCCCAGGAAGTCGTAGACACTGATACATCGGCGGGGAACACCACGGTCTTTCCCCAGAGATGGCGCGGTTTCTCCATGATTGCCTTCATGGTGGAGGCGCAGAGCGGGATGTCGGAGATCGGACACTCGATCGTGTTCGAGTCGTGAATCGGCCAGAGGAGGAGCCACCCCGGGTGGCGCTCGCATTCCTCATAGAGAGCAATCAAGGACTCGTGTTCGATGTCCCCCGCGACGGATTGAATACGGGTATTGATGCCTTCACGCTCAACCTCATCTGGAGCACCGAGGAAGAAGCGCTTTCGTCCCGTCGCAGTTGTACAGACACGAGTGAGTCGCGCTGTGGAAGATGCTTCCTTGAATCCTTTGTCAAGGGCCGGGTGGGCGTCGAAGTAACGGCGGTCAGCATCCCGAAACATCGCCATCGTGAAATTGAACTCAGGTACCTTGGCACTCACCCGCTCGAAAATCCCTCTTACCCCGCCTCCGAAGCTTCTACCGAACACTGCGATCTTGGCGGCTTTCCTTATGTGCTTCCACCCGGGATGGGAAGGGGTGATCTTGAACATGGCTTTAGTGTTCTCGTCGTGAATGTTCTTCCCTTCGTCGAACATCTTCTGAAGCACTTCATCCTTGAAGTCATAGGCCATGACGCGAAGCTCAAGGTTGGAGAAATCGCCCGACACGAACGCATTTCCCGGGGCAGGGACGAAGACCTTTCGGGCATCCTCGGGCAAATTTTGAGCGTTTATGTTAGACCCCCGTTCAGGTACCCTACGGACCCCAAGGTGACCTCTACGGCTTTGTTGTATGCTCTTGCAGCGTTCTCCTCAGATAGAAAGGTACCAAGGTTTCTTCGTACGCCTTTCACTGTAAGGCTTGCGCACCATTTCCCTGTTCTGCGTTCAAACCAGACGCCTTTGAATCGGCTTGCGTTTGTCGCCCTCTTTTTGGAAGGGCCTGTGTTGGCAAGATTCTCGCTGTGAGAAACAACTCTCAGGTTGCTTCTTCGATTGTCCAACCCATTCCCGTTGATGTGGTCAACGTCAAAGCCTCTTGGGGTTTCCCCTACTATCAGACGATGCATGTACAAGACTTTCCCGTCTTCGAACCTTTTGGCGTAGAAATGACCCCTGCAATTTGACACGTACCACTTTCGCTGAAGGATTTCGTAAGCGTCCCCTTCGTCGAATAGAACCTCGTAGCACTCGTTCTTTCTCGAAATGACTGTCAGTTTCATACGCTCTCACTCTCTTCCTGGCCCTCTCCAGAAGAGAGCCTTCCCGTGGCCGTCCCGTGGATCTTGAACCCGGCGTGAACCCGTCCGTCGGGTGCGGTCTCGAAGTCGGTGTAGGTAGAAAGAAGTTTGGCCAGCTTTTGCCGTTTCTGAAAGAGAGTGAGGCAATCGCGAAGATGTGTCAGCTCGTCGAACCGCGCGAGGTGTTCTGGCGTCGGACGGCGAAAACGCGAGATGAGATCGATCTCAGTAGTCGCCGCAAGCTTTGCCAGAAGCAGTGCCTTCTCGTCCTTCGCGAAGCCAGTCTTCGTCCGCTTGGTCTTGGAGCGAGACCGGGCCAGAGGTGTGATCTTCTCAAAGATCGCCACCCGATCGACGAGATCCTTGTACCTGGCCGAAGCCTTCTTCTTTCGCGTGCCTTCTTCCTCATAGCTTGCAAGCTCGGCCTTCCACTTCGGGAGGCTTGTCGGCGCTTCCCCGTAGAACCACCATGAGAGATGATGGGGAGACTGGAAGTTGAACCCCACAGGAAGTACGGCGGTGTCGCGTAGCTTTCGCTCTGTCTCTGCGAGATCATGTTCAAGTTCCTTCTTCCATTTAGAGAGTCGATTTCGGTCCAAGAGCATTCCGTTCCTCTGGATGGAAAGGATGGGGCGGATGAGCCTTAAGGAGTAGTTGTAGTAGATGTGCTCGGTCCCCGTGTCCTTAAGATCCTCAAGGAGAGGCGGGAGCACCTGATGGAGCACCACGGCATCTCTGGCGTTGTACGTCCTGAGTTTCTCATCATCCACCTCACCCATCTTCTGCCCAGGAAACTTGACGTCTTTCCAGTACGGGGTGGCGCCGTAAATCGAAACGATGTACGCAAGACGATGCGGAAGCTCAGGATGGATCGCGTGGTGGATGAGAAGAACGTCATGCGCGATGCTACCTACCGGGTAGCCGTGATGTTCGAGGTACCCCACGTCGAACGGAGCGTTCTGGTACATCGTAGGGCAGGCCGCGAGGATCTCTCTCAGGCAGTCTTGGACGACATGCAGGTCTCCGTTCTTCCAGTAGGGCTTGTAGCCTTGGGAGAAGAAGGGGATGGAAAACGCCTCCTCGCCCGACACGGCCAGCGCCACCACGAAGATCTCCCCGTCCCAGGGCTTGAGGCTCGTGGTCTCTATGTCCACGCCGAGAAGAGGCTTGCGCTTCAGGAGATCCTTTGCCCGTACCTCGATGTCTTTCACCGTTGGGAAGAGAAGGAAGTTCTCCTTCGGCGGGCTGTACCCTTTCAGAGCGATGTCTACGGCCTTCGCTACGTCGGAGACCATGGTGGGTTCTTCCGACCACTGGCCCCTTATGATGTAGGAGGGGTGGAAGGTCGGGACGGCCCAAAAGCTGAGGCCGGCCACCTGTACTTCGTACACAGAGCCACGGACTTTGTGGATCGGTCCTTCCAAGCCCACAGCGCGGAGGGGGTTCGCCCCGAGAGGAACCAGCGTATGGACGCCGAGTTTCCAGAGCGCCGTAAGCTCCTCCTCAAAGCCCGGACGACAAGCAACGACGGCTTCTTGGCCCTCAGGCGACTGAAGATCATTCTCCGGCGGTCGGCAATTCGTGACGTTAAGAAGATAGGCGTTATGGCGATGGAGCCCCGCTTTCGCGAGCACTCGATCAAGTTCCTTGCCCGCCGAGCCGACGAAGGGATGACCCGATGAGTCCTCTTCCGCTCCCGGTGCCTCACCGATGAAGGCGATCTTCGGCGTCTCTGTGACACTTTCCCCCCTCACTTTCGTGCAGTAGCCATCCAGAGGACAGACCGAGCACTTGGACTTCGTACGGGTGATTCGGAAGAGCTTCATCGGTCTCTTTTAGAGAAGAGGAAAGTCGATAGCCGCGACGCCCCTACACTCGAAGATCACCCCCCACAGGCGCTTGCAGTCGGTCACGAAGGAAAGGATGTCCTTTCCCTTCGCATCTCCTGCGACGATGAAGCACGGAGTCGTGGAGTTCACCTCATAGACATCAGGCTCGATCCAGTCCTCGGTGGAGGAAAGGATGTAACGGATCTCCGAGGCTCTGAAGTTTGGCCAATGTTGCGAGGTCACAAAGGCCGTCACGAAGCAGCCCTCGAACCACGGGTAGCGGGTGGTCTCCCCTACCCAGAGGATCACGATGTACTTCCAGTCTTTGAGAGACCCGATGAGGGAGGACATCTCTTCGTTCGTGCCTACGGCCTCGCGACAGTCCAGGAGGACGCCACGGACGGGAGACTTCAGCGAGAGGCTCTCGAAGGCCTCATGGATTTTCGTCGAGAGAGCGGTGGGAGAGAAAACGACCCCGGGGCCGTCGCCGGCCCCAAGGGTCACATGAAGGGCGAAGTAGCCGCCCTGTCCCCCACCCTCGATCGGCTGGTAGCGAATCGAGGTTACGCGCATGT
>Ga0335071_10000395_pt1 | contig 49527 bp, 43 predicted proteins | sample Lox_Sample_15_FD_206724 | JGI IMG/M metagenome (GOLD analysis project Ga0335071, IMG submission 206724) | Soil microbial communities from Loxahatchee National Wildlife Refuge, Florida, United States - Lox_Sample_1.5 | ecosystem: Environmental > Terrestrial > Soil > Wetlands | place: USA... | reverse complement strand
GGGATCCCGGTGATGCCCTGGAACGAGCGCATCGGATCGGCGCGGCGGGTCTCCTTCACGCGGCTCCCGATGCGCGGGGTCCGCCGCATCCGTGCCGCGTGCGGCGGCACGGTGAACGACGTCGTGCTCTCGGTGCTCGCCGGCGGGCTGCACCACTATCTGGTCGCGAACGGGTTTCCGACGCGTGGCCTCGAGCTCGTCGCGCTGGTTCCGGTGAGCCTGCGCGACGCGCGCTCGGCCGCCGCGCTCGGCAACCGCATCTCGGGGATGCTGGTGCCCCTCTGCGTCGACGTACTCGAGGAGCGGCCGCGCCTCGCCGCGACCCGAGCCATCACGGAGCGGCTCAAGACGAGCGCGGCCTGGACGGGGCTGGACGCGCTGCTCGGGGCGCTCGACGGCCTTCCGGCTCCGCTCGTCGCGTGGGCCGGCGCCGGGCTCCGGCCCGGCCGCCTGGCTAACCTCGTCGCGACGAACGTGCCCGGTCCGCGCGAGACGCGCTGGCTCGCCGGCCGGCGGGTGGAGGCACTGTATCCGATCGTGCCGATCATCGACGGGATCGGGCTCGGGGTGGCGGTGTTCTCGTACGACGAGGCGCTGCACGTCGGGCTCAACGCGGACGCCGTCCTGCTCCCGGACCTCGACAAGCTTCGACACGGGATCGAGACGGCCTTCGAGCGGCTCGTGCGGGGCGTGTGATGGTGCCGCGACGGCGTGTCGGAGAGCTCATGAATCCGGACGTGGTCTCGCTGCGGCCCGACATGACGGTGCCGGAGGCCCAGGATCTGCTCGCGCGACGCTCGGTGTCGGGCGCACCCGTCGTCGATGCGCGCGGGCGCGTGCTCGGCGTCGTGTCGCAGAACGACCTGGTGCGCAGCACCGCGCACCCGGACACTGCCGCCAAGTCCGGTCAGTTCTTCACGAGCGTCGAGGAGTACGAGGAGCTCGGGCTGACCCGCGTGGCGCCGTCGTCGCAGCGTGTGGCCGACGTGATGAGCCGGCGTGTCTACCACGTGGGTCGCGACGCCAGCGCGGCCGTGGCGGCGAACATCATGCGCGAGCGCCACATCCATCGCTTGCTGGTCCTGGACAAGGGCGTCCTGGTCGGCGTGGTGACCTCGCTCGACCTGCTCCGGGTGGTCGAGGAGGTCTGCTAGGAGGCCGACTCGAGAGTTGGCCTCCGCGCAGCGAAGGCGAAGTCTTCGGAGCCGAGCGAAGTCAGCAGCTAGCCGAGGCCCAGCACCGACTCCATCCCGTACAGTCCGGGTGGGCGGCCCCGCAGCCAGCGGGCCGCACGCAGCGCGCCCGCGGCGAAGTGATCGCGCGTGGCGGCCCGGTGGGCGAGCTCCAGGCGCTCGCCGCGGCCGACGAGCAGCACCGTGTGCTCGCCGGGGTTGTCGCCGCCGCGCAGCGCCATCACGCCGATCGAGCCGGGCCGGCGCGGGCCGATGTCGCCCTGTCGCGCCGGCACCGCGGCGCTGCCGGGATCCTGGCCGCGCGCCGCGGCGACGGCCGCTGCGAGGCGGAGCGCGGTGCCGCTCGGCGCGTCGCGCTTGGCCGCGTGGTGGAGCTCCACGATCTCGGCGTCGAAGTCCGGACCGAGGAGGCGCGCCGCCTCTCCGACCAGGTGGACCAGCGCATTCACGGCGACCGAGAAGTTGGGGGTCGCCACGATCGGGATGCGCGCGGAGAGCCGCTCGATCTCCGCGCGCTGGGCGTCCGAGAGGCCCGTCGTGCCGCACACGTAGGCCACGCCGAGATCCGCCGCCGCGCGCAGCGCCCGGAGCGTCGAGTCCGGGGTGGAGAAGTCGATCGCGACGTCGGCGCCGCCGAGGGAGCGCTTCGGATCGTCGGTCACCACCACGCCGTCCAGCTCGCGCCCGAGCCCGGGGTGGCCCGACGCCTCGAGCGCGCCGACCAGCTCGACATCGGGCGCTGCCGCGACCGCGGCGCGCAGGCACTCACCCATCCGCCCGAGCGCGCCCACCGACGCCACCCGGAGCCGCGAGGGAGGCGCGCTCAAAGGAGCCCGTGCTCCTTCATCACGACGTGCAGGCGCTCGCGGTTCGCGTCCGAGATGGGCACCAGCGGGAGCCGCAGCTCCTCGAGGATCAGGCCGCGCATCGCGAGCGCGGCCTTCACCGGGATCGGATTGGTTTCGATGAAGAGCGCATCGATGAGCGGGAGCAGGCGCAGGTGCGCCTGGCGCGCGCGCGCCAGATCGCCCGCGCGGAAGGCGCGCACCAGCTCGACCACCTCGCCGGGCGTGACGTTCGAGACGGTGGAGATGACGCCGCGACCCCCGATGGCGAGGATCGGCAGCGCCACCGCATCGTCGCCCGCCAGCACCGAGAAGTCGGACGGACAGCGGGCGACCACCCGGGAGACCTGCGCGAGGTCGAGGCTCGCCTCCTTGCAGCCGACCACCTGATCCAGCTCGGCGATGCGCGCCATCGTCTCCGGCAGGATGTTCGACGCCGTGCGGACGGGGATGTTGTAGACGATCAGCGGGAACGACGTCCGGCGCGCCACCTCGGCATAGTGGGCGTAGATGCCCGCTTGGGTCGGCCGGTTGTAGTACGGAGAGATCAGGAGCGCGCCGTCGGCGCCGGCCTCCTTGGCGTGCAGCGTCAGCGCCACGGCCTCGCGCGTGCTGTTCGACCCGGTGCCGGCCAGCACCTGGACGCGACCGCGCGCCGCGGCGACGGCGACCTCGACCACGCGCTGGTGCTCGGCGTGCGAGAGCGTTGCGGCCTCGCCCGTCGACCCGCACGGCACCACCCCGTCGACGCCGGCCGCGATCTGGATCTCGATCAGCTCCTGCAGCGCCCGCTCGTCGACCGCACCGTCGCGGAAGGGCGTCACCAGCGCGGTCAGGACTCCGTCGAACACCCTACGCTCCTCCGCCGCCCGGCGCCCTGCCCGCTGGATCATCGAGCCGGCCCTCTGGGTCATCAAGCTTGATCCGCCCCGAGAACACCTCGGCGGCGGGTCCCGTCATCGTGACGCCGGCGTCCGCGGCGGGCCAGGCGATCTGCAGGGCGCCCCCGCGCAGCTCGACGGACAGCTCGCGATCGGCGACACCGCGCAGGATCGAGGCCACCGCGGCGGCGCAGGCGCCGCTCCCGCACGCCAGCGTCTCGCCGGTGCCGCGCTCCCAGGTGCGCTGGCGGAGGCGATCCCGCCCCACGACCTGGATGAACTCCACGTTGACGCGGTTCGGGAACGCCGGATGGTGCTCGATGCGCGGGCCGAGCGACGTCACCGGCGCCTCGTCGACGTCGTCGACGAAGAGCACGGCGTGGGGATTGCCCATCGATACTGCGGTCACGCGCCAGGTCGCGCCGCCGACCTCGAGCGGGGCGTCGACGACCGGCCCGTCGCCCGTGCCGAGTCGGGTGGGGATCTTGGCGGGCGCGAAGATCGGCCGGCCCATCTCGACACGCACCCGGTCGGCGCCCGCCCAGCTCGGCCGCACCACGCCTCCGAGCGTCTCGACCGCGAGCTCCTGCTTGTCGGTGAGCCCGCGGTCGCGCAGGTACTTGAACACGGCGCGGATGCCGTTGCCGCACATCTCCACCTGCGAGCCGTCGGCGTCGTAGATCTCCATGCGCACGTCGGCGACCCGCGAGGGCCGCAGCACCAGGATCTGATCCGCCCCGACGCCGAAGTGCCGGTCCGCCAGCCTGCGCGCCAGGCCTTCGATCGGCGGGAGCACTCCGCGCAGGCCGTCGAGCACGACGAAGTCGTTGCCGGCACCGTGCATCTTCGTGAACTCGAGCCACTGCGTCATCGATCGGGCTCCGCTGGGTCCGAATCGTCGTCGTCGTCCATCGGCCCGGGAACGCCCTGCGCCCCGGTCACTCCCGTTGCCGGCTCGCTTGCCGCAGGAGGAGTCGTCGCCGCGGGCGCCGTCCCTGCCGCCGCTCCAGCCGCCGGCGCTGTTCCGGCCGCGGGTGCCCCGGCCGCGGGAGCTGTCCCTCCGGCGGCGGCGGGGGACGGGAGCGGATGCGTCCGCTGGGGCGGACCGTACCTCCCGCAGCCAGCGGCCGCGAGGGCGGCGCCGACCATCGCGACGGCGATCCCGGTGCGGCGTCTCAACCCGCGTCCTCCCCCTCGGCCGCCAGCGCCTCCGCCTCGGCGGCCAGCTCCGCATCCGTGTGTGCCAGCGCCTCGACGACCCGCGCGCGCGCGGTCGCGCCGGGAGCCGATCGGCGTTCGAGCGCCCCCTCGAGCGTGAGCAGCTCGGTGGCGGCCGCCGGGAACGCCGGGTGGAACGCACGCAGGTCCTCGCGCGAGAGCGAGCGCAGATCGATCTGCTTGGCGACGCAGTGGCCGACCACGCGTCCCACCGCCTCGTGCGCCTCGCGGAACGCGACGCCCTCCCGCACCAGCGTCTCGGCCAGGTCGGTGGCGAGGAGCATCGGGTCCTCGGCCGCGGCGCGCATCCGCTCGTGGCGCACGGTGAGGGTCGCGAGCGCGCCCGCCAGCACCGAGAGCGAGTCGCGCAGCGTCGCAGCCGCGTCGAACACCGGCTCCTTGTCCTCCTGGAGGTCGCGATTGTAGGCGAGCGGGAGGCCCTTCACGACGCTGAGGAGGGCGACGAGGTCGCCGATCACGCGACCCGTCTTGCCGCGCACCAGCTCCGGCACGTCCGGGTTCTTCTTCTGCGGCATCAGGCTCGAGCCGGTCGAGTAGGCGTCGGCGAGCTCGACGAAGCCGAACTCCGCGGTCGACCACAGCACGAGCTCCTCGGCCAGCCGCGACAGATTCACCATCGCGATCGCGCAGGCGGCGGCGAACTCGAGCGCCGCGTCGCGCGAGGCCACCGCGTCCAGGCTGTTGCGCGAAGGCCCCTCGAAGCCGAGCGCTGCGGCCGTCTCGTCGCGATCGATCGGGAGCGTGGTGCCCGCCAGCGCGGCGGACCCGAGCGGCGAGCGGGCCAGGCGGCCGCGCAGGTCGCGGAAGCGCGCCGCGTCGCGCCCGAGCATCTCGACGAAGGCGAGCCAGTGGTGCGCGAGCCGCACCGGCTGGGCGCGCTGGAGATGCGTGTAGCCCGGCAGCACCGTGTCGACGTGCTCGTGTGCGCGGCGCACCAGCACGTGACGCAGCTCGAGGATTCCATGACGCGCTGCGAGCGCGGCGTCCCGCAGATAGAGCAGGAGGTCGGTGGCCACCTGGTCGTTGCGGCTGCGGCCGGTGTGGAGCCGGGAAGCGACCGCCCCGACCCGCTCGCGCAGGCGCGCCTCGATGTTGGTGTGGACGTCCTCGAGGCGCGGATCGAAGACAAGCGAGCCGGCCTCGATCTCGCCTGCGATGGCGGTGAGGCCCTCGACCAGCGTCTCGGCATCCGCTTTCGGGATCACGCCGGTGTGGCCGAGCATGCGCGCGTGGGCGATGGAGCCGCGCACGTCATGGCGCGCCAGCGCGCGGTCGAAGTGCACCGAGGCGGTGAAGCGTTCGACCGCGGGATCGGTGGCCTCGGAGAAGCGGCCGCCCCAGGGCTTGTCTGACTGCCCCATGTGCGGAATCTCGGAAAGCCCCTAGCCTTCTGCAAGTCGCCCGCTCGAGCCGCCCTCCTGTGGCCCCGGGCGTTCCCCCCAGACGGCGTCGAAGGTTGCGGGGTGCGGCTGCGTCCACTCCGCGTTCACCCTGCCGAGCCGATACGGTCGCTGGAGGACGCGGATGCGGCAGCGGGGAGGTCGCTTGCCCAGGTCGGCTGCCAAGCGCGACGCGGGCGCCGCGCGCGAGGACGCGCCGCGTCGGCGAGGCCTCGGGCTCTGGCGCGCGATCGCCATCTCGGCGCTCCTCCTCGCCTTCGGCGTCGGCGTCTTCGCCGCCCGCGCCGTGGTACGGCTCGACCGCGTGGTGCAGGAGCGCTTCAGCGGCCGGCTCTTCCGGGTGCCGTCGAGGGTCTACTCTGCGCCGACCATCGTCTACGCGGGCCTCGATCTCGATCGGGCCGACCTGCACGGGACGCTCCGCCGCCTGGGCTATCGCGAGGCCGCCGCGGACGCCGTCGACGAGCCCGGCACCTACGCCTGGGAGAGCGGGCGCATCCTGCTCTACGTGCGCGCCTTCGAGCACCCGACGCGCCCCGAGCCGGCGCACCGCATCGAGCTGCGCCTCGCAGGGACCCAGGTCGACGAGATCCGCGACACCGCGTCCGGTCGCGAGCTGGCCGTGGTGATGCTCGAGCCCGAGCTGGTGGGCGCCTACTACGGCCCGGATCACGAGCAGCGCGAGCTGGTGCGCCTCGGCGAGCTGCCGCGGCATCTGGTCGACGCGGTGCTGGCCGTCGAGGACCAGCGCTTCGAAGAGCACCATGGCATCGATCCCGTCCGCATCGTCGGCGCGCTCTGGGCCAACTTGCGCGCCGGCGGCATTGCGCAGGGCGGAAGCACGGTCACCGAGCAGCTCGTGAAGAACTTCTTCCTGACGCCGGAGCGCACGTTCGGTCGCCGGCTGAAGACCGCCGTGATGTCGTTGATCGTCGAGGCCCGCTACAGCAAGGACGAGATCCTCGAGTGCTATCTGAACGAGATCTACCTCGGGCAGCGGGGCTCGACGGCGATCCACGGCGTCGGCGAGGCGTCGCACTTCTACTTCGGGAAGGCGGCGCGCGACCTGCGGGTCGACGAGGCCGCGCTCCTCGCCGGGCTGATCCACAGCCCCGGCGGCGACTCCCCCTTCGCCGATGCGGAGCGAGCGCGCGCGCGCCGCGACCTGGTCCTCGGGCTGATGCTGTCCCAGGGCCGGCTCGACCAATCGAGCTACGACGTGGCCCGCGCACAGCCGCTCGCGCTGGCGCCGCGCACCCCGGAGCCCCGCGAGACCCGCTACTTCCTCGACGCCGTCCGTCGCCAGCTCCCCGAGGTCTACGTGCGCGAGACGCTCGCGAGCGAGGGCCTTCGGATCTACTCGACGCTCGACCTGCGGCTCCAGCAGCGCGCGGCGGTCGCCCTGCACGACGGGCTCGATGCGCTCGAGCGCCAGCTCCGCGGCCTGCGCGTCGAGGACGGACCGCGGATCCAGGGCTGCCTCCTGGCGCTCCGCCCGCAGACCGGCGAGGTGCTCGCCCTCGTCGGCGGGCGCGACTACGGCGAGACCCAGTTCGACCGCTGCACGCAGGCGCGCCGCCCCGCAGGGAGCGCATTCAAGCCGTTCGTCTACATCGCAGCTCTCGAGGCGACGAATCCGCCGCCGGTCATCACCCTCGCGAGCACCCTCGACGACAGCCCGCTCACGCTCCACACGCCGTCGGGCGACTGGTCGCCGGTGAACTACGACCACAAGTTCCACGGCCGTGTGTCGGTGCGCACGGCGATCGAGCACTCGATGAACGTCGCCACGGCGCGGCTCGCGCAGGCGGTCGGCATCGAGCGCGTCGTCGACGTAGCGCGCCGCCTCGGCATCGAGAGCGATCTCGACCCCGTCCCGAGCCTGGCGCTCGGCGCCGCCGACCTGACGCCGCTCGAGCTGGCGCGCGCCTACGCCACGATCGCCAACGGCGGCATCCGCCCCGAGGTGCGCTTCTTCGAGGATCTGACGGAGCCGGATGGGCGCGTGCTGGAGCGCCGCTCGGTCGCCTTCGAGCGCGTCCTCGACCCGGGGACCGCGTTCCTCGCGACCTCGCTGCTCGAGGGCGTCGTCGACCGCGGGACCGCGAGCGCGATCCGCAAGTCGGGCCTGCGCGGACCGCTCGCCGGGAAGACGGGGACCACCAACGACTCCAAGGACGCGTGGTTCGTCGGCTTCACCCCCGATCTCGTCGCGGTGGTCTGGGTCGGCTTCGACGACCCGCGCGGGATGCGCTACCCGGCCGCGCGCCTCGCCGTTCCGATCTGGCAGCGCTTCATCCAGGACGCGACGGGCGGCCAGATCCGCGGCTCGTTCGTGCCGCCGCCCGAGGTGCGCGCCGTCGACATCGATCCGGAGACCGGCGCGCTCGCGCTCGACGGCTGCCCGCGCCGGCAGCCCGAGTACTTCATCGCCGGAACCGAGCCGAGCACGAGCTGTCCGGGCGGCGTCGTGCCGGTGCTGGCCGGGGAGGAGTCCCCGCACGCCGAGCCGGGCGCGCCGAACGGCGGCTCGGGCGGCCCCGGTCGGCCGACCTGGCTCGGGCGCATCGTCGAGCGCCTGTTCGGCGGCCCGTAGTGATCTCGCAGCGCGCGCCCCGGCTCGCGCTCGCGGCGCTCGTGTCCTCCCTCGGCCTGCTCGCGGCCTGCGCGTCGGGCCCGCTGCGGCCGACGTCTCCGAGACGGCCGACACCGCTCCCGGAGCAGCGGATGCCGCCGGGTGAGGTCGTGCCGATCCGACTCACCAGCGTCGCGGGTACGGGAGACGCCGCGCGCCGCGCGTCGACGCGCCTCGCCGTCGAAGGGCTCGACGCCGACGCCTCGGCGCAGCCCGCGCTCGCCGCCGACCGCTACGCGCGCGCGCTCCAGGTCGACCCGACGAATCCGTGGGTGTATCTCGCGCTCGCGCGCCATCGACTCGACGAAGACCGTCCGGTCGACGCGCTCTCCGCGCTCGACCAGGCCGAGTCGAGGTTGCGCGCCGAGGGCGCCGTATCCCCGGGCGTCGAGGTCGACCTGATCGGGCTGCGCGGTGCAGCGCTCGTCGCGTCCGGCAAGGCGGAGCGCGGCGAGCCCCTGCTGCGCAACGCCGCGCAGAGCGCGCCCGAGGTGTGGGGCGACGGGCGCCTGGATCCGGCGGAGCTCCGATAAGAGCTGGAGGTCCGTCCTCTCCGGGCAATCAGATCGGCTGGAGTATCGGCCAGTGCCTGCGAAGCAGGCGCACGCAGCGAGCCGAAGGCGAGCGAAGTCAACGGATGCCGCCCCGCGGGTCGTGTGATAGCCTGCGCGTCGCATGCCGCCGAAGACGAAGATCTTCCTCGGCGCCTTCCTCGTCGTCGCCGTCCTCGACCAGGCAACCAAGCTCTGGATCTCGAGCACGATGTCGTTCGCCGATCGCCTTCCGATGATCGACGGCTTCTTCTACATCACCAACGTGCGGAACCGCGGGGCGGCGTTCAGCCTCTTCGCCGAAGCGCCCGCGCCGGTGCGGCTCACGCTGTTCATCGGCATCACGCTGGTCGCGATCGCGCTGATCGTCTCGTTCTACCGCCGCCTCGCCCCCGGGGACCGACTCTCCGCGCTCTCGCTCGGAATGATTCTCGGCGGCGCCGTCGGAAACCTGATCGATCGAGTGGTACGCGGCGAGGTGGTCGACTTCCTCCACTTCCGACTGTGGGGCGGCTACGAGTGGCCGGACTTCAACCTCGCCGACAGCGCGATCGTCGTCGGTGTGGCGTTCCTCATCGTCGAGCTTCTCGCCACCGAGGGGGAGACGCGTTCCGACCCCGCGGGAGTCGAGCCCGGCGCCTGAACGCGCGTCGCGCGCGATTCTCTCCGCAATCTTCGGGACGTGCGGGCGAGAGCGCAGACTCTTCTTGGTGTAGCCCTATCTGGTACCGGCAAAAAACCGAGTTCACGTTGCCGACTTCTTGTTGACACCCAATCAGACGCGTGTAATACAGGGGCGCCACCGACGAGGAGGGGCCCCGTCGCGGCATCTTCTTCCATCGACCTTCTTCCACGACCACGGGTTTCGAGACGGAGCGCGTCCGGGTCCGCGGGTCCTGCAAAGGGCGTGTCGATGCAACGGGCCAAGAGCGAGTACGCGATCCAGACCGTCAGCAATGCGCTCCGCCTCCTCGAGGCGTTCGAGGGCGAGGAGGAGCTCGGGGTCACCGACCTCGCCAAGCGGCTCAACCTGCACAAGAACAACGTCTTTCGCCTGCTCGCCACCCTGGAGCAGAAGGGCTACGTCGAGCAGGACGAGAACGAGTGCTATCGGCTGGGGAACAGCTGCCTCCAGCTCGCCCACGCCTTCTCGCGTACGCGCGCGCTCACCCGCCTCGCCCGGGCGGTGCTCGAGGGGCTTGCGCGCGAGACCGGCGAGACCGCGCACCTGGGCGTGCTGCGGGAGTTCGAGGTCGTGCATCTCGACGGCGAGCAGGCGCAGGATCTGGTCGTGACGGCGCTTCGGGTGGGCCAACGTCTGCCCAGTCACTGCAGTGCGCTCGGCAAGGTGCTGCTGGCCTGCGCGCCTTCGTCCACCCTCGAGAGCTACGACCGGCAGGTCGCCTCGAAGGGCATCGCCGCGCGCACCGACGAGACGATCGTCGATCGCGACAAGCTGATCGAGCACCTGCGCCGGGTGGCGGCGCAGGGCTGGGCGCTCGACCTGGAGGAGTGCGGGCGCGGCCTCGCCTGCGCGGCGGCGCCCGTGCACGACGGCTCGGGGCGCATGCTCGCCGCGCTCTCGGTCTCCGGCCCGTCGTTCCGGCTCGATCGCGACGAGCTCGAGAGCCGCATCGTGCCGGCCGTCGTAAGCGCCGCGAGCCATCTCTCGCGGCGGCTCGGCAGCGCGCTCTAGACCCGCCCGCTCCGACGCAAATCGCCAGAATCAAAGCGGAATCGAGGCCCGCTCGCGGGGCGGGTCCGCTTCGCGGTGGATCCCTCGATCTGATAGACTGCCGCCCCCATCGCCATTCGTCGCGGTGACGCGGCGCCGGATCGCGAGCGAGACCGAGAGAAGCAGCCGAAGCCGTGATCACCAAGGAACAGGCACTCGCGTACCACGCCGAGGGGCGGCCCGGGAAGATCCAGGTCGTTCCAACCAAGCCGACGCTCACCGCCGACGACCTCTCGATGGCGTACACCCCGGGCGTGGCCGAGCCGTGTCGCGAGATCGCCAAGGATCCGGAGCGGGTGTATCGCTACACCGCCCGCGGCAACCTCGTCGCCGTGGTCACCAACGGCACCGCGGTGCTCGGCCTCGGCAACATCGGCGCCCTCGCCGGCAAGCCGGTGATGGAGGGCAAGGGGGTCCTCTTCAAGCGCTTCGCCGACGTCGACGTGTTCGACATCGAGATCGCCAGCGAGGACCCCGAAGAGGTGATCCGCGTCTGCCAGCTGATCGCCCCGACCTTCGGCGGGATCAACCTGGAGGACATCCGGGCGCCGGAGTGCTTCGAGATCGAGCGCCGGCTCGTCGAGACGCTCGACATCCCGGTGTTCCACGACGACCAGCACGGGACGGCCATCATCTCGGGCGCGGCGCTGCTGAACGCGCTCGAGCTCACCGGGAAGAAGGTGGGCGAGGTGAAGGTGGTGTTCTCGGGGGCGGGTGCCTCGGCCATCGCCTGTGGCCGGTTCTACAAGGATCTGGGCGTGCGGGCGGAGAACATCACCCTGGTCGACAGCAAGGGCGTGATCTTCGAGGGCCGCAAGGACGGGATGAACCCGTACAAGGAGGAGTTCGCGCGGCGCACCAACGACCGCACGCTCTCCGACGCGATGCGGGGCGCGGACGTGTTCGTGGGGCTCTCCTCGGCCGGGCTGGTGACGCAGCCCATGGTGAAGGCGATGGCGCCGAAGCCGATCATCTTCGCGATGGCCAATCCCGACCCCGAGATCACCCCCGACGAGGTGGCGGCGGTGCGCGGCGACGCGATCATGGCCACCGGACGCTCGGACTTCGCCAACCAGGTGAACAACGTGCTCGGCTTCCCGTTCATCTTCCGCGGCGCGCTCGACGTGCGGGCGCGCCAGATCAACGAGGAGATGAAGCAGGCCGCCGCGTACGGGCTGGCCGAGCTGGCGAGGCTCGGCGAGCGCGAGGGCATCCCGGACGTGGTGCGCACCGCCTATCCCGGCGAGCGCTTCGAGTTCGGGCCCGACTATCTGATCCCGAAGCCCTTCGACCCGCGCGTCCTGGTGCACGTCGCCCTGGCGGTGGCCCGGGCCGCGGTCGAGACGGGCGTGGCGCGCGTGCACTGCGATCTCGGCGAGTACCGGCGCTCGCTCGAGGCGCGGGTCGCCGAGATCTCGAAGCTCTGATCCGCAGGTTGCGCCGGAAGCGAGAGCCACTGCGCGCATGTCGATCGAAGACAAGCTGAAGCGACTCGAGGAGCTGAACGCGCAAGCGATGCTCGGCGGCGGGCACGCGCGCATCGAGCGGCAGCACGCCGCCGGCAAGCTGTCGGCGCGCGAGCGCATCGAGCTCCTGCTCGATCCAGGCTCTTTCGTCGAGACCGATCGTTTCGTCACCCACCGCTGCACCGACTTCGGCATGGAGGAGCAGAAGATCCCCGGCGACGGGGTGGTGACCGGCTACGGGAAGGTCGACGGGCGCCTCGTGTTCCTGTTCGCGCAGGACTTCACCGTCTTCGGGGGGAGCCTCTCCGGCGCCTTCGCCGAGAAGATCTGCAAGGTGATGGACCTCGCGGTCAAGGCCGGCGCGCCCTTCATCGGGCTCAACGACGGCGCCGGCGCGCGTATCCAGGAGGGCGTCGTCTCGCTCGGCGGCTACGGCGACGTCTTCACGCGCAACGTGCTGGCGAGCGGCGTGATCCCGCAGATCTCGGCGATCATGGGCCCGTGTGCGGGAGGTGCGGTCTACTCGCCTGCGATGACCGACTTCATCGTGATGGTGAGGAACACCTCGAACATGTTCATCACCGGACCCGACGTCATCAAGACCGTCACGCACGAGGAGGTCTCGGCCGAGGAGCTGGGCGGCGCACTGGCACACGCCTCGAGGAGCGGGGTCGCCGACTTCGCCGTCAACAGCGAGGAGGAGTGCATCCAGATCCTCCGGAGCCTGCTCTCCTTCATCCCGCAGAACAACCTCGAGGATCCGCCCTTCGTCGCCACCGAGGATCCCATCGACCGCCAGGATCCCGCGCTGCGCAACCTGGTGCCGGACAACCCGAACAAGCCGTACGACATCAAGGAGCTGATCAAGCTGGTCGTCGACGACGGCAACTTCCTCGAGGTCCACCCGCTCTACGGGAAGAACATCGTCGTCGGCTTCGGGCGCTTCGGCGGTCGCTCGGTCGGCATCGTGGCGAACCAGCCGGCCCACCGCGCCGGCGTGCTCGACATCGACGCCTCGCGCAAGGGCGGCCGCTTCGTGCGCTTCTGCGACGCCTTCAACCTCCCGATCATCACCTTCGTGGACGTGCCGGGTTTCCTGCCGGGCGTCGACCAGGAGCACGGCGGCATCATCACGCACGGCTCGAAGCTGCTGTACGCCTACTGCGAGGCCACCGTGCCGCGGGTCACCGTGATCACGCGCAAGGCGTACGGCGGCGCCTACGTCGTCATGAGCTCCAAGCACACCCGCGCCGACGTGAACTTCGCCTTCCCGACCGCCGAGATCGCGGTGATGGGTCCGGACGGGGCCGTCAACATCGTGTTCCGCAAGGAGCTGCAGGAGTCCGCCGACCCGGCCGCGCGCCGCGTCGAGCTCGAGGCCGACTACCGCGAGAAGTTCGCCAATCCCTTCAAGGCAGCCGAGCTCGGCTACATCGACGAGGTGATCAAGCCGGAGGAGACGCGCGGCAAGATCATCCGCTCCCTCGAGATGCTGGCCAACAAGCGCGACCAGAACCCGCCCAAGAAGCACGGGAACATTCCGCTCTGATGACGTTCCGGAAGGTGCTCATCGCCAATCGCGGCGAGATCGCAGTGCGGGTGATGCGGGCCTGCCGCGAGATGGGGATCAAGACGGTCGCCATCTACTCGGACGTCGACCGCGATGCGCTGCACGTGCGCTTCGCCGACGAGGCGTATCCGTGCGGGCCGCCGCCGGCGCGCGAGTCCTACCTGATCGGCGAGCGCATCGTGGACATCGCCAAGCGCTGCGGCGCCGAGGCGATCCACCCCGGCTACGGCTTCCTCTCGGAACGCGGCGAGTTCGCGGACCTCTGCCAGCGCGAGGGCATCGTCTTCATCGGCCCCGCCGGCTCCGTGATGCGCTCCATGGGCGACAAGGTGACGGCCCGGCAGACCATGGAGCGGGCCGGCGTTCCCATCGTGCCGGGGACGACGGAGCGCCTGACCGACGAGGCGATCGCCCGCTGGGTGAAGGACGTGGGACCGCCCGTGATGATCAAGGCGAGCGCGGGCGGCGGCGGCAAGGGGATGCGGCTCGTGCGGCACGAGAAGGATCTCGCATCCGCCGTCGCGCGCGCGCGCTCCGAGGCGAAGAGCTCCTTCGGCGACGACTCGCTCTACGTCGAGAAGTTCGTCGAGGAGCCGCGCCACATCGAGATCCAGATCCTGGCCGACACGCACGGCGACGTCGTGCACCTGTTCGAGCGGGAGTGCTCGATCCAGCGCCGGCATCAGAAGGTGATCGAGGAGGCGCCTGGAAACCGGATCAGCGACGACCTGCGCGCGCGGATGGGCGAGGCCGCCGTGGCGGCGGGCAAAGCGGTCGGCTACGTGGGCGCCGGCACCTGCGAGTTCCTGGTCGATCGACACGGGCACTTCTACTTCCTCGAGATGAACACGCGCGTGCAGGTCGAGCACGCCATCACCGAGGCGATCACCGGCATCGACATCGTGAAGACGATGATCCGCGTGGCGGCGGGCGAGCCGCTCGGCCTGCGCCAGGAGGACCTCGCGATCAGCGGGCACGCCATCGAGGCGCGCATCTACGCCGAGGATCCCGACAACAACTTCGTGCCGTCGCCCGGCGAAATCGCGGTCTACCGGCCCGCGGCCGGCCCGGGCATCCGCGTCGACAGCGGCGTCTACCAGGGCGCGCGCGTCACGGTCTTCTACGACCCCATGGTCGCGAAGCTGGTCACCTGGGGGCGCGACCGCAAGGAGGCGATCGAGCGCCTGCGCCGCGCGCTCTCCGAGTTCGTGGTGAAGGGCATCAAGACCTCGATCCCGTTCCACCAGCGGGTGGTGCAGCACCCGCTCTTCCTCGAGGGGCGCTACGACACGGGCTTCATCGAGCAGCACATGGCCGGTGGCAAGGGCGGCGGGCCGGCCGCCGCCGACGAGGATGCCGCCGAGGCGCGCCGGGTGGCCTTCATGATGGCCGCGATCGCCGCCTATCGGCGCGACAAGGCGCGCGCGGGGTCGACCAGCGCCGGCGCACCCGCCGCGGGCGGACAGGACCCGTGGAAGAGCTTCGGCCGTCGCGCGCAGATGCGCGGGGGACTCCGGTGAACTACGAGGTCTCCGAGAAGGGCGGCGAGACCCGCACCGTCGGCCTCGTCGAGATCGGTGACAACGAGTACGAGGTGACGCTCGACGGGCGCACCGTCCGCGTCGACGCCGCGCGGAGCGGCCGCACCATCTACTCGATCATCGAGGACGGGCGCCAGTTCGAGGTGATCATCGACGAGCAGGGCGCGCACGGCTTCGACGTCCTCGTCGGCGGCCAGCTCCTCCACCTCCAGGCCCACGACGAGCGCTCCAAGCTGCTCGCCGCGACGGCGAAGGTGGTGGCGACGGGGCCGCAGCGGGTCGAGGCCGAGATGCCCGGCAAGGTCGTGAAGATCAACGTGGCCGTGGGCTCCGAGGTGCGCGAGGGCCAGGGCGTGGTGATCCTCGAAGCCATGAAGATGGAGAACGAGATCCCCGCGCCGGTCGACGGCGTGCTCCGCGAGGTCGCCGTAACCGAGGGGCAGACGGTGGAGGGCGGCCAGCTCCTGTTCGTGGTGGAGCCGCCCGCGAAGCCGGGAGCCGCGTAGCCCTGCGCCCGGTCCTGCTCGACACCGACATCGGCAGCGACGTCGACGACGCGCTGGCGCTGGCGGTGATCCTGGCGGAGCCCGACGCGCTCGAGCTGGTCGCCATCACGACGGTGTCGGGCGACACGCGGCTGCGCGCGCGCATCGCCGCGCGCCTGCTCGGCGTCGCCGGGCGGACGCGCGTCGACGTCTGCGCGGGCGAGGAGGCGCCGCTCCTGCGCGGGCGCGACCGCTTCGTCTGGTTCGGGCACGAGGGCAAGAGCCTGCCGGACGGGCCCGACGCCGGGCTCTCGGACGAAGGGGCGCCGGAGCGCATCGTGCGCGCCGCGCGCGAGCGCCCCGGGCTCGAGCTCGTCGCCATCGGCCCCCTCACGAACGTGGCGCGCGCGCTCGCGCTCGACCCGAAGCTCCCCGAGCGGGTCGGCGGCCTCAGCGTGATGGGCGGCCACGTGCGCGAGGTGCGCCTCGGGGGCAAGGCGCTGCCGCACGGCATCGACTACAACCTCTGCTCCGATCCCGAGGCGACCGTCGCGGTGCTGGGGGCCGGCTTCCGCACGACGCTGGTCACCGCCGACGTGACCCTGCAGACCTGGATGGGACCGGCCGACGTCGAGCGCCTCGCCGGCCGCGGCCCGCTGGCGCGCGCGCTCGTCCCGATGATCCGGACCTGGTCGGCTGTACAGCGCCGGCTCTTCGAGTCGTGGGGCGGACCCGAGCCCGACGACTTCGCGGCGTTCCTGCACGATCCGCTCACCGCGCTGGCGCTCGTCGATCCGAGCCCCCTCCACTTCGAAAGGCTCCGCATCGTGCCGACGGTCCAGGCCGGCATCCTGCGCACCCTCGAGGCGCCGGCCGGCGGCGCGGTCGGCAGCGAGATGCAGGTGGCGACCGGCGTCGACGCGGCCGCCGCGCGCCGCGCGATCGTCGACCGCCTGGCCGCGCGCTAGCGGCTCGGCACGACCGCGCTCGAGCGCGCTTCGTCGCGCTTCGGCGCGAAGAGCCAGGCCGCCAGAACGCCGAGCAGGTAGAGCAGGCACATCGGCACCGCGAGCAGGGTCTGGCTCACCCAGTCCGTCGAGGGCGTCAGCACGGCACCCAGGATGAAGCAGATCAGCACGGCGTACGGGAAGCCGCGCAGCAGGCGCTTCACGTCCACGATGCCGGCCGAGGCCAGAAAGAAGACGACCACGGGTAGCTCGAAGGCTGCGCCGAAGGCCAGGAACATGCTGGTCGTCATGCCGAAGACCTCCTCCATGGTCCAGGCCGCCTGCACGAACTCGCTCTCGAAGTTGCCGAGGAAGGCGAACATCAGCGGAAACACGAACGTGTGTCCGAAGAATGCGCCCGAGACGAAGAGCACCGTCGAGACCACCACGAAGGGAACCGCGAACCGCTTCTCCTTCGGATAGAGCCCCGGTGCGATGAAGGCCCAGGCCTGCCAGAGGATCACGGGCAGCGCGAGCACGAAGCCGGCCAGCGCGGCGCCCTTCATGTAGGTGACGAAGATCTCGCTCGGCGCGATCGCCTGCAGGTGGCCCTTGGTTCCGAGCGCCGCGACCGCCGGCCGCAGCAGGTAGCGGAAGATCTCCTCCTTGTAGGTCCAGGCCAGCGCGACGCCGACGCCCCAGGCGAGGATCGAGCGGATCAGTCGGGTTCGGAGCTCGGCGAGGTGCTCCGTCAGCGGAAGCCGCGTCTCGTCCATCTAGCTCGAGCGCGGCTCGGCGGGCCTCGCGTCGGCGTGGGCGGCCGGTGCGGCCGTGGGCTCCGCCGGGGCCTGGCTCGCCGCGGAGAGCTGCGTGGGAGCCTGCGGTGCGGTCTCCGCCGGCCGCCCGCTCGGCTCGCGCATCGCCTCGTCGAAGGTGGAGCGCAGGTCCGTCGAGGCGCGCCGGAACTCGGCCATCGCCTTGCCGAGCGAGCGGGCCAGCTCGGGCAGGCGCGTCGGACCGAAGATGATCAGCGCGACGACCAGGATCACGAGCAGCTCGGACATGCCGATGCCGAACATGGAGGGGCGACCATGGGGAGGGACCTCGCCGCGAGCGGAGGCCCGAATCTAGCCGTGCGGAGGGGCGAGCGCCGGTCGCTCCCGTCAGGCGGCGGCGACGGCCACCCTGGGCGCCCGCCGCGGCTCCTGCTCCCGCTCGGCCAGCAGCGCCACCCCCATGCGCGCCTCCCCGACCCGCCCTCGGGCGCTCCAGACGACCCGCGCGAGCGACTCCAGAGAAGGCCGGCCGTCGACGCTGCGCACGATCACCCGAAGCAGGGTTCCGACCGCGGCGGCCTCCTCTCCGCGCAGGCACGCGCCCGCGGGCGAGAGGTCGAGGGTGAAGCCCGCCTGCCACCGCTCGTCCCGATGGGCGCGCGGAAACGGCGCGTACTGCACCAGCCGGACGGTCGTCTCCCGCCGCACCTTGCGGAGGGATCGCGACCCCGCGGAGCTCCCGCTGCTCCCGAAATCCAGCGAGAGCTGGCCCCCTGATTCGAGCATCTCGTGCGCCCCCCTCAATGGATTTGCAGCGTCGACGGCGCGGCCGACTCCGGGTCCGCATCCGGCGATGTGATGGCGTCGGCGACCTGCTCCGGGTCGACGTCGCAGGCCCCGCTCTCGACCAGCGCGAGCAGCTCCTTCACCAGCCCCGGGTCGAACTGCGCGCCCGCCTCGCGCCGCAGCTCGGCGACGGCCGCGTTGTGCGTGAGCGCGCGCCGGTAGGGCCGGTCGCAGGTCATCGCATCGAACGCGTCGGCGAGGTGGAGGATGCGCGCGGCCAGCGGCGTGGTGTCGGCCGCCAGCCCGTCCGGGTATCCCTTGCCGTCCCAGCGCTCGTGGTGATGGCGGACGGCGGCGATGAGATCGTCGCTGACGCCGAGCGGTGTCAGTAGCCGGGCGCCGATGGCGGCGTGCCGCTCGACGGCCTTGCGCTCGAGCAGCGTGAGCGAGCCGCGCCGCGTGAGCAGCTCGCTCGGGACGCCGATCTTGCCGATGTCGTGCAGGAACGCCGCGATGCGCAGCGAGCGCTTCTCGGGTCCGGCCAGGCACAGGCGGTCCGCGAGCAGGCCGCTGTAGAAGGCGACGCGCCGCGCGTGGCCGCGCATGAAGGGATCCTGGACGCCGATCGTCTCCGCCAGCATCTCGAAGAACGGGAGCGCGCGCTCCGGATCGAGCGCCTGCAGCGGCTGGATGTCGGCCGCCGAGCGCGAGAGCAGCTCGCCCAGGTGGTTGCGCAGGCGGACGTCGCTCTGCACCAGGCTGACGACGGCGGACACGTCGGTGTCACGCCCGACCGCGTCGCCGAGGTCCGCGAGGAAGCGCACCACGCGGCGGCGGCCGCGCCGTCGCGCCATCGCGCGATACACGGCGGCCGTGACCGACACCACATCGAACGGCTTCTGCAGGTAGTCGGAGACGCCGCAGCGGATGCCCTCGGTCGCCGAGGCCAGGCTCCCGTGGCCGGTGATCACGATCACCTCGACGTCCGAGAAGTCGCTGCGGATCGCCCGCATCAGCTCCTCGCCCTGGACGCCGGGCATCGCCAGGTCGAGGGTCACGACGTCGATCGGCGTCGTGCGCAGGAGCTCGAGCGCCTCGGCGCCGGTCGGCACCGCGAGCACGCGGTAGGCGGTCTGCAGGATCATCCGAAGCGATTCGCGGGGACCACGCTCGTCGTCCACCACCAGCACGGTGGCGCGGGTCGAGCTCCGATCCGTCATCCGGCACCTCCCCGCTCGCGGCCGGGGAGCGCCCTCCGCAACCCGTGTGCCAGCTCGCAACTGGAGCCGGCAAGTATCAGATAAACCCAAGGCGGGCCGGAGGAAATCAAACTCCGTTGCGGCTCCTGGATGAAGCACGGGTGAAATGGCGAAATGTTCCGGACGGAACGACCCCGGAGGCGGATGCGGGCCAACCCCGCGATTCGGCGAAGATCCGCCTCGGCGTTCCGATCGGAACGGAGCGCTAAGGCTCGTCCTCGCCTGCCGCCGGCTCCATTTCGTCGATCTGGGGGGAGCTGCCCACGGAGAGCTCGTACCGGTCGATCTTGAGCTTCAGGAGGCGCCGCGTGATCCCGAGGTGCTCCGCGGCGCGGGTCTGGTTGCCCTGGCTGCGCAGCAGCGCCTCCTGGATCAGGCCGCCCTCGAAGCGCGCCACGGCCGACTCGAGATCGAGACGGCCGGCGCGCAGCGCGTCCCGCAGCGCCTCGGCTCGGCTCGCGTGCTGGATCTCGTCGGGCAGGTCCTCGACGGCGATTGCCTCGCCGTCCGCGAGGGCGACGGCGCGCTCGATTGCGTTCTCGAGCTCGCGCACGTTTCCCGGCCAGGCGTGCCGCTCCAGCGCGGCGAGCGCCTCCGGCGAGATCCGCGACGGCCCGCGCCCTGCGTCCGCGCGTGCCCGGCCGAGGAAGGCCTCGGCGAGCAGCGCGATGTCCCCGCGCCGCTCGCGCAGCGGCGGCAGCGAGATCGGCACGACGTGGATGCGGTAGTACAGGTCGGCGCGGAAGCGGCCGGCTGCGACCTCGCGCTCGAGGTCGCGATGCGTCGCGGCCACCACGCGCACGTCGACCGGGATCGGATGCGCGGAGCCCACGCGGTCGACGCTGCGGTCCTGCAGCGCGCGCAGGAGCTTCGCCTGCACGTCGCCCGCCAGCTCGCCGATCTCGTCGAGGAAGACCGTTCCGCCGTTGGCGGCCTCGAACTTGCCGAGGCGCCGCTCGCGCGCGTCGGTGAAGGCGCCGCGCTCGTGCCCGAACAGCTCGCTCTCCATCAGGGTCGAGGGGATCGCGGCGCAGTTGACGACCACGAACGGGGCATCCCGGCGCGGGCCGAGCTGGTGGATGGCGCGCGCCACCAGCTCCTTGCCGGTGCCGCTCTCGCCGGCGATCAGCACGTGCGCGCGCGCGGTCGCGACCCGCTCGATGATCCGGTAGACCGCCCGCATCGCCTCGCTGCGTCCGATCAGGCGCCCGAGCCGCGAGCGCCCGGACACCTCGTCGCGCAGCCGCACCACCTCCTGCTCGAGCGCGCGGTGCTCGAGGATCTGGCGCACCTTGATGCGAAGCGCGTCCACCTCGAACGGCTTGGTCACGAAGTCGACGGCGCCGAGCTTCATCGCCTCGACGGCGGTCGCGACGGTGCGCGTGGCCGAGACCACCAGCACGGGCGGCGCCTCGGTGCGCTCGGCGAGGTCGCGCAGCAGCTCGAGGCCGCTCCGGCCCGGCATCACGAGATCGAGCAGCACGAGGTCCGTCGGCTTCGCGTCGAGCACGCGCAGCCCGTCGTCCACGCCGCCGACCGCCGTGACGTCGAACTCGTCCTTGAGCAGCAGGCGCAGCGATTCCTGCACGCCGCGTTCGTCGTCGACCACGAGGATGTGGGCCATCGGGCGCGGGGAGAGTAACACCCGCCGACCGCGACTTCGCAACGGCGCGCAGCGGTGCGAGCGATCGCGCTCGCGCGGGTGGATTCTCCTACGCCGCGGGCAGCTCGACCAGGACGAGCGTCTCGCCCGACTCCGAGGACTCGATGCGGAACGAGCCGCCCTGCGCGCGCACGACGGACTCCACGGCGACCACCGCCAACGTGTGCTCCGACAGCGACAGCGCGCGCTCGGCAGCGCCGGGGCCGCCGCGGAAGCGCAACAGGATGCGGAGGCGCGGGTCGCCGACTCCCGAGCCGGCCTGGTGTCGGGTGGCGACGTACAGGTCGCCGCGATCGGAGATCCAATCGAGCGCCTGCTCGAAGAGCAGCCCGAACGCGAAGCGGAGCTGGTCGGCGTCTCCGAGCGCGAGCGGGTGCTCGCGGTCGAGCTCCTCGAGCACGACCAGTCGCCGCTCCTGGATGCGGCCGCGCTGCCGCTCGAGCAGGTGCGCCAGCAGCGCCGACACGTCGATGGATCGCCGCTCGGGCGGGCCGAGCGAGCCGAGCCGCTCGAGCGTGTCGATCGCGGCCTCGATCCGGTGCGTGTCGACCTCGACGCGCTCGGCGAACATGCGGCGGAACTCGGGGTCGTCGAAGCGACCGCCCAGCATCTGGGTGAAGCTGCGGATCCCGACCAGCGGGTTCCCGACCTCGTGGGCGACCGCGCTGACGAGGCGGCGGAGGTCCGACGGGGGGGTTGGTTGCTGAGCTGCAGCACGTCCTGATGAACTTCGCTCGGCCTCGCCTCGCTGCGCGCGCCCTTCGGGCGCTTGCTGGGGATGATCCAGGCGGTCGGGCTGCCCCGGAGGCGACGGGGGCGATCCGGACTGCCCTGACGAGGGCGGGGGGGATTCGTCCTCCACCAGCTCGGCGACGAGCTCGGGGGCGAGGGGAGGGACCGGGTCGAAGCGGAGGTCGCCGGCACCGATCGGGTCCGAGCGGGTGGCGGCGAGGGTGCGGCGGCCGACCGCCTCCAGCTCGCGCAGGTTCCCGGGCCAGGCATGCGCGCGGAGGCGGGCGATGGCGTCGGGCGCGAACTGGCGGCCCCGCTCGCCGCGCGCGGCGCTCCACTCGGCGGCGAGCCCGGTGGCGACGCGCTCGATCGCGTCCGGCCGATCGCGCAGCGGCGAGAGGCTGATCTCGAGCCCGGCGAGCGCGCGCGCGAGCTCGGGGTCGAGCGGGTCCGGATCGAGGCCCGCAGTCGCCATCCAGCGCACGCGCAGCGCGGGGAGCGCGCCCGCCGGCGGCCCCAGCTCGATCCAGCTCCGGAGCTGTCGCTGCGCGCCGCGGGGCAGGTGGTCGATGTCCTCGATGCAGACGGTCGCGAGATCGCCGGCGCCCAGCTCGCCCGTCTCGGGTACGAGCCTCGCGAAGAGCGACCGCGCGTCTGCGGCGGCGAGCGCCGACACCGACGCGAAGGGCCCCGGCGCGTCGGCCGCGCTCATCCAGTGGACGTAGCGGGCGACCAGGCCTCGGCCGCTCCCCGGCTCGCCGCGCACCAGGAGGGGGACGTCGCGGCGGGTGGGATCGATCGCGCCGAGCAGGGCAGACGGCTCCAGGTCGCCGAGCCAGCGCCGGATGCGCGCCGCGAGGGCGTCGCGGCGGCGCCGCTCGGTGAGCGCCGCGCCGGGCCGGCGCGCGAGGGCGGAGCGCACGCGCCGCCGCAGCTCGTTCGCGTCGGCGGTGGTGGAGATCAGGGTCGCGGGCAGCGCGTCGAAGAGCCGGCGCACTTCGTCGAGATCCCGCGGCGACGCCAGCAGCACCCACAGCGGGCGCGCGGCCGCGAGTCGCGGCGCGAGCCGGTGTGCCAGCTCGAGCTCCGCCTCGAAATCGTCCGTGACGCCGAGCAGGATCGCGCGCGGCGGCGGCTCGCGCTCCAGGGCGGCGGCGTCGCACGGATCGGAGGTGAGCGCATCCACGTCGCCGGCCAGGCGCCGGAGAGCGTCGCGCCAGCCGCCGTCGCGGTGGATGATCCAGAGTCTCGCCATCGATCCTCGCCAGGAGCAGGGCACACGCGCCCGCCCGGGTCGCGGGGCAAGCGCCGTGCCAGGCGCTGCGACCTCGCTGCAGCGTGCAGCCCGGCGGCAGCGCGGCCCGCAAGCGCGCACGGCCTCGCCGGAACGGTGAATCCCGCCGCCCGCCGCGCCACCGGCCGCGCGCGGCGGCGTTGGGGCAGTCTCCTATCCAATGTGGGAAGGCCGCGTTCGCTGGTTGCCCGCGATTGTACCCTCTGCCAGAGTAGACCCATCTCCCGCGCGGAGCCCGATTTGGCCGTCCTCTCCGCCGGACCCGAGGTCCGGCTCCGGAACTGGTTCGAGCGTCCCTACGACGACGCCATCGCTGCGGCCCGCACCTGCTACTCCCCGCGCGTGATCGACGCCGACGAGGTGACCGAGGGCCAGCGGCGCAACATCGGTCCGCTCACCTTCGAGGGCGGCCATCACACCGTCTACCAGCACGCGACGTTCGAGTTCTCGCTGTCGGGGATCTCGCGGCAGCTCGTCTGGTGCTTCCTCCACGCGTTTCCGTTCTACAACACGGAGCAGCAGAGCCAGCGCTACGTGCGGCTCGACGAGCCGCGCGCACACGTGCCGCCCGCGCTCGGCGGCGAGGCGCGGGCGCTCTTCGAGCGGAGCGTCGAGCAGGCGTGGGAGGCCTATCGGGAGCTGACCACCCGCCTCCGGCCCGTGACGCGCGCGCTCCTCGCCGAGCTCTGGCGGCTGGACCGCAAGAGCGAGGCATTCGGGCGCAACGTCGAGAAGGAGGCCGAGAAGAAGGCGATCGAGACCGCGCGCTACGTGATCCCGATCGCCTGCCACACCGCCATGGTCTACACCGTGTCGGGCATCGTGCTGCACCGCCTGCGGCGCATGGCGGCCGCGAGCGAGGCGCCCGACGAGGCCCGCGACGTGGTGGAGCGCATGCTCGCCGAGGTGGCGCGCGTCGACCCGGCGTTCTTCGTCGAGGTGGGCGAGCCGCCGCTGCGCGCGGAGGAGGCGCTCGAGAACCAGGTCGCGCCGCCGGGGCTCGGCGATGCGGCCGCGCTCGAAGCGTTCGACAAGTCGCTGGGAGGCCGCCGCTCGCGCCTGGTCGACTGGAGCCCGCGCGCGCCGCAGCTCGTGGCCGACGCGATCCGCCGCGTGCTCGCTCGGGCCGATCTCGACGACGCCGAGGCGCTGGCCCTGGCGCTCGACCCCGCGCGCAATCCGCACCGCCTCGACACGCTCAACGTGTCGGTCCACGTCCCGGTGATGCGCGCGCTGGAGCATGCCCACTACGCCTTCCGGAAGAAGCTCTCGCACGCGGCCGACTCCCAGGACCAGCGTCACCGGATGGTGTCTGGCTCGCGGCCGCTGCTCTCGCGCAGCGTGCCGGCCGCGGTCGACGTCGTCGAGCCCGAGCTGATCCGCGCCGATCCCGCCTGCCACGCGCGCTTCCGCGAGGCCGTGGAGGCCGCGTGGGACGCGCGCGCTCGCCTGCTGGCGCTCGGCGTCGCGCCCGAGCTCGCGCTCTACGTGCTCCCCAACGCGCTCGCGGTGCGCTTCGAGGAGTCGGGCTCGCTCCTGCACCTGCTCCACAAGTGGACGATGCGCACCTGCCTGAACGCACAGCGCGAGATCTACGAGGCGTCGATGGACGAGGTCGAGCAGGTGCGCGCGGTCCACCCCGAGCTGGCCCGACACGTCGGCCCGCCCTGCTTCGTGCGCGACGGGCTCGTTCGCCCGCGCTGCACCGAGGGCAGCCACTTCTGCGGCATCCCGGTGTGGCGGAGCTTCCCGGACGTCGAGCGGCGGATCTGATGCGCCGGCGCGCCGCCCTCCTCCTCGCCGGCTCGCTCCTGGCGGCCGCGCCGGCCGGGGCGATCGAGCTCGAGGGCACCTGGTACGTGCTCGTGCACTTCCAGGACAAGGAGTCGCCGAAGCCCGACGCGTGGCGCTGGGAGGACCGCGTCTGGAAGTTCGAGCGGAAGGCCGACCGGCTCGAGTGGACCGACTATCCGATCGTGGTGTTCGACGACGAGAAGGGCCGCTTCGAGTCGCTCGGCAGCAATCACGCCGCGCGGGTGGTGGAGGCCTGGGAGCCGAGCGCGGCGCAGCTCGCCGACATCAAGGACGGGCTGCAGGTCAACCCGCGCGGGATGAAGACCAAGTCGCTGCGCGCGGTGGACGGCGGCGCCGGCTGGAGCTCGAGCGAGGGCGCGAGCGGCGCCTCCGCCACGGTCATCACCTATACCGAGCACTGGTCGATCGCGGGACTTCCGGACAAGCCCGTCTTCACCCGCGACGATTCGATGAGCGGGGGCAGCACCGAGGAGCTCTCGGGCCGCACCCAGTACAAGACCACCGAGGTGACGGCCGACGAGCTGCACGGCAGCTTCGACCGCGACGGGACGCGCATCGGCAACTTCCGCATGATCCGCTCGGGCGACACGCAGAAGGTTCGCGGCAGCGGCCTCACCCAGGACCAGCGGGTGATGCAGATGTTCGCGTCGCAGGCCGGCCTCACGTTGGATGCGGCGCAGATCCAGGCGATCACCAGCGGCAAGGTCGCGCCCGGCTCGCCGGTGCCCGACGACGTGCGCGCCGACGTGCGCGCGCAGATCCGCCAGGGCGTCGAGGAGGCGTTCCGGCGACAGAGCACGGATCCGCGCGCCGCGAGCGCCGAGGTCGATCGCCTCACCAGCAAGATCGAGCACCTGATCCTCGACGAAGGCAAGAGCCCCGAGCAGGTCCAGGAGATGCTCAAGCGGGGCGAGGTCACGCCCTGAGCGCGCTGCGTGGACGATCGGGACGCCGACCGGTATAACTTGCGACCGCGTCGCCCGCGGAGTCCACCCGATGCCCGCCAAGCTGAATCCGATCGCGCAGCAGCTCAACGAGCGGCTGACCGCGAGCGCCCCCGAGGTGCTCGCGATGCTCTCCGACCTCGGCCGCCGCCTCTACTTCCCGAAGGGCATCCTCTCCCAGACGGCGGAGGCGAAGCAGAAGGCCCGCCGCTTCAACGCGACGATCGGGATCGCGACCGAGAAGGGCGGGCCGATGTACCTGCCCTCGATCCACCGGCACCTGGTCGACGTCGCGCCGGGCGACGCCTACGAGTACGCGCCGCCGGCCGGCCGCCCGACGCTGCGCGCGCGCTGGCGCGAGAAGCTGCTCGAGGAGAATCCGTCGCTGCGCGGCAAGGCGTTCGGCCTTCCGATCGTGACGAGCGCGCTGACGCACGGCCTCGCGCTGGTCGGCGACCTCTTCGTCGGCGCCGGCGACCGCATCCTCCTGCCCGACCAGCTCTGGGGCAACTACCGGCTCACCTACGAGGTGCGGCTCGGCGCGGAGATCGCGACCTATCCGTTCTACGCCGGTGCGGGCTTCAACGTGAAGGGCTTCGCCGACGCGCTCGCCGCCGAGGCGCGCGGGCGCGACAAGCTCGTCGTGCTGCTGAACTTCCCCAACAACCCCACCGGCTACATGCCAACGCCGGCCGAGGGCGAAGCGCTCGCGAACGCGCTCGCCGAGCAGGCGGCGCGCGGCACGCGCATCGTCGCCGTCCTCGACGACGCCTACTTCGGCCTGTTCTACCACCTCGGCGCTCCGTCGATGACCGAGTCGCTCTTCGGCCTGATCGCGAATCGCCACCCGAACCTGCTCGCGGTGAAGCTCGACGGCGCGACCAAGGAGCTCTTCGTGTGGGGCCTGCGCTGCGGCTTCGCGACGTTCGCGCCCGGCGACGCGAAGACCGCCGAGATCGCGTGCGAGGTGCTGGACGCGAAGGCGCGCGGCGCGATCCGCGGCGCGCTCTCGAACAGCCCGATGCTGTCGCAGACGCTGGTCGAGCGGGCGATCGACGCCTCGTCGATCGCTGCCGAGCGCAAGGAGAAGGCCGAGACGCTGCGCGCGCGCGCCGCGCGCGTCCACGAGGTCGTGGGCCGCCCCGCCTTCCGCGCGAGCTTCGAGGCCTATCCCTTCAACAGCGGCTACTTCATGTGCGTCAAGGTGAAGGGCGTCGACGCGGAGGCGCTTCGCCTGCACCTGCTCGACCGGCACGGAGTCGGGCTCATCGCGACCAGCCCGACCGACATCCGCGTCGCCTTCTCGTGCCTCGAGCTCGCCGAGATCGAGCCGCTCTTCGAGACGCTGCACCAGGCGATCCAGGAGCTACGGGGCGCCTCCTAGCACCTCGAGGATCCGCAACGTGGCGTGGACGCCGCGCTCGAGGTTGTCGACCGAGATGCGCTCATTCGGCCCGTGGATGCCGCGCGTCTCGCTCGGCGGGAGCCAGCGCGGCACGAAGCCGTAGGCGACCAGGCCGAGGTCGCGGAAGTAGTGCGAGTCGGTGAAGCCGGCGATCACGCGCGGCAGCACCCAGGCGCCGGGATCGAGCTCGGCCGCCACCCGCTGGATCGCGTCGAACAGCTCGCTGCGAGAGGGCGAGCTGCGCGTCTCGAACGAGAGGATCGGGTCCACCGCGATGGTCGGATCGGCGACGGCCGCGCGCAGCCGGTCGAGGAAGGCGTCGCAGCGATCGCCGGGCAGGAGCCGCACGTCGAGCGCGGCCTCGGCCGTGTCCGGCACCACGTTCACGCTGCTGTGCGAGCCCGCGGAGAGGACGGTGATCGAGATCGTGTTGCGCACGAGTGCGGCGCGCGCGGGGTCGGCGAGGAAGCGGCGGCGGAACTCGGCGTCGTTGGCGAGCGCCGCCGCGAGGTCGCGATAGCCCGCGCGGTCGGCGGGATCGGCGATCGGTGCCAGCGCGGCGAACATGCTCGCCACCTCGGGCACGACGCGCAGCTCCATCTCCATGTCGAGCCGCCGCACGCGCTCGAGCGCGGCGACCAGGCGAGGCACCGCGCCGTAGGGGCCTGCGGTCGAGGCGTGGCCGGGCGCGCCGCGCGCGACGAGCCGCGTCCAGCAGGGCGACTTCTCCGAGACGTCCACGCCCCAAACGTTCGGCGCGTTGCCGTCGCCCTGCAGGATCCCGCCGCCCTCGGTCAGCAGGAACTCGGCGCCGCCCAGAAGCTCCTTGTGCTCGCTCGCGATGAAGCCGGCGCCGTCGCGGCCGCCGGTCTCCTCGTCGGGCGTCGCCAGGAAGATCACGTCCCGGTCGAGCTTCGACTCGCGCCGCGCGAGCTGCATGAGAGCGAGCAGATGCACGATGGCGACGCCCTTCGCATCGAGCGCGCCGCGGCCGACGACGTACCCGCCCGCGACGAGCCCCGCGAACGGATCGACGGCCCAGCCCTCGCCCTCCGCCGGCACCACGTCGAGATGGGAGAGGAGGACGATCGGGGGACGCTTTCCGGTGCCGGGGACGCGGGCCCACGCCGCCGCCCGTCCGAGCGCCGACACTCCCTTGGGGGTCGGGACGACCTTCGCCTCGATTCCCTCGGCGGCGAGGATCCCCACGAGCTGCTCCGCAAGCGGCTTCTCATCTCCAGGTGGGTTCACGGTGTCGATGCGGATCGCCTGCGCCAGCAGGGCGGCCGCAGCGCCTCCGAGATCCTTGTTCGGATCCGGATAGCTACGCCCCTGGAACGGCCAGACCGCCTCGGCCTCGGGCGCGAGCAAGAGCGGCAGCAGGAAGATGGCAACGAACCGGCGCGTGTTGCGCATCCATCCCCGCAGTGACGTAGGCGTCACGACCTTATGAACAAGTGTCACTTACAGTTGCACGCCGGCGTTGCCGATGCGCTAACCGTAGCGTCCGCGCCGAGGGGACAGGAGGGGGGCCGTTGCGCGTCTCGGGAGACGTACACGGCGACCTGCGGGTCGGCCAGGGGGACTTCTGGAGCCGCGGCCATGCCGTGGCAGGATTGGTGTTGGGGATCGCGCTCGCCGTCGCGTTCTCCACCTTCGTCGGGAGCTACCACCCGCTCCGGCGCGCAGAGCCCACCCCCGTGCTCGGACCGCTGCTTCCTGCCCCCGAGCCCGAGGAGACCTCGGCCGTCCCCGAGCCGCTGGCACCGCCGCTGCTCGCGGAGGTGCCCGAGGTCGAGGCGAGCCCCGTGCCCGACGCGCAGGCGCCGGCCGTGGCCGTTGCGGACGCACCCGCGCCGCCGGCCGCGCCGTCCGCGAGCACGCCGGTCGACCCGACCGCAGCGCGTCCCGCCGCTGCCTCGATGCCGATCGACGCCGTGGTCGAGGACGAGCTTCGCTCGGGCGACACGCTCTCGACCGCGCTCGAGCGCCACGGCATCTCGGCGGCGACCGTCGCCGTGATCGGCCGCGAGCTCCGGCCCTACTTCGACTTCCGCCGCGCGCGCCCCGGCCACCGCTTCCGCCTGGTGGCGGGCGCCGAGGGCTCGCTGATCTCGTTCCACTATCGCGTGTCGGACAAGGAGCGCTACTGGCTCGAGGCCGACGGCGAGGGCTGGAAGGCGTGGCGCGCCGACGCGGGCGCGGTGCGCCGGCGGGCGCGGCTCGCGGGCACCATCTCGACCACGCTATTCGACGCGGTGCGCGATCTCGGCGAGACCCCGCAGCTCGCGTCGGACTTCGTCGGCATCTTCGCCTGGGACGTCGACTTCGCGAAGTCGGTCCATCCCGGCGACGAGTTCCACATCCTCTACGAGCGAAACTACGCGCCGCGCGCCGAGGGCGGCGGCGTCGAGAAGTACCTGGGTCCCGGCCGCATCCTGGCCGCGAGCTACAAGAACGCGGCGGGCGTCGAGCGGTCGGCGGTCTACTACGAGACCGAGCCGGGGCACGGCGCCTACTACCGGACCGACGGCAGCTCCGTGAAGCAGACATTCCTCGCCGCCCCGGTCAACTACAGCTACATCAGCTCGACGTTCAGCCACGCCCGGCTCCACCCGATCCTCGGCGTCTGGCGGCCGCATCCCGGCATCGACTACGCGGCGCCGATGGGGACGCCGATCTGGTCGGTTGCGGACGGCCGGGTCGCCTTCATGGGCTGGGCGGAGGGCTACGGCAGGCTCGTCAAGATCGAGCACGCGGGCGGCTACGAGTCCTACTACGCCCACATGTCGCGCTTCGCGCCCGGCCTCGCGGTCGGCAAGAGCATCCGCCAGAAGCAGGTCATCGGCTACGTCGGGATGAGCGGGCTGGCGACCGGCCCGCACGTCTGCTTCCGCGTCACCAAGGACGGGAGCTACGTCGATCCGGGTCGGGTGCGGATGCCGAGCGGGGTCTCGATCCCGGTGCGGCAGCGACAGGACTTCGAGACGGTGCGGGATCACCTGCTCGCGAGCCTGCGCCCGGCCGCGGTGGCCGCCACCGACGAGGCGATGTAGGGCCGCGGTCGCCCGCTTCTTCGTACCTACCGACTCCCCGCCGCCTGTGCGAGCATCGCGGCCCATGGGCGACGGCATTCCCCCCGCCGGGGCCTTTCTGTGACTCTCGATCGCACCGCGGCGAGCGAGCTCGATCGGCCGATCGAGTCGCTGCAGGACCTGGTCGACTACTTCCGCTCCGGCGAGAAGCCGCGCGCGCGCTGGCGAGTCGGGATCGAGCACGAGAAGCTCTCGCTCCGCAGCGGCGCGTGGGAGCCGGTCCCCTACGACGGCGAGCGCGGCATCGAGGCGCTGCTGCGGCGCCTCGCGAACGAGCCCGGCTGGCGCGCGCTCACCGAGGACGGGCACATCGTCGGCCTGGACGGCGAGGGCCTCGGCGTCTCGCTCGAGCCCGGCGCGCAGGTGGAGCTCAACGGCCGCCCGTCGGCGAGCCTGCTCGACACCCGGCGCGAGCTGGACGCGCATCTCGCGGGCTTGCGCCGCCTCGCCGAGCCGCTCGGCATCACGTTCCTGGCCCTGGGGGCGCACCCCTTCCATCCGACCAAGGAGCTGCCGCAGGTACCGCGCGAGCGCTACCGCATCATGCGCCGCTACCTGCCCGCGCGGGGCGAGCTGTCGCTCGACATGATGCACGCGACGGCCTCGATGCAGGCGAGCTTCGACTACTCCGACGAGGCGGATCTCGTCGCCAAGATGCGCGCGGCGCTCGCCGTCACGCCGATCGCCGCGGCGCTGTTCGCGAACTCGAGCCTCGCGCTCGGCCGCCCGAGCGGCTTCGTGTCGCGCCGGCTCCACATCTGGCACCACACCGATCCGGAGCGCACGGGGCTCCTGCCCTTCGCCTTCGACCACGACTTCGGCTACGCGCGCTACGCCGAATGGGCGCTCGACGTCCCGATGTTCTTCCTGGTGCGCGCGGGCGGCTATCGCCCGATGGACGGCAAGACGTTCCGGCGCTTCTGGCGCGAGGGCCACGAGGGCGAGCGCGCTACGCTCGCCGACTTCGAGCGCCATCTGACGACGCTGTTCCCCGAGGTGCGGCTGAAGCGGCTGCTCGAGGTGCGCAGCGCGGACGCCGTGTCGCCGGAGCTCCTCTGCGGTGTGCCCGCCCTCTGGAAGGGCATCCTCTACGACCCGGAAGCGCTGGCGGCGGCGAGCGCGCTCACCGGCGACTGGAGCGCCGAGCAGCGCGCCGCGGTACACGCCGATGTGGCGCGGCGCGGCCTCGCCGCCGAGACCCCCGCAGGCCCCGCTCCGATCGCGGTGCTCGCCCGCGAGCTGCTGGCGATCGCGCGCCACGGGCTGCGCCGGCAGGCGGCCACCGGCGCTCCCGACGAGGGCGTCCTGCTCGATCCCGTCGATGCGCTGGTCGAGCGGGGAAAGAGCCCCGGGCAGATCGTGCTCGAGCGCTGGCAGGGCGAGTGGGCGGGGAGTCCGGATCGCTTGATCGAGTACGCGCGCTACTGATAGATTCCTCCGTCCAGCCCGGCTGCTTGGCGCGGCCGAGGAGGGCTTCGATGTCACAGAGCTTCAAGATCTCGTTCTCCCTCGAGGAGAACGACATCGCGTACTTCCGCAAGATCTTCAAGGACGCGCGGAGGCAGGTCGAGGACCAGGACACCGAGCAGGTGATCTCGGCCGTCCAGGCCCTGATCGCGCGGGTGCGCGAGGCGAAGAAGACACCGAGCTTCGTGCAGGACGCGATCGAGGTGCTCGAGGACCTGATCAAGATGATCCACGACCCGGACTACGAGCTGCCCCGTCTCCAGCGCACCGAGGTGCTGGCCGCGCTGTCGTACTTCGCCGACCCCGAGGATCTGATCCCCGACCAGATCCCGGGCCTCGGCTTCCTCGACGACGCGATCATGATCAAGATCATGGAGACCGAGTTCAAGCACGAGCTGTGGGGCTACCGGAAGTTCGCGAAGTTCCGCCAGGGCGCCGAGCAGCGGCCATGGACCGTGGTCGCCCGGCAGCGCCTGCCGCAGCGGCTCCTCGACGAACGCAAGAGGATCCGCGCCGAAGTGGACCGCCGGAAGAAGGAGCGCCCCTTCTCCTGGTGGTAGACTCCCCGCGCGAGTCCCCGATGAGCACGCCGCCCCGCGCTCGAATCCTGATCGTCGACGACGAGGAAGCCATCCTCGAGACGATGGCGTTCACGTTCGAGGACGACTACGAGGTCCTGACCGCCACGAACGCCCGCGAGGCGCTCGCGGTGCTCGACGAGCGCGCGCCGGTCGCCGCGGTGGTCACCGACCAGCGCATGCCCGAGATGACCGGCGTCGAGTTCCTGGCGATGGTGTACGAGCGGCACCCCAACACCACGCGCATCATCCTGACGGGCTACGCGGACGGCGAGGCGATGGTGCGCGCCATCAACGAGGGGCACGTCTACGCCTACGTGACGAAGCCCTGGGAGCCCGAGGAGCTGAAGCAGCTCGTGCAGCGGGCGGTCGAGCTGCACCGGCTGCGCCTGCAGAACGATCGGCTGCTCGAGGACCTGCGCCGCGCCAACGTGTTCCTCGGCGCGGCGATCGACGAGATCCCGGTAGGCGCCCTCGTGGTCGACGCGGCCGGTGTCGTGCGCGCCGCGAACCGCCCCGGGCGCGAGTACCTCGGGCTCGACGCCGACCCGAGCGGCCGTCCGCTCGACCAGGTGCTCGACACCGAGCGGCTGCGCCCGATGCGGGACGTGGCACAGCGCCTCGCGGGCGCCGAGGCGACGCCGTACGAGGAGCTCGAGCTCGCGGCGGCCGGCGTCTCGCTGCGCCTGCGCATCTCGGTGCGCACGCTGAACGACGCGGCGGGGCGATCGCTCGGACGCGTGGTGCTGCTGCGCGAGATCTCTCACGAGCCGCTGCGCCGGCGCTTCGAGGAGATCCTGTCCGAGATCAAGTCGGCGCGCGACGCGCTGCGGGTCCGCCTCGAGCAGGCGCAGCAGGAGCTCGCCGGCTTCTCCGGCAAGGTGAAGCACAGCGGGATCGCATCCCCCGGGATGCTCGAGCTCGAGGAGCGCATCTCGCGCACGCGCACTGCCATCGAGAACTGGCTCGCCGTCGACGACGCGCTGGTGCGCGAGGGATACCCGGACGCGCGCCTGCTGCTCGAGCGCATGCGCGTCGCCCTGGCGCGCTGGCCGCTGCCCGAGGAGATCCCCGACCGGGTCCAGGCGCTCGCGAAGCGCGTCGAGTCCTACTACCAGACGGGCGAGAACCCTGGCCAGCCCGTCCTCTGAGACGCGGCCGGCGCTGACGCCGCCGCCGTTCGTGCCGGTGCGCGGCCTCCCCGCGCCGAGCGGCACCGCGCCGCTCGAGCTCGTGATCGAGCGCCTCGACCTGCACGTGCGCATGACGTGGGCGTTCCACGCGCGCGAGATCCGCTTCGAGCGCAAGGAGGCGTCGGCGTGGGTGCCGCTCTTCCCGGAGACCTTCTCGTTCCACCTCGACCGGCACGACCCCACCGAGCTGTCGCTCCAGCTCGAGGACCTCTGGTCGGATCCGCGCCGGCTGGCTCCCTTCGCGACGAAGCGCGAGGCGCAGGAGCTGCTGCGCAGCCTCCTGGCGGCCGCGCCCGGCTATCTCGAGCGGGTGCTCGACGAGCTCGAGCGCAGCGGGCGGCTCGTCGGCGCCGTGAGCCAGCGCGTGCACGCCGACGCCGTCGTGCTCGCCGTCATGATCGCGCGCTTCGTCAGGGAGAAGCAGCTCGACGAGCACCCCGAGGCGCGCTTCACGCGACTGCACCTGCGCAAGCTGGTGTGGCGCGCGTCCTGCGCGCTCGTGCGGGAGCGCGTCTCGCCCCGGGCGCTCGAGGCCTTCATGGACGGAACGCTTCCGGGCGTGCACGACCCCTCCGAGCGCGCGTTCCTCGCCGCGCTGGCCGGCGACCCGGACGCCCAGGGCGACCTCGAGCCGATGCTGCTCGCGATCGCCGAGCGCGCCTTCCAGCGCTGGCTCGAGGACACCTGCCTCGACACCGACAACCAGGCCTTCGACGGCGAGGACTCGCCCTTCGGCCGACGCGAGGACGAGGTGCTCGCGGTGGTGAGCATCGACCCCGCGCGCCGGCTGCGGCGCGCGCGCCACTTCTCGCCCTTCCTGAGGAGGCGCGGCAGCCGGGACTGCCAGCGGATCCTGCGCAAGCTCGAGGTGTGGCTGCTGCGCCAGTACGACGTGCCGCGCGCCGCCGCCGTGATCCACCTCGCCGAGAACCTCGGCCGGGGCCGCGGCCGTCCGGACGGCATCCTCTCGTGGCACTCCACGTCGAACTACCTCGCTGCGATCGCGCTCCTGGTCTGGCCCTTCGTCGGCGCCGCCTTCCTCTACCAGCGCGCGACGCTGTTCTTCGACGCGGTCGTGTCGCTCGAGACGGCGGCCGTGATCGCGACCGCGCTCTGGTATCTGCTCTATCGCTTCGTGTGGCAGCGCGACCTCTCCTTCTTCCACGGCGCCGTGCCGCGCATCGGCGCGGGCATCATCGTCGGCTACATGCCCGTGTTCCTGATCGACGAGGTCTGGGACCTGTCGCGGCGCCCGTGGTTTCCCCTCGGGGTCACGGTTCTCCTGCTCGCCACCACGACGCTCCTGTACATCTACGTCGAGGTGCGGCGCCGCATCGACGATCCCGACGAGGCCTTCGCGCGCGCGCTGCGCCTGTTTCTGCTCGGTGTGGTCGAGGCGCTGGCGCTCGGACTCGTCGTCACCACGCTGCTCGGCGCCTTCATGGTGGTTCGCGTCTGGGGGAGCGACAATCCGGCCGAGACGGTCGAGACGGTGCGCCTGGTGACGCCGCCGTTCATCGGGCAGCTCCCGCGCATCATGGGCGTCGCGCCCGTCTACGCCTATCCGACCGCCGTGCTGCTGATGACCTTCTTCTCCTTCTTCATCGGAACCTTCCTGCAGCTCCTGTGGGAGGACCTGCCGATTACCGAACCCCTCTAGCCCCGGCCGGCATCCAACCCGTCCTCGCGCGGCCCCGGGCCGAGGGTTACGCTGCCCGCTGCCGCAGCCGCCGAGCCGTCGGTTCGCGGAGGTCCCCGATGCCCTCGATCGTGATGTACAGCAAGCCGACCTGTCCGTATTGCGACAGCGCCAAGCGGCTGCTCGCATCGAAGGGGCAGACCTGGCGGGAGATCGACATCGAGGCCGAGCCCGAGCGGCGCGCGGAGATGATCGAGCGCAGCCGGCGCTCGACGGTGCCGCAGATCTGGATCGGCGAGCGCCACGTGGGCGGCTTCGACGACCTCGCGGCACTCGAGGACTCGGGCGAGCTCGATCGGGTGCTCGGCATGGCCGGCGGAGGCGGCGGCGCGCGCGCCGAGCGCGTGCGGCTCGCGATCGTCGGAAGCGGGCCCGCCGGGTACACCGCCGCGTTGTATGCGGCGCGCGCCGAGCTCGCCCCGGTGGTCGTCGCGGGTCTCATGGCGGGCGGCCAGCTCATGCTGACGAGCGACGTCGAGAACTACCCCGGATTCCCGGAGTCGGTGACGGGCCCCGAGCTGATGGAGCGCTTCCAGGCGCAGGCGGAGCGCTTCGGCGCGCGCGTCTTCGCCGAGGACGCCACCCACATCGACCTCTCGCGGCGTCCGTTCCGGATCGAGACCCCGGAGCGCGCGTTCGAGGCCGACGCGATCGTGCTCGCGCCGGGCGCCACGGCGAAGTGGCTCGGCATCCCGTCGGAGCAGCGGCTCATGAACCGCGGGCTCTCGGCCTGCGCGACCTGCGACGGCGCGCTCTACAAGGGCAAGGCGATGGCCGTGATCGGCGGCGGCGACACCGCGATGGAGGAGGCGCTCTTCCTCACCCGCTACGCCACCCGGGTCACGGTGATCCACCGGCGCGATCAGCTCCGCGCCTCGAAGATCATGCAGGAGCGCGCGCGCGACCACCCGAAGATCGACTTCGCGTGGAACGCCGAGGTCGACGAGGTGCTGGGGGGCGAGTTCGTAACCGGCGTCCGGCTGCGCGACGTGCGGACCGGCGCGAAGCGCGAGCTCGCGGTCGAGGCGATCTTCGTCGCGATCGGGCACAAGCCCAACACCGAGCGGGTCGCCGGGCAGCTGCAGCTCGACCCGGTCGGATACATCAAGGTCGAGCCCGGCAGCACGCGCACCTCGGTGGAGGGCGTGTTCGCCTGCGGCGATGCGATCGACCCGACCTATCGGCAGGCGGTGACCGCGGCCGGGACCGGGTGCATGGCCGCGATCGATGCCGAGCGCTGGTTGGCGGCACAGGGTCTGGAGTAGCCACCGAGCCGGATGCCCCTCGACAAGGACCGCCTCGAGAGCCTGATCGCGCGCTCCACCGACATCGTGGTGGCGACCGACCGCAAGGGCACGGTCACCTACTACAACGACGGCGCCAGCAAGATCCTCGGCTACGCGCCCGGCGAGATCCTCGGGCAGTTCGTCGCCAAGCTCTACCCGGACCTCGCCGAGGCCAAGCGCGTGATGGAGGCGATGCGCGCGCCGGAGCACGGTGGCCCCGGCATCGTCGAGACCTTCCGCACCACCTTCCTCTCGAAGCAGGGCGAGCACATCCCGGTCGCCATCTCGGGCACGCTGCTGTACGACGAGGCGGGCGCCGAGGACGGCACCATCGGGTTCGCCAAGGACCTGCGCGAGATCCTGCGCATGGATCAGCTCGCGACCCTCGGCGAGGTGGCGGTCGGCCTGTCGCACGAGATCAACAACCCGCTCGCCGTGATCCGCAACCAGGCGGAGCTGCTGGAGCGCGATGTGCAGCAGCTCGCCGGCGAGCGCGAGACGGTCGTCGAGATGGAGCGCCTCGACGCGGTTCGGCGCGAGGTGGCGCGCATCGCCGAGATCCTCGAGCGGCTCGGCAACATGGCGGCCACCGATCGCTACGAGACGGTCGACTACATCGGACCCGCTCGCATGATCGACCTGCGCGCGCGCGGCGAGCGCGAGCGGCGCCTGCCGCGCGACCCGCGGCTCGAGGGCGCGCGCGTGCTCGTGGCCGACGACGACCTCGGGATCCGCACGAGCCTGGCCGAGGTGCTGGCCGCGCAAGGCTGCCAGGTCGAGACCGCCGCCGATGGCGCGGAGGCACTGCGCCGCATCGAGTCCGGGCGCTTCGACGTGGTGGTCTCCGACGTGGTGATGCCCCACATGGACGGATACGCGCTCTTCAACGCCGTTCGTCAGCGCTTTCCCGATCTGCCGATCCTGATGATGACCGCCTTTCACTACGACAAGGACCACATCATCAAGCGCAGCCGGATGGAAGGCCTCGAGGGCGTGATCTTCAAGAAGCCCGTGGACCTCGAGCGGCTGCGCTCCGTGCTGGTCGAGCTGCTCGCGAAGAAGCGCCCGGGCTAGGAGGCCGACTCGCGAGAGTCGGGCCTCCGCGCAGTGAGGCGGAGTCCGCGGAGCCGAACGAAGGTCACCGGCTAGGAGGCCGACTCGCGAGAGTGGGGCCTCCGCGCAGTGAGGCGGAGTCCGCGGAGCCGAACGAAGGCCACCGGCTAGTCGCGCGGCCGCACCGACACGAAGCGGTTGCCGCGCTCGTAGAAGCGCCACGGCTTCGCGGCCCAGGCGCCCGCGTACTCCACGTGGATGCGGTGCGAGCGGCCGATCCGCCCGGCGGGGCGGTCGGACTCCTCGAGGAAGAGACCGCCCCGGCAGAGGTCGCGGCCGTAGTCGGCGCGGCCGATGGCGAGCGCATGCGTGAGCTTGCCCGGCCCGTTGGTGAGCTCGCGCGAGTGGACCGCCCGCCCTCGCCGGCGCGCCATCAATTCGAGCCCGCGCAGCGGCTCGAGCGCCCGGATCAATACCGCGTGCGGCTCGCCCTCCGACGCGACCACCAGGTTCATCGCCCAGCTGGTCCCGTAGAGGAGATAGACGTAGGCGTGTCCGGGCGCTCCGTACATCGCCGCGGTGCGCCGGGTGAGCCCGTGCCAGCTGTGCGCGGCCCGGTCCGCCGGCCCGCGATAGGCCTCGACCTCGACGATGCGGCCGGCCGCCTCGCCGTCGGGACCGCGATGCACCAGCACCTTGCCGATGCACGCGCGCGCGACGGCGAGCACCGGCCGCGCGTAGAAGTCGCGCCCGATCCGGGCGGGTCTGCGCGATCGAGAGTCGTCGGGACGCCGCGGCATCGACTCCTCCGGATGCGGCGAGGGGCGATCCTACAGCGTCCGCGCCACGCAGACCGCCACGACGCGCCGCGCCCCGGCGCGGCGCAGGGCGCGCGCCGCCTCGGCGAGCGTGGCGCCGGTGGTGACGACGTCGTCCACCAGTGCCACTCGAGGCGGGATGCGCGCACGCGGGCCGGCCGCGAAGGCGCCGCGCACGTTGCGGCGGCGCTCGCGCCGGTCGAGCCCGGTCTGGCTGGCCGTGGGTCGGAGCTGCGCCAGCGCGCGGGGGTCGGCCGGGACCCGAAGCGCGCGCGCCAGCGCGAGCGCGAGCTCGCCCGCCGGATGGAAGCCCCGCTCGCGGAGCCGGCGCTCGTGCATCGGCACCGCCACGACCAGGTCGACCTCCGGCTCCGTGAGCCGCCGCGCGGCGTCGGCGAGCAGCGCCGCCGCCAGCGCACCGGGGCGCGCATCGAGGCTCGCGAGCCCGGCCGCGGGGTACTTGAAGCGGCGGATCCACGCCGCCGCCTCGCCGGCGAACGCGACCTCGGCGGCGACCTGCGCCAGCGGCCCGCGATCGCACGCCGGGCAGAGGCCGTCCGCGCCGACCGCGGAGGTCTGGCAGAGACGGCAGCCGCCCGGCGGAAGCCGCGGCAGCGCGACCGAACAGGGCGTGCAGAGCGCGCGCGCACCTCCCATCCCGTCGCCGCAGCGCGCGCAGGCGCGCGGCAGGAACAGGTCGAGCATCGCGCTCCACAGCGCTCGCACTTCGCTCTCCGCACGGGACTCGGGGTGAGCTCGACCGCGTTCTTATGAGCTTCGCTCGCCTTCGGCTCGCTGCGCGCCGCCTCCGGCGGCTTGCACGACGAGGCTCCGACCCGTCATCTCGGCCGGGGCCGGGAGCCCCAGCAGCTCGAGCACGGTCGGCGCGAGATCGGAGAGGCCGCCATCGCGCAGCCGCCGCCCGCGCGCATCGCCGGTGATCCACCAGATCGGAACGGGGTTGGTGGTGTGCGCGGTGTGCGGGCCGCCGCTCGCCGGATCGATCATGCACTCGCAGTTGCCGTGGTCCGCCGTCACGAGGGCGTTGCCGCCGAGCGCCAGCACGCGCTCGGCGATGCGGTCCAGGCAGTGATCCACCGTCTCGACCGCCTTTACCGCCGCCGACAGCATCCCGGTGTGACCGACCATGTCGGGGTTGGCGAAGTTGATCAGCACGAACGCGTAGTCGCGTTCGTCGAGGCGCGCGAGCAGCTCGCGCGTCAGCGGCTCCGCGCTCATCTCGGGCTTCTGGTCGTACGTCGCGACGTCGCGCGGCGACGGGACGAGCACGCGGTCCTCGCCGGCGAAGGGCTCCTCCCTGCCGTTGTTGAAGAAGAAGGTGACGTGCGCGTACTTCTCGGTCTCCGCCATGCGGAGCTGTGGAAGGCGCGCCTCGGCGAGGAGCTCGCCGAGGATGTGCTTCGGCATCTCGGACGGGAATGCGACCGGAAGCGCGAGCTCCGCGTCGTACTCGGTCAGGCAGACGAAGCGCTCGAGACGCGCGACCTTTGCGCGCGACAGCTTGCCCTCGAAGCGCTCGGGCAGCGCGCCGGTGAGCGCGTTCGTGAGCTCGCGCGCGCGATCGGCGCGGAAGTTGAAGAAGAGGGCGACGTCGCCGTCGGCGAGCGGCGCGCCGCCGTCGACGACCGTCGGCTGCACGAACTCGTCGCCCTCGTCGCGCGCGTAGGCCGCCTGCACCGCCGCGCGCGCGTCGGCGGCTGGCAAGCCCTCCCGGCACACGATGGCGCGATAGGCGCGCTCGATGCGCTCCCAGCGGTTGTCGCGGTCCATCGCCCAGTAGCGGCCGATCACCGTCGCGACATGGCCGCCCGCGGCGTCGAGCGCGGGCAGCACGCGGTCGAGGTGCGCGAGCGCCGAGCGCGGCGGCGTGTCGCGGCCGTCCAGGAAGGCGTGCAGCACGGGCCGGACGCCGCGGCTCCGGCAGGCTTCGAACAGCGCGACCAGGTGCTCGTCGGAGCTGTGGACGCCTCCGTCCGAGACGAGGCCCAGCAGGTGGAGGCGTCCGAGGCCGCGCGCCGCCACGTCGAGCGCGTCGCGGATCGCGGGGACGCGCGCCGCCCCGCCGCTCGCGAACGCCTTCGAGATGCGCGTCATGTCCATCTCGACGATGCGGCCGGCGCCCATCGTCATGTGGCCGACCTCGGAGTTGCCCATCTGCCCCGGCGGCAGGCCCACCGCCTCGCCCGACGTCTCGAGGCGCGCGTGCGGGTAGTCGCGGTTGGCGCGCGCGAAGAAGGGCGCGTGCGCGCGCGCCGTCGCGTCGCCGGGACCGCCGTCGCCGAGGCCGAAGCCGTCGAGCACGACGAGCAGCACGGGCCTTCTCATCGGACCCGCTTCTCCGCCGGCGCCGCGTGCGGGAGCGCTAGCTGGGGTGCGTCGCTCCACAGCCGCTCGATGTCGTAGTGGGCGCGCGACTCGGGCTGGAAGACGTGGACGATCACGTCGTCGAGGTCGATCAGCACCCAGCGCCCTTCCGGATAGCCCTCGACGCCGAGCACGGGCTCGCCGGCCTCGCGCATCGCCTTCTCGATCGAGTCGGCGACGGCGCGCACCTGGCGATCGGAGCGGCCGGTCGCGACGACGAACACGTCGGCGAACGAGGACAGCTCCTTGACGTCGAGCGCGACGACATCCTCCGCCTTCACCACGAGCGCCGCATCCACCGCGAGCCGCGTCTTCTCCGCCGCGTTCATCCGCCGCTTCGCGCTCCCCCGTATGCGCCGCTCTCCAGTGCCGCCCGGCGCACCGCTTCCGGGAGGAGATAGCGCACGGAGCGGCCCTCCCGCAGTCGGCGCCGCACGTCGGACGACGAGACGTCGAAGCCCGTGATCTCCACCAGGCGGAGCCACGTCGGCGCCACGCGGTGGCGGCCCGAGCGCCCGTCGGCGGCGATCGCGACGTCCTCCTTCACGACGTCCGGCAGCCAGTCGCCGAGATGTCCGCCGCGCAGCGGCGGGCGCGTCGTCACGGCGTAGCTCGTGAGCCGGAAGAGCTCGCGCGGCTCGCGCCAGGTCCCCATCTCGGCGAAGGCGTCGCAGCCGACCAGGAACACCAGCTCGCTGTCGACGCGCGCGCGCAGCGCGCGCAGCGTGTCGACCAGGTACGAGGCGCCACCGCGCTCCACCTCGATCGGGTCGACGGCGAAGCGCGGGTTGCCTTCGACCGCGAGGCGGACCCACGCGAGCCGCAGCGCCGCGGGCGCGATCGGATCGCCGGGATCCTCGGCCTTGTGAGGCGGCTGCGCGCTCGGCACGAACAGCACGCGCTCGAGCCCGATCGCCTCGGCGGCCTCCTCGGCCGCGCGCAGGTGTCCGACGTGGATCGGGTTGAAGGTCCCGCCGTAGATCCCGATCCGCTTCGCGTTCACTCGCGGAGCTGGCCGTCGCCGAAGAGCACGAACTTCTGCGCGGTGAGCCCTTCGAGACCCATCGGGCCGTAGGCGTGCAGCTTCGAGGTCGAGATGCCGATCTCGGCGCCCAGGCCGAGCCGGTAGCCGTCGGAGAAGGCGGTGGAGCAGTTGACGCCCACGGTCGAGGAGTCGACCCGCCGCACGAACGCCTGCGAGCTCGCGTAGTCGTTGGTGACGATCACGTCGGTGTGGTTGGAGCCGAACTCGCGGATGTGCGCGATCGCCTGATCGAGATCGTCGACCACGCGCACCGCCAGGATCGGCGCGAGGTACTCCGCGCGCCAGTCGTCCTCGCCGGCCGGCTTCGCATCTCCGTAGAGCGCGCAGGTTCGCGGGCAGCCGCGGATCTCGACCCCCTCCTCGTGCAACCCCTTCAGCACGCGGGGCAGCAGGCGGCCCGCGCCGTCGCGGTGGACCAGCAGCGTCTCGAGCCCGTTGCACACCGCCATCTGGCGGATCTTCGAATCGCGCACGATCGCGGCCGCCATCTCCTCGTCCGCGCTGGCGTCGAGGAAGATGTGACACACCCCGGCGTCGTGTTTGATCACGGGGATGGTCGAGCGCTCGACGACCCGGCGGATCAGACCGGGCCCGCCGCGCGGGATCACCAGATCGATGAAGCGGTCCTGCACGAGCAGCACGTCGATCGCTGCGCGGTCCGTGGTCGACACCAGCGCCACGGCGTCCTCGGGAATGCCGACGTCGCTCGCCGCGCCGCGCAGCTCGGCCCCGAGCGCGAGGTTCGAGCGGATCGCCTCGGACCCGCCGCGCAGGATCACGGCATTGCCGGCCTTCACGCAGAGCGCCGCGGCGTCGACGGTCACGTTGGGCCGCGACTCGTAGATGATCGCGATCACGCCGAGCGGGATGCGCATGCGGCCGACGCGGAGCCCGTTCGGGCGCACCGAGAGCTCGGCGATCTCGCCGACGGGATCGGGCAGCGCGGCCACGTCGCGCAGCCCGGCGACCATGCTCGACCACTTGTCGCCCGACAGCGCCAGCCGCGCCACCATCGGCGCTTCGAGGCCGGCGCCCTCGGCCGCGCGCAGGTCCTCGCGATTGGCCTCGAGGATGCGCGCTCGCGCCGCATCGAGCCGCTCGGCCGCGCGCAGGATCCAGCGGTCCTTCTGCGCGCGCGAGAGCCGCGCCGTCTCGTGGGAGGCCGCCCGCGCGGCGCGCGCCAGCTCGACGATCGACTGCTCGAGGGGGACGTGGGCCATGGGCTGCTCGAGTCCGCTGGATCTCCAGGGTCTATCGGCTCGGCGCCGGGGTCTCACGAGATCACGACGAGATCGTCGCGATGGATCACCTCGCCGCCGTTCGAGTAGCCTAGCACCTGGTGGATCTGCCGCGTCGGGAGGCCCTGGATGCGCTTCACGTCCTGAGCCGAGTAGGCCACCAGGCCGCGCGCCACCTCCTGCCCCGCCGGGTCGATGCAGCTCACCGCGTCGCCGATGCCGAACTCGCCGCGCACCTCGGTGATGCCGGCCGGCAACAGGCTGCGGCCGCGCTCGCGGAGCGCCTGCGCCGCGCCCTCGTCGACGCGCAGCTCGCCGCGCGGCCGCGCGGTGAAGGCGAGCCAGTGCTTGCGGCTCGCGAGGCGGTCCTCGCGGGCACCGGGCAGGAAGAGCGTCCCCTCGTCCGCGCCGGCGGCCACGCGCAGGAGCGCACCGCGGCGCCGGCCGTTGGCGACGACGGTGGCCGCCCCGGAGAGCGCCGCGGTCCGCGCCGCCTGCAGCTTCGTCACCATTCCACCGCGCCCGAAGGCGTGCTCCGAGCCGCGCGCTGCGCTCTCGATCTGTCGCGTGATCGCCGGCACGACGTCGTAGCGGGCCGGCGCCGGGCGGCCGGGCTGCGGGGGCTCGCGGTAGAGCCCGTCCACGTCGGTGAGCAGCACGAGCAGCTCGGCCCCGACCAGGTTCACGACCGTCGCCGAGAGGTTGTCGTTGTCGCCGAAGCGGATCTCCTCGGTCGACGTGGTGTCGTTCTCGTTGACGACCGGGACGACACCGAGCCGCAGCAGCGTCATCAGGGTGTGTCGGGCGTTCAGGAAGCGCTCGCGGTTCTCGAGGCCGGCGCGCGTCACCAGCACCTGCGCCACCTGGCGCCCGCGCCGCGCGAAGCCGAGCCGGTAGCGCTCCATGAGCGCGATCTGCCCGACCGCGGCCGCGGCCTGCTTCTCCGGGATCGACCGGCCCGGGTGGTCCCAGCCGAGGCGGTGGGATCCGAGCGCAATGGCGCCCGACGAGACCACCACGACCTGGCGGTCCGCATCGGAGAGCTCGGCCACCTGGCGGATCAGCTCGGTGAAGACGCGCGGGCGCACCGCGCCGTCGGCGGTGAGGATCGAGGAGCCCACCTTGACGACGAGGCGCTGCGCGTCCCGCGCGAGCTCCCTCACGGGCCCACCGGGGCGGGCGCAGCGGCCGACTCGCCGCGCGCCGCGGCGGCATCCTCGGCGTCGAGCGCCCGGGCGAGCGCCGCGACGAGCGCCTCGCAGCCGAGCCCGGTGGCGCCCGAGATGCGCAGCACCGCGCGCCCCTCGGAGCGCAGCGCCGCCTCGAGCGGAGCCAGGTGCGCGTCGCGCTCGTCCTCCGGGATCAGGTCGACCTTGTTGAGCGCGACGAGCTCCACGCGCTGCGCGAGGCTCGACGCGTAGGCGGCGAGCTCCCCGCGGATCGCGCGGTGGTCGGCGAGGGGGTCGCGGCCCTCGAGCGGCGCGGCGCCGACGTCGAGCAGGTGAACCAGCACGCGTGTGCGCTCGACGTGACGCAGAAAGCGGTCGCCGAGGCCGGCGCCCTCGCTCGCGCCCTCGATCAGGCCGGGGATGTCCGCGACCACGAAGCGGCGCTCGCCGGCCTCCACCACGCCGAGCGAGGGCACGAGCGTCGTGAAGGGGTAGGCGCCCACGCGCGGCCGCGCCGCCGAGAGGCGCCGCAGCAGCGTCGACTTGCCGGCGTTGGGAAGGCCGACCAGGCCGACGTCGGCGATCAGCTTGAGCGAGAGCCGCAGCCGTGCGCTCTGGCCGGCGCGGCCGGGCTCGGCGGTGTCGGGTGCCTGGCGGGTCGGGGTCGCGAAGTGGCGATTGCCGCGCCCGCCGCGCCCGCCGCGGGCGACGACGAAGCGCTGACCGTGCGCCAGCAGATCGACGCGCGGGGGTGCGCCCTCGGCGGCGTCTGCGTCGTACACGAGCGTTCCGACCGGCAGCGGCACCTCGAGCGAGGCTCCCTTGCGGCCGTCGCGGCCGTTGCCGCCGCCGGGCGCCCCGTCACCCGCTCGCAGCGAGGGACGGAGCCGCGGGTCCAGCAGCGTCGAGAGGTTCCGGTCGGCGACCAGCACGACGTCGCCGCCGCGTCCGCCGTCGCCGCCGTCGGGCCCTCCGCGCGGCACGAACTTCTCGCGGCGGAAGCTCGCGCTGCCGTCGCCCCCGCGCCCGGCCGCGACCTCGATCACGGCCTCGTCGATGAAGCTGTCGTGGGTCTTCATGGGCTGCGCTCCTGGCGCCCGCCCAAGGGCCGCGGAGCTAGGCCGCCGGCTCGACGCGCGCGACGACCCGGCCCTTCGACTCGCCGTAGTGCACGGTGCCGTCGCACAGCGCGAAGAGCGTGTAGTCCCTGCCGAGGCCGACGTTGCGGCCCGGATGCACGCGCGTTCCCACCTGGCGCACCAGGATGGTGCCCGCGTGGACCTGCTCGCCCGCGAAGATCTTGACGCCGCGCCGCTGCCCGTGGCTGTCGCGGCCGTTGCGACTGCTGCCCTGTCCCTTCTTGTGGGCCATCGATTCGCCGCCCTAGCCTTCGATCCGCTCGACGCGGATCTGCGTGTAGTCCTGCCGGTGCCCCTGCTTGCGGCGATAGCGCTTGCGCCGCTTGTACTTGAAGACAGTGATCTTCTCGCCGCGCCCCTGGCCGGTGATGGTGGCGATCACGCGGGCGCCGGCGACGGTCGGCGCGCCGACCCGAGTCGCGCCCTCACCGCCCACGAGCAGCACGTCGGCGAGCTCGATCTGCTCGCCGATGCCACCCGGCAGCCGATCGACCCAGAGGGCATCGCCCGGCGTCACCCGGACCTGCCTGCCCCCACTTCGCACTACCGCGTACGTCACGACTCCCGGTCCTCCCGAGGCGGCGGCAGTATGGGCGATTCCGAAGTCCCGTCAACGGGATCCGGCTCGAGGCCGATCTCCTCCCCGCCCTCCGATCGCTCGGTCTCCTCGAGCGCGACCTCGACCCGCGGGTCGAGGAGCGCCCCGGCTCTCGGCTCGCCGTCCGCGGGGGGCTCGGGCGCGGCCGGCTCGTGCCCTCCTCCAGCCGCTCGGTCGCTCGGCTCGGGGTCGCCGATCCCGAGCCAGGACAGCCGCAGGGCGATGGGGGGCCCTTGGTCGAGCGCGGTCACCTCGAACTGCTCCTGGTGGAGCCCCGGCACGGCCCGCACCTCGAGAGCGCGCCCGAGCTGCGCCTCGAGCTCGGCGAGCTCCTCGCGCTCGGGACCGAGCAGCAGCTCGGCCACGCGCGGATGGACGGAGAGCGCGATGCGCCGGCCGCAGAAGCGCGGCAGGTCGTTGCGCACCTCGCGCAGGACCTTGTAGGCGACGCTCTCGCGCGACAGCACGTAGCCGCGCCCCTCGCAGTAGCCGCAGGGCTCGCAGAGCTGCTGGACCAGGTTCTCGCGCGTCCGCTTGCGCGTCATCTCGACCAGGCCGAGCTCGGAGATCTTCAGGATGTTCGTCTTGGCCTTGTCCTGACGCAGCGCCTCCTGCAGCGCGCGGTAGACCTTCTCGCGGTTGTCGGCGGTCTCCATGTCGATCAGGTCGATGATGATGAGCCCGCCGATGTTGCGGAAGCGGAGCTGGTGCACCACCTCCTTCACCGCCTCGAGATTGGTCTTGAGGACGGTCTCCTCGAGGTCGCGCTTGCCGACGTAGCGCCCGGTGTTGACGTCGATCGCCGTCAGCGCCTCGCTCTGGTCGACCATCAGGTAGCCGCCCGACTTGAGCCACACCTTGCGGCCGAGGTTGGCGTCGATCTCCGGCTCGATCCCGAAGTGGTCGAAGATCGGCTCGTCGCCCGCGTAGAGCTCGACCCGCGGCTTCGGGTCAGCCACGAAGCGCGCCACGAAGTCGCGCAGCTCCTCGTGGAGCCCCGGCGAGTCGACCACTACGCGGCGCGTCTCCGGATTTGCGACGTCGCGCACCACGCGCAGCGGCAGGGCCGGCTCGGCGTAGAGCACGGCCGGCACGCGCGCGCCGTCGCGCTGGGTGCGCACCTGCTCCCACACCGCCGTCAGATACTTGACGTCGGCCTCGAGGTCGGCCTCGCGCGCGCCCTCTCCCGCGGTGCGGATGATGAAGCCCACGTCGGGCGGGCGAAGGCGCTCGACGATCTCCCGCAGCCGGCGCCGCTCGCGATCCGAGTCGATGCGGCGCGACACGCCGACGCGCGCGCCCGAAGGGGTCAGCACCAGGTGGCGGCCCGCGATCGCGACGTGCGAGGTGATGCGGGCGCCCTTGGTGCCGATCGGCTCCTTCGCGACCTGCACCACGATCTCCTGGCCCTCGGAGAGGATGGTGTCGATCTTCGGGACTGCACGGCCGCCGCCGTTGCGGCCGCGGCCTCGGCGGCCGCGGGGCCGCTCCTCCTCGTCGCCCAGGTCGACGTCGGAGTTGTACTCGAAGTAGTCGCCCGCGTAGAGGAACGCCGCCTTCTCGAGGCCGATGTCGACGAAGGACGCCTGCATGCCGGGAAGCACCCGCGTCACGCGGCCCTTCACGACGCTGCCGACCATGCTGCGGCCGCCCCGGCGCTCGATCAGCAGCTCGGCGAGCACGCCGCGCTCCAGGATGGCTACGCGGGTCTCACCGCGACAGGCATTGATCACGATCTCGTTCTGCATGTTGGAATGCGCCTAACCGGAGCGCGCTCCGGCGCTGGCGAGCCGACCCGGGCAGGCCGCGATCCGGACGCCTCTCGGGCATCCGGATTCCGGGACGGAGCGATTGGCGGGGTGCAGCGGATGGCGCGCAGGCCGTTACCGGCCCGCGGACGGACGGTGCTCGCTCTCTCGGGATGTCTCGACGGCGGACTGTCGCCGCGGGTCGACTCGCACAGGGAAACTCATTCTTTTTCGGACCTGTCTGGACGATCCTGCGAAGCTCGGCGCCTCGATCCCGGCCGCGGACTCCGCGGCACCCCGCCGCCCGTCAACCCGTCCGGGATCTGCCGTTCCTCCGGCCGGCGCGTCTACATGGCCGGCCAACGCCCGCACGATCGCCAAAAAACCTGGGCACACGATCCAACATCGACGCCACGGCTGCAACCCGCCTTCATCGAATCGAGATCGCCCCGAGGGGCTGGAGGGGAGCCCGGCGGGCCGGCCTCGACCCGAGGCGAGGCGGCCGGACCGGCGGCCGAGGCCGGCGGAGAAGGCGTCCCCGCTCAACCCCGCGACGCGCTCGCGACGGCGAGCGCCCGGTCCTCGCGCTGCCCGCGCCCACGAGCTCACGGGGCGGCAGCCGCGACGCGCATCTCGGCCGCCGCGTTCGCGCCGCGGTGGCTCGAGGCAGCGCGCGCCGCATCGGCGAGGCGCGAACGCGCGCATCGGCAACGACGCCGTCGCGTTGAACGGCTCTCCCGCTTCGGGTACCGTGCTCGCTCGCGATCGCGATGCTGAACTCGTCGGTCCTGGTGCTCAACCGCTCGTATCTGCCGATCCACGTAACGTCGGTGCGGCGAGCCTTTTCGCTGGTGTACCAGGGCGTGGCACGCGTCGTGAACAGCGACCACCGCACCTTCGACTTCGAGGAGTGGACCACGGTGCGCGTCGTGAACGGGCACGATCACCTCGGGACCAGCCGCGGGCTTCTCGCAGTCCCGCGCGTCATCGTGCTGACCGTCTTCGATCGCGTACCGCGCCGCCACATCCGCTTCAGCCGTTCCAACGTGCTGACCCGTGACGGCTTCACCTGCCAGTACTGCGGGGTGCGGCCACCTCGCTCGGATCTGAACCTCGACCACGTCGTGCCGCGCTCGCACGGCGGGCGCAGCACCTGGGAGAACGTGGTCGCGAGCTGCCTCGACTGCAATCGGCGCAAGGGCGGGCGCACGCCGGAGCAGGCCGGCCTGCGGCTGCGCCGCCGCCCGGCCCGGCCGCGCTGGACCCCGCTGGCAAGCCTTCCCCTCGCCGGCGGCCGGCACGAAGACTGGCACCCCTACCTGCGCGTGATCGACGGGGCCCTCTCCAGAGAACGAGCGAGCTGAGATGCGATCGGGCGGCCAGCGCGCGCACGCGGGCGGCGAAGCCCGCACCGGCGCGCGCGCCGAGGACGCCGCGTCCCCGGTCGCCCGCTCGGGTCCCCGCATGATCGCGGTGGGAGGGGGCAAGGGCGGCGTCGGCAAGACGCTGCTCGTCGCCAACCTCGCCGCCGCCATCGCGCAGGCGGGCCATCGCGTGGTCGCCGTCGATACCGACCTCGAGGGCGCCAACCTGCACACCGTGCTCGGCGTGCAGGCGCCCCGCACCAGCCTCGCCGACTACGTCGCGCGCAGGGAGCTCGACCTGCAGCGGCTGCTGATCGACACACCCGTCCCCGGGCTGCGGCTCATCGCCGGCACGCACAGCCACCTGGCCTCGCCGCAGCCGCGCCACTTCCGCCGCGTCGAGCTGCTCGGGAAGCTGCGCAGGCTGCCGGCCGACTATGTGCTCGTCGACCTCGGCGCCGGCACGCACCCCTCGGTGATGGACTACTTC
>Ga0335071_10000394_pt1 | contig 49691 bp, 38 predicted proteins | sample Lox_Sample_15_FD_206724 | JGI IMG/M metagenome (GOLD analysis project Ga0335071, IMG submission 206724) | Soil microbial communities from Loxahatchee National Wildlife Refuge, Florida, United States - Lox_Sample_1.5 | ecosystem: Environmental > Terrestrial > Soil > Wetlands | place: USA... | reverse complement strand
TCAGGCATAGTATGCCCAGGCTTATCAGCGTCGGGCCATCCCCTAGGCCACGGGAGAGGGGATAATCGTAGTCGAGATTCTGATGCAAGGGCAAGCCTAACAATCTGACGTAGGTGATCATGACGCGAAACTGGGTAAGCAGATATTGGGCGCAGTGAAAAAGCGGCTGCCCCATAAAACGCTGCATATCGGAAGCCGGCGCCCAGCTCAGGCGAGTAGATAACAGCGTCAGGGGGACAACGGGCAGCAGGCAGCAGAAAGGCACTACATAACGATAGCGGCAACGCTGTTCAGGGCGCAGGAAGTATGCGTGGTACAATACGATCATCAGGGGCAGGGTGAACATAGTCTCTTTGGTAAACATGCCGACTGCCGCCACCGTAAAACTGAGCCCGTAATACCTCCTGCCTGCAACGGGACGGCCGGCAATAACGCGCATGGCCTGGATATACAAACACAGGGACGCCAGATATAAAAAGGTAGACAGGATCGTGACGCGCTGAAAAATATAATTGACTGCCTGGGTTTGAATAGGATGCACCAGGAACAACAAGGCGGCAAAAAGCGCCAACGGCTTGGCGTTACGCCTCAGGCCGGCGTCGTTGAGCGCAGGAGAACAGAAGCTTTGGTACGCCAAACAAAGCACCAGGCCCGCAGTCAAGATATGCAACAGGACGCTGATAAAATGGTAGCCAAAAACTGCGTCTGCCTGCAGGCGATAGGTCAAAGCAAAGGACAGGAGCCCGAAAAAACGCGTGGGCCAAAAATGCCATATGCCCCCCAGGCTCCCGCCTGGTTTGATCGCGTCATTCTCAAGGATAAAGGCGATGTCATCAAAATGGAAAGAATTCAAAAAACTATTAGCGTACACTGCGGTACCTGCGCATAGCAGCGCAAGAAATGAAAGAATACGCCAGTCGGTTATCCGAAACCCGCGGAATCTCATTGCTTCTCCATTCCTAACACATACCTGCCTGAGATCAATGCCGCCTCGCTCGGCTCCTGGTGTATGGCCCCCTTTGCCTTTAAAGAAGCAATTATCTGTTTCATGCTTTCTAAGTCGTCGGTTACCAACACCGGGGCAAAGCCGCCGCGGCTGCGGTTGGCCATACACAGAAGGTCCGACGTCAAGTCCTCGGGGTTCGTAAAACAAAGGATAGGCCTGCTGCCTGCGTAGTATTCGATAATCGGATGGATCTGGGGGTAGCCGGGCACGTATTCCGGAGCCAGAAAAGCGTGGAACCCTTTAAAGCTGAAAATGACGTGGTCGGAATCGGCCAGAAACGAACGCAGTGCCTTTGCCAGCAGCACATCGGGATGCTTCCTGAGTTTTGCCCGGTCAAATACCGGGTCCCGGGCCATACAGAAAAAAGAATGCCAGAATAAAACGAGGGCAAAACCGAACAAGAACAGGTGCCCGGCAGCGGCGGCGTGCCGCACCGATGGGCCGGTGCCGGGAAGCGGACGATACGCCCCTCGCAACCAGGCCTGGGCCTGTCTCCAGAAGGCCCAGGTCGCTGCGGCCGCCAAAAGAGCGGCTGCGGGGGCCAGCTGCCTGATCTGGTAGCGCATGGCTGCCCCAAACGGAACTACGGCCAGAAAAGCCGCGGCGCAGGCCGACAAGAGCGCCAAGAGTCTCCAGGAAGGCAATTCCGAAACCGTGCTATCACGGTGCGTAAAGAATGCCAGGTGGAGCAGGTACAAAACAGCCAGCAGCACAAGTAATACTACAGGACGATAAAGCGCATTCAATGCCCCTGTCGCAGCATAAAAAAACAAAACAGGCAAGTTGGTTATGCCAGCAGACCACCCTCCTCTTCGCGCAAAGGCATCTGCCAGGTCCGTCAGCGCATCGGCAATGCCCAGATACCATGCGTTCTGTAGTAATTTAATACCGCCGGCAACCAGCACAGCGGCAGCAAAAGAACAATACCACCTCCAACGAAATCGGCGCAGCTCCAGCAGATCCCAACCGATAAGCCAGACATAGCTGAACAGGATCGAATCCAGGCTCGAAAGGGACATGATGAAGAAAATGAGCCAGGCGCAGGCCCCGTAGACCTTGCGGTGCTGCGGCGCGCCTGCCCGGGTAGAAAGAACGACGGCGAGCATAAAAGAAAACCGTAATATGTCATCCACCGGCTGAGTAGCCAGGCTGTCCGCATAACCTAAGAATGCCCCTGACATGCCGTAAAAAAAAGCAGCCAGAACAGCTACGGCAGGACAGGCGATCTTTACAAACAACACATACATTAGAATAAGGGCACCAAGGGACAAAAGTACCGAAAGCGCCCTTAAAAAAAAGATCCGCTCCAGTCCTGCCGTGTATAACAAAGCGTACGGAATAAGGTAGCCGCAAGGGTAATGCGTGTACCATAGGCGAGGGCCGACGCGCGGCGAGGTACCTGGAGCAATGCCGTGGGCATGATGCCGCAGGGGCGGCTCATCGAGCGCTCTGACGCAAGAGGCGTATCCTTGCGGAATGAACAAAAGCTTGTGCGCAAGCCATCCGTCTCTTTGCCACTGGTGCAGAGAAAGCATAGTCTGCGCATCTCCCGGCCCCCAATCGCTCCAACGGTATTCGTCGCAGGCCCGGAATAAAAGAAAAATCAGTAGGCAGGCAAAAAACACGGCGGCAACCCTATGCCACGTCCTTGCCGGTACGTCATCGTTTATCATGTCAGCTCACCGCCATCTCAATGTTGTCTCCCGGAAGCCTGCTGCAGCCGCTGGATAAACTCGGGGTCAAGCCTTCTGTCCAGCTCCTCTACCCTGCGCACATCCAACCAGCTCTTCTCGTAGTCTTTTATGAAGAAATACGCCACCGCCCGATAGGCATACGCCCACATCGCTTTCGGATCCATCTGTATTGCCTTATTGTAATCCGCGATCGCCTGATCAAAGTCCGCTTTCATGCCGTACACCAATCCTCGATAGATATAGGCCTCGACATAGCCGGGACGAACGGCGATAGCCCGGTTGTAATCGGCGATAGCCATATCTAACGATCCTCTTGTCCGATACACGCCGGCTCGGTTATAGTATGCCTCAGACAAAGACGGATCAAGAAGGACGGCCTTGTTGTAATCGGAAAGGGCCGGGGCCAAAGAACCCTTAGCCTGATAGGCGTTCCCCCGGTTGTTATACGCCCTGGCGTAGCCGGTATTGATGCGCAGCGCCTGATCGTAATCTGCGATAGCTTCGTCAAGCCTGCCCTGTCTTCTAAAGAGGACGCCGCGACTGTTATATGCTTCGCTGCACGAAGGGTTTATGGTAATAGCCTGGCTATAATCCGAAATAGCCTGCTCAAGTTGTCCGCTGCCGGCGTACAGGTTTCCCCGGCCCATGTACGCCAGGATCGAACGCGGGGCGACGGCAATCGCCTTGTTAAAATCAGAAAGCGCCTCCCTGGTCTTACCCTTATTGTAATACGCATTCCCCCGGATAATATATCCTCTTTCTTTTTGCGGAGATTTATCGACTACATCGGTCCAGAGGCTAATCTCGTCTTTCCAAACAACGTTTCTGCGCCAGGTCAATACCGAATACCAACAGATGAGCACGGCAACAACGGCGACCGTCCATTTCCAGTTCCGGCGCGCCAAGAGACGGTAAAGTACGCTTACCATCACTATGCCGTAGCCGAAGATCCCCAGGTAGAGGCGGTGCTCGAAGATGACATCGGCAAGGGGGAAGATACTGGAATCCGGAGACAGCGATAGGAAAAACCACAGTATGCCGAAGGAAACCAGCCGATGCCTGGCAAATAACCTCTTCGCAGCGGCGAGCCACGAAACGACCACCAGGAGGCTAGCCAGGGTCGGAAAATCCAGCAGGGTCTTTGTGATCGCGTAATCGTAATCGAAGTTTTGATGCACAGGCAATACCAGCAGCCGCATATAAGTAACCATAACCCGCAGCTGGGTCAAAAAATAATACCCCATCGCGCGCAAGGCGCTCTGATATTGCATGAGTTTGTGCACATCGTCGAACGTCACCGGCTTGGCATACGCCATCAGCATGGGGATGACGGGCAGCAAGATGAAAAACGGCAGGACATACCGCCACGCAAACGGTCTTTTCTCCTTGAAAAAACATATCTCGAACAACAATACGGCAAACGGCAAAGTCACGGCATTTTCTTTGGTAATCATACAGACCGCTGCGATGCACCAGGAGAATGGGTACCAGGGCACCGTTGCGCAGCCTTTGATGCGCCGCAGGCACGCTAGCGCATAACAGCAGAGTGCGGCCAAATAAAAGAAGCCCGCCAGCTCCGTTGCCCGCTCGTGGATATAGGTCACTGATTCTGTCTGGAGCGGATGGGACAGAAATACCAAGGCCACAAGCAGAGAAAGCGTGCCGGCGTGCTGCGAAAAGGCCTCCTTTTCCATGGCGGGGCTGGCGCATATCAGTTGCAACAGGCGCCATACCAATAGCGCCGAACCAATGTGAATAAGCACATTGATAAGGTGGTAGCCCTGCACATCCAGTTGTCCGAACCGGTAATTAACGGCGAACGTCAGGTAGGTGACAAAACGCGTGGGCCAAAAATACCACATGCCGGCCAGGCTAGACAGGTCCTTGATACGGGTATTGGTAATGATGGAGTAGCCGTCATCAAAATGAAAGGCTGCCTGAAAGGTGTTGAGGTAGGCCAACACCCCGACGCAGCCGATGAGCATGACCCCCAGAAGCTTTCGAGAAACCGTCATCTAGTTTTATTCCATTAGTTTGAGTCTTTTGATTTCTCCCAAAAGCAACTGCGACTCGATTTCGGTGGCGGCATCGCTGGGGTGGATATCATCCAAAAAATATGTCTCATTTTTAGGGATGCCCTTTTCTAGGTCCACAAGCGGCACATTCAGCTCACTGGCCACCCTTACGATGGCGCGATTGAATAGGTCCATGCCGTACTCCATCGATTCCACGTCGGGATATGCGCCGTTTTGGCTGCAGTGCAGAGGCGCAAAATAGAGTCGCGCCTTTTCGCTGTCACTAAGATTTTTGTTGTAAATATACGGCTGGGTGGCAACTAACACCCGCACGTTATCTTCGCGGATCAACCTGATCAACCGCTTCAGGTTCTCTTCAAAAACCGGCAGGCTTTGGAACTGGCGTATGGCAGCCGGATGGTTAAGCCTTCTTACCTTCTCTGAAAAATCAGGGTCTTCGCCGTCTATGTGGGCAAGCTGCGCAGGGTCAGGCGCAAAAAGCATGTTTTTTATCTTTTTGTAAAGCAGGAATTCGGTGAACGGGAAATATTTAACGCGGGTCCGCTCCAGCCCCACGACCGGCCCGAGATAATGCGAATAGTCCCGCCTGAACGTATCCCCCGGCCGGCACCACCATTCAGGAGCAAAACTCCGGAACAGGTCGTTTACCGCGTGCATAATAATCACCAGCTGCGGCTTATAATAACGCACGTAAAAAAGATACCTGATAATCGAGTGCTCCGTCGAATACCAATCACAGGCCGCATTTTCGACTTGTATCTTCCTGTACGGATACTCCTGCCTCAGTTTTTTCTGGAGTTTTGCCGGATAGGTCTGTTCGTAGGGAAGCGTGTAGCTATAACTGGTTGAGCCGCCAAGCACGAATATCCGGTAGGTATCCGGATCGTCGCTTACCGGGTCTCCGCGGAAAGAATCCGCGTTGACATGCAGGTCGCGGTCGAATTGCGGATACCGTTTAGGCCGTATCTGCAGAAACGGGTCTACCTCAAAAAAGCCGTAGCGGCGGTGAGTGATCAAGCGGACCTTAAGGTACTGTTGAACCTGCAAGAATATTTCGCCCAGCGTCCCCGCGACGATGAGCAGAAAAATAACCAGTAACACCCGGAATTTCTTTTTGTGAGTACTCATCCTACATGCCCCTCCTGTATATGTCCCTGTTACGCCAACAGCCTAAAGTCACAGCGGCCGTACCCGGATTGCCCTGGTCGGCCGGACCGGACACTTATTCTGGCAAATCCCGCAGCCAATACATAATTGAGCCTCTACATACGGTTTAAGTACTGCGGGGCCGTACAGCGAATCCTCCTGGAGCTTGATTGCTTTACTGGAGACCGGACAATGCTCCTGGCAGACGATGCACTGCTCATGGCGCGCCCAGGGCAGGCACATTGCACGGTCTATAACGGCCAAACCCAAAGATGTCCTATGTTTTTGTTCCACCGAAAGCGACGGGATTGCCTGCGTAGGGCATACTTTGCCACAGAGAGTACAGCTGTATTCGCAATAACCTGTCTCGGGCACAAGCTGCGGCGTCCAGAGGCCGGCAATACCGGTCTGCAGCATTACCGGCTGCAGGCCGTTGGTAATACAAACCTTCATACAATTGCCGCAGCGTATACAGCGGTCCAGGAATTCCTTCTCCGGAGGCGCTCCGGGAGGTCTGATGACCGCCCGCCTTGTCGCATCGAGCGTCTCCTCCCCTCTGAACCGGGCCCCTAACGCCAGAAGCAGCGAACAGGCCAAGAATAAAAAATCGCGGCGATTGATCCCCGCGCCCCCTGAAGGCGCCGGCTTAGTTTCCGCGGAAGGCAAAAACGACCACTGAAACCGGGTGGCCTGCACAGGGCAATCGTAGAGGCAATCGAGACAAAGGATACACTCCCCTTTTATGTAACTGGCATCATCCTTTATGGCTCCCATACGGCAGCGGCTTTTGCATTGTCGACAATGCGTGCAGCTTGTCACCGCACGGCCCAGAAGCGCAACGGAAGCGAAAAACGCATACAGTGCGCCCAGGGGACAGAGCGCGCGACACCAAAAACGTTTCAATACGGCTGACGTCCCTACCACAAAAATGAAAAAGAGCAAAATAATAAAAGAATGAGAAAAATAGTAGATATTGACCCCCAGGAGGGATGCTTTCAGCGCCCGATACAGGTCAAGAACTCCCCCCGTCCAACCAAGATCCCTCACCAGGAAAACAAACGCCTTATTCATGGCAAAGGTCAATCCGGGGATGAGATTAAGGGAAACAGACCTTGCCATAATGACCATGGGGTCAAAGACCCAGGCTAGTTGTATGCCGAATACGGCGCATACAAGTATTATCAACAAGATGTAAAACTTAACCGAACGCATGCGCCTGTTATGCGCGTCGCTGACATCGGATCTTTTACGGTTCAGCAGACCGGCGGCATCGATACAGGCACCTAAAGGGCATACCCAGCCGCAAAAAAATCTTCCCACTGCCAAGGTAAGCAACAATAGGCAGGCCGATACCGCAAGCCCCGACAGCAACAGGCGGCCGCTTAAGGAGACTGCCGCCATGATGAGGGGGTCAAGCGTAAAAAAAGTCTCGGGCGGCAGAAGCCCTTTCAGGGGATAGGTAGTAGACCAGAGGATATATACAAACAGACACAGAAAAAAAGCCTGAGAAAGTCTCCGCAAGATGGCCATAGACGACGGCTATGCTCCCAATTTCAGAATGCGCGCTTTGTCAATATCGCAAATCCCGAAGCCTCGCTCAAAGGCATGCGCCAGGTAAGGTATTGACCGGGGATCGACATCGACCAGACGGCAGGCATAGGAATCCGCCAATACCGAATCTACCGATGCCAGTATTGTCTTCTTTTCTACCACATCGCCTACGTCTCCGCCGGTGGGGCCGTTACGCACCAAAACCCGGAAGGCATCGATGACAGTCAGCTCGGGCTTTAAAAAATCAGTCAAGTCGACCAGTTTTCTGCCGATATCCTGGTGCATGAGCCCGCGGTTTCCCAGGCATACCCCCATCAGGTTTTTCATCGACAGGGTAAGCCCGGTTAAGCCGTGGTGTTTAAGGACGGGCACATTGATGAGCGTGTCGCAGGAGAGCGCATCTTTGAGTATGGGCCAGTTTTCCAAGGGGCTTGGGTAGGCGAATCTTGCCTCAGTGCTGTTCCATTCTTCGGGGAAATAGACGCTGGCCCCCTTGTCCTGCGCGGCTTTCTGGATGCCGCTGTTTTCATAGGATCTCCGGGGGTCATTACACGTTATGTCAAAGACATTGACTTTTTTTGCCCCCGCCTTAAACGCCAATTCAACCAGGGCTGCCACTACCAGCGGATTGGTGTTCGCCGCCTGCTCAGGGGTCCGATCCCAGCCCATATTCGGCTTGATAAGCACCGCGTCATTCTTTCTGACAAACCTGCCCATCCCTCCCATGGCCTCTATTGCCCGCACCGTCATCGCATAAGGATCATGGCCGCCAACCGCTACTAAATCGTAATTGGCATGAATGGTCCTTTTGCTCCTGCCGGAAGCGCCGGAAGGCTGCGCACCAAGGGGTTTCAAAAAATACCTGTACGCAGGAAGCAGGGCCAATCCGGAAATGCACAATTTGATGAATTGTCCACGCGACATGCGTTTACGCGTACACCTCTCAAGCAGGAGTTTGAAGCGGTCCATGCGCCCTCCCCGCAAAGAAAGATACCCAGATGGTTACTTCGTATAACGCGAGCATCGGTACAGCAAGCAATAACATATTGAATGCGTCCGTGGTGGGGGTGATGACTGCGGAAACGACGCTTATGATCACGACGGCGAAACGGAACTGCCGCCTCAAAAAGCGGGCGTTCACCAGGCCTGCCCGGGTCAAGATGAATCCTGCGATGGGCATCTGAAAAATGACGCCCGTATACAGCATGCAATTGGTTATAAATGCGATGTAATTCGTGGCGGATATGACCGGCTGCAGGCCGGCGCCGGCAACACCCATAAGGAACTTCAGCGCCGCAGGCAGCATCAGGAAATAGGCAAAACAACACCCTGCCAGGAACATCGCGGCCCCTGCGCCAATGAAGGCGGAGGCGTACTTTCTATGCCTCAGGGCAACGGCGGGAGACAAAAATAACCACGCCTGCTGCAGGATGATCGGCATGGTTACCAGGATCGCGCAGAAAAAACTAATGCGCATGTAAACCAAAAGGGCCTCTTCGGGAGAAAAGTAAACGAGCTTCTCGATAAGCCCTGCGGCTGGCAGCTGTAACAGGCCTAAAAGTCTACCTGCCAGAGGGAAACAAACCGCTACGGCTACTACTAAAGAAATGACGCATACAAGTATGCGTCTGCGTAATTCTTCAAGGTGTTCGACGATAGTCAAATGGCGATCCATATATGCCGCATCCGGGGCGTAGGCGGGCAGACCTTAAAGGTCTCTGCAGGAGGTTATTGTTTTTTTTCCTCAGAGGCGTCGCCGTCTGTTTCCTTAAGGGAGTTTTTGAATTCCTTGATGGTCCGACCCAACGCCCTGCCGATCTCGGGCAGCTTGGCCGCCCCAAAAACCAAGAGGCAGATAAGAAAGATGACCAAAAGTTCAGGCAGGCCTATACCGAATATTCTCATGCGTACCTCCTTAAGGATCAATTGTAGCACAGAAAAGGCCAGAATGAAGCGCTATTTCATACCGAAGCGCCCCAGCACGTCGTCCCATATCTGGCATATCCGGCTGATGTAGTCCGTGTGACGCTGGCTGCTCTCACTGCGGGCAAGATAGCGCCTGGTCTCGGCAATAATGAGCTCATCCGGAAGCGCGTCAATGAACGAAAACATCTTGTTCTTATCCCATGAGCTTAGCTGCTGAAGGAACTCTTCTTTGCGCATGTGCTCTTTCAAGCCATACTGTTCCATCAGGCGCGGATACTGCCGTATTGTCTGATACGCCCTATCGTATGTGCGGATGAACTTTTGATTATCCAAAGCCCCTACCTTCTCCACTAACTGGTCTTTCTCCTGGGTCGAGATAAAAGCCTTGGCCAGCGTTTTGACGGTTGACACAATAAGCGCATTCTGCAGATCGGGCTTTTGAGGATAGGGGAGTTGTTGTTCCGATGCCGCGCAGGCGCCTGGCGTGGACAACACACCGCTACCTGCTACAAGGAAAAGGCACAGAAGAATGGTCACGGTTAAAAAGGCAATCCCGTAGAAACGCTTAGCGCTTCTTAGGCATTAATCCGTATAGGACATCCCGCTGAGAGGCGATACCGACGAGCTTGCCGTTATCCATGATCGGCAGGTGTCTGAATTTAATATGACAGAGGGTCTGATAGATCTTGTCGAGTCCCTCTTTGAATTCCGCGGTAACGACATTGGTCGTCATAAAATCCTTGGCCTTGACATGCTCAGAGGATACCCCTCGGGCTACCACGCGCCTGGTAATGTCGCGCTCGCTGACGATACCGACAAGCTTCTCCCCCCTGAGAATGACTACCGCACCGATATTGTTTTCCTCCATAAGGCGGGCGATGTCTATAGCTGTTGCGTCTTCATGGGCCACGACAACACCCCTGGAAATTATCATGCTGAATGCTCGTTGCTTTTGCATTATCCCTCCTTTTTAAAACGCAAATCTATGCCTTTATTTGAAACAGGCGCTGATTAAATCTCTTTTGCCGACAACACCGACTAATTTGCCGTTACGGGTCACAGGGATCGTATGTACCTTGCGGTCAAACATCAAGCGCATGACTTCATCGATAGGAGAGCTCTCATCCAGCACAAGGACTTCCTTGGTCATAATGCTTTTGACCTTAGCTTCTGCTTTCTCCTTTTCGAACATGTCGCTCAACTTTATCTCGGGGACCCTGCGCTCTATTTCCTTCCAATGATAGATTTGATCAAGGATCCTGAGCATATCGGTGAGGGTGATGACGCCGACGACGGCGCCGTCTTTGTCGACCACCGGCAACCCGCTGACCCTGTCGCGTTTCAGGATCGCTCCAACTTCCTTCAATGAGGTTTCCGGAGAAATGGTGATTACATCGGTTGTCATTATATCCTTAAGCATTACGCACCTCCGTGTGATGGGCTGCTGTGGCCCTGCGCATCTTTAAAAACTGAAGCTGTTTCTCGTTGCTATACAACATTTTATACTGTCTTACCGACTTTTTCAAGAGAAAAAAATAGCTACATCCGGCTCACCTTCCGGATGAAGAAATACAGCAATACGGCATTCGCGCAGATGAACACCGTGATAATCGCCGCCAAAAGTCGTTGTGTCTTATTCATCGATTAGACGCTAGGATCGCATCAGCGCCAGTGTTTCGGAGCGCGTTTTTTCGTTCTCCTTGAACACCCCCCGGACTACCGAGGTTACGGTAAGGGTGCCTGGCTTTTTAACCCCCCGCATAGACATACACATGTGTTCGGCCTCGATAACCACCATACACCCCTGGGGCCGCAGCTTCGACATGATAATCTCTGCGATTTGAGTCGTCAGCCTCTCCTGGACCTGAGGGCGCCTGGCTAAGATATCCACCACCCGAGCCAGTTTGCTTAAACCTGTAACGCGGCCCTGCTTGGGAATATAGGCGACGTGTGCCCTGCCGACAAAAGGAAGCAAGTGATGCTCGCACATGCTATAGAGCGGGATACCCTTCAGCAGGATAATCTCGTCGTGCTTCTGGTCAAGTATGACCTCCAGCTCTTTTTCGGGGCTCTGCCTGATCCCCGCAAAGATCTCTTCATACATCTCAGCTACGCGACGGGGCGTCTGCTGAATGTCGCCGCGTTGAAGGTCTTCGCCGATTGCCTCCAGGATCACGCGAATCGCTTTTTCGATTTTCTTCCTGTCCATACTGCCTCCGCTATTTGCCAACGCAAAATTCTGCGAAAATCCTGTCTAAGACATCTTCCGAGAACTGCGTGCCCAGTATCACATCAAGATGCCCAAGGGCATCCCGGATATCCTGCGCGATGAACTCTCCGGATAGCTTATTATCTAACGAAGTGAGTGCGCCTGCAATAAATTTTTGCGCGCGCTTTAGCTGCTCGATGTGCCGCTGATGGGCAACCAGCGCCGGCTCGGGAACCGTTGCGCCTCCTGCGCAGGCGCACGTTACGATCGCCTCTTCCAGCGCATCGATATGCAGGCGCTTCTTTGCCGACAGTAAAACCGGCTCCCCCAGTAACGCGCTGATCCTTTCTTTTTCTATGTGCCCAACAAGATCGATCTTGTTCAACACGGGAATAACCCGCTTATTTTTTACCCGGCGGATGATGAATTCGTCTTCTACTTTGAGTTTCTTGCTGGCATCGAATACCAGAATCACTATATCTGCGGCGGCGATATAGTCTTTTGAGCGCCGAATAGCTTTTTTTTCGATCAGGTCCCGGGGTTCGATGATCCCCGCAGTATCGGCAATCCGGACAGGCACGCCCCGTATATCGATGATCTCTTCGATGGCGTCGCGGGTGGTGCCGGCGATCGAGGTAACGATAGAGCGCTCCTGCCGCAAGAGGGCGTTCAACAGAGAAGACTTACCGGTGTTGGGACGGCCGCAGATAACCGCTTTCAGCCCTTCGCGCAATATCCTGCCGTAAGGAGCCTGACGCAGGAGGCCCTGGATACGGCCCTCTGCCGCAGTCAGTTTGGTAAGCATCTGTTGCATATGCAACGCCGCAATGCCTTCGTCGGGAAAATCAATGTCAGCTTCCAGATGCGCCAGTATCTCCAGCAGTTCGCCGCGGATCGCGCAGAGTTGTTGCGATAATAAGCCTTTCAGTTGCTGCATACCCAGGGCCAATGCCGCATCCGTCTTGGCTTTGATCACATCCAGGACCGCTTCGGCCTGGGCCAGGTCGATCCTGCCGTTTAAGAATGCCCGCTTGGTAAACTCTCCGGGCTGGGCCAGGCGGCAGCCGTTCTCCAGGGCCAATTCCAGCACCTTGCGCAAAGGCACAATCCCGCCGTGACAATTGATTTCAACTATATCTTCCCGAGTATACGACCCGGGGGCGCGCATGATGGTCAGAATGACTTCATCAATGATCTTGCCGCCGGAAGAAATCCACCCGTAATGCAGGGTATGGCTCTTGAAATCCGAAGGCCTGCCTCCCTTGCGCGCAACGAATATCTTGCCTGCGACGGAAAGGGCGTCCTTGCCGCTTAAACGCACGATGCCGATGCCGGATTCGCCAGCAGAGGTTGCGACCGCCGCGATGGTATCGTCAAGGCCGTATGATTTCATTTCGGAACTCTCCCACGAGAAATAAAGAACCGCATACCAGTATCACATCTCCCGGAGCGGCCAGGCGCAACGCCGCATGCATGGCCTCCGTGACATTGGCGGTTATGCGGACAGGCTTGGTCGTAAAGAAACGCGCCAGTATGCCGGGCGCGCAGGCGCGGGGATTGTCGGCAGCCGTAACCAAGACCTCATCCGCGATGCCGGATAAGACCGTACAAATCCCTTTAATATCCTTATCGCTGGAGATGCCCAGCACGAGGATGAGCTTTTTATAGTTAAAATTCTCCTTGACCGCTTTCACCAGGACTTGACTGGAAGCGACGTTCTGGGCTCCGTCCAAAACGACCAGGGGCTTGCGACGGACAACCTCGCAACGGCCGGGCCATTGTGCGGCGTAGATACCGTCTCGTATCGCATCACCGGAGACGATAAAAGAGAAGGCGTGTAGTGATTCAACCAGCCCTAAAGCCACGCAGGCGTTGATGCGTTGATGCGCGCCAAGCAACTGAATGCGCAGCCTAGGATACGTCTGCCGGAGCCCTTTTGCCGTAAAGCCGTCTTTGGCGCAGCGGCAGGCGATATCCCTGCCTACCGTATACAGGCGCGCAGACATGCGGCTGCATGTCTTGCGGATAACCTCCATGGCCTGGGGCCGCTGCGGCGCACTGATGACGCTTAAGGGATAGCCGAGCCGCCTTTGCGCTTTGATGATACCGGCTTTCTCAGCGGCAATCTTTGCCAGGGTGTTCCCTAGTTTCTGGGTATGCTCGTAACTAATCGGCGTGATGGCGCAGGCCAGGGGATTAACTACATTGGTGGCGTCAAGCCTGCCGCCCATTCCGGTTTCCAGAACCACGATATCGGTTTTCTGTTTTTTAAAATACAGGAACGCCAGGGCGGTATATATCTCAAAAAAAGAAAGCGGCCCATACCGGCAGGCGGCGTTAAAGCGCCTGACCGAAGGCCTCAGCCGGCTTACCAGCTCGACCAAAGCCGTGCGGGGGATCATCCCTTCGAACTCCGTTACCCCCTGCCTGTGCGAACGGGGCTGCAAAATCCTGATCCGCTCGCGAAAATCCGTCAAGTGCGGAGAAGTATATAACCCTGTGCGATAACCGGCCTGCCGCAATACATACGCCGTAAACGCGCAGGTTGAGCCCTTGCCTTTTGTCCCGGCAATGTGGACGCAGCGCAATGATTCATGAGGATCCCCTATGGTCTTCAAGAAACCCCTGAACCGTTCCAGCCTCAGAGACTCCGCATACGACCAGGAAACAGCCTTTTCGTAGTCAATGAACGATTCTAGGTACCGTATGGCTTGCCGGTAGGTCACGTCTTACTGTAGATAACCCAGGGCCTTAAGCTGTTCTCTGGAGGATTCTTCCAGGGGAGTGCGCGCAACCCAAACAGGCCTGCGTTTCCAATACGCCTCCAGCAGGTTTCGCAAGGAATCGAATACCTCCCCCTGCCTATCTACCAGGTTCACCGACTCTTGCGGGTCGTCTTGCACGTCATAGAGCTCATACACGACAGACTTGGCGGTATCAGAACGGATCAGCTTCCACCGCGCGGTCCGTATCGCGGTTTTTTCGTGCGTCGTATCATGGATCGTAAACCAGCCCGAAGGCTTCTGGTTGCCGAAAATAAGCCCAACAAGGCTGCGGCCGTCAAATGACAAGCCGGTTTTAATCCGCAGCATGTCCAGGACTGTCGGCGCTATATCCACAGAAGCCCCTACGGGCTCCTGTATATCTTGCCTTTTAACCGAGGGGCATGTTTTGATGATCAGGGGGACTTTCAACAGGGGCTCATAAAGAAAGATCCCATGGCCAAAATAATAGCCGTGTTCCCCCAACAATTCCCCGTGATCCGCGCTAATGATTATAACGGTGTTATCGTATAAACCGAGGTCTTTTAACTTTCCGATAAGCAGCTTTAATTGCGCGTCAAAAAAACGGATGGCAGCATCGTATTGTGCGATATAAAAATCAGGGTTATCTATCCCGTTGATATAGACATGCGGGGGGATGCTTTGTACTCCGTAGCCGGAAACATTGCCTTGCGCGGCGGGTAAATGCTTTCCGGGATCAAAGAAGGCATCGTTTAAAAACAAATCCAGGTATGCCCTGGGGGCAAGATACGGCGCGTGCGTACCCATATAGTGCAGCCACATAAAGAACTTTTTATGTTTTAAACCTCCCAGTTCTGAAATGGCGAATTGCATAACTGCCCGTTTTGAGAACTCACCGGTCGAACAGAAATCGAACCCTCTCCCCAGATCATACAGGCCTCTGTAGAAAAGATTGCCGCCGATAAAGATCGTCTTGTATCCGTTTTGTTGCAGTATCTCGGCAAGGGTCGGTAACTGCGGATTTAACAGGTATTCAAAGCCTTTGAGATGATGCCGGGCGTAATAACTGCCGGTCGCAATAGCGCCCATCGAGCCGGGGGTGTAGGAGGCGTGCGAAGCTGCCTGCGTAAATAACACTGCTTCTTTTTTGACGAGACTATCCAGGAAGGGGGAGGTGTTGCGTTTGTATCCGTAACAGCCTAAATGGTCGGCCCGGAGGGCATCGGCGGTAATCAGGATAACATTGCGTTGCCTAAAGCCTGCCGCTTGACGCAGGACGTAGAGCCGCACACCAATACCTGCCAACACACATACTGCGATACAAAGAGAAACTGTCTTTATGTTTTTGGCGTTCATACGAATGGCAGAAAGCTAAAACCAGCACCGGCTGAGAGGCGACAGAAGGATCAGTGCCTGAAGTGCCTTATGCCGGTAAAAACCATGGCTATCTTATGCTTATCACAGGCCTTGATAACCGCTTCATCAGCAAGAGAGCCTCCGGGCTGGATAATCGCCTTCGCTCCTGCCTTGGCGGCTTGCAGTATGGCATCCTCTTTGGGGAAGAAGGCATCCGAAGCAAGGCAGCAATTACGGCTGGAGGCGCCTGACTTTGTCTTAGCGATGACCACCGAGTCGACTCGGGACATCTGGCCCGCACCGATACCTACAGTCTTGGTGCCCTTAGCCAAAATAATGGCGTTTGATTTTACGTGCTTGGCCACCTTCCAGGCAAACACCAGAGATTCCAGCTGGCTTTTGGTGGGTTTTTTCTTAGTTACTACCTTGAGGTTCTTGTTGTCGAGGGTAAGCGTATCGCTGTCCTGGACCAGGAGGCCTCCGTTGACTTTTTTAAAATCCAGGTCCGCAACTTTTTGTGCCAACTGCGGCCACTCCAAAAGCCTGAGGTTTTTCTTCTCCTTTAACAGCGCCAGCGCTTCGGGGGCAAAAGAAGGACAGATAACGCATTCCAGGAATCCGCTCTTGGCGATTGCCGTCGCCAGGACCAGGTCTATTTTCCTGTTGATGCCTACGATGCCTCCGAAAGCGGAAAGGCGGTCGCAGTTCCAGGCATCCCGGTAGGCCTTTAACAGGTTCTTGTTTTCCGCGACGCCGCAAGGGTTATTGTGTTTGATGAACACTACCGCCGGCAAGTCAAACTCCTGTATGACGTTCACCGCTGCTTGCACATCAAGGATATTATTAAAAGACAGCTCCTTACCCCAAAGCTGCTTCATTTGCACTAACCCCTCCTGCCGCCGGCTATCGCGGTAAAACGCGGCCCTCTGGTGGGGGTTCTCTCCGTAGCGCAGGTCTTGGACCTTGACGAAATTAAGGGCAAGGTCGGAGGGTAGCCCTTCGCCGGAAAGAGGCTTGCCTGCCCCCAAAAGGTGGAGCGCCAAATACCTGTGGATAACCCCGTCGTAGTGCGAGGTGGCCTCAAAAACCTCGACCCCCAGATCCCGGAGCGTTTCTTCGGAGAGCCGATTGTCGTTTTTCTGGAGTTCTTCCAGAATCCGACCGTACCGGCCGGGATTGCAGATGACCGCCACGGATTGATGGTTCTTGGCGGCGGAACGCAACATGCTCGGGCCGCCGATATCGATATTCTCAATAACCTCTTCGATGGTCACCCCCGGTTTCTGGGTTGTTTTTTCAAAAGGATAGAGGTTTACCACGACCATATCGATAAGGCCGATACCGTGTTCTTTGAGCGTACGCATGTGCTCGGGGTTGTCTCTGAGGGCCAGCAGCCCTGCGTGGATCTTAGGGTGCAGGGTTTTTACTCTGCCGTCGAGCATCTCCGGAAAACCGGTATAGTCGGATACGTCCATAGCCGAAATGCCGTTTTCGCGCAAGAGGCGCGCCGTGCCGCCGGTAGAAAGAATCTCAACCCCCAGGCCGCTTAAAGCCCTGGCAAAATCCACTATCCCCGTCTTATCCGATACGCTTATCAACGCCCTCTTTACCTTAACCATGACAGATTCATCCTCCCAAAAAATTATTTATTAAACCTGAAGTTAGCCAAATCCGCGTCTTGCATTACGTATTCTTTTTGTTCCAGGCGCAGCTTCCCTGCCTGCTTGGCGGCCGTCTCTGAGCCGGCCTGGATATAGTCGTCAAAGCTGATGATCTCAGCACGGATAAAGCCTTTTTGTATATCCGAGTGGATCACGCCCGATGCCTCCCAGGCAGTCGCACCCTGCCGGATAAGCCAGGCGCGGGTCTCTTTTTCTCCGGCAGTGAAAAAACTGATGAACCCGCTTTCTTTAAGCGCCCGGGACAATAACGCATCAGGATCGTCTGCCTCGGCAGCCTCCGCGAGGATAACGGGTTTATTGGTTAAAAGGACGTAGCTTGACATCGAGTCTCGCTCTTCGGGGCTTAAACCCGCACGGAAAATGAATTCCTCTTTTTCTAGCAACGCTTTTAATTTATTCAAAAAAGCTTTTTCCTGTTCGCTTGCGCTGCGGCTTAAGCGCGTATCCACGAATTCCAGGTCCTTTAACACCAGGTCGGTCTGGCAGCCTTTCAGCGCCAGGATGGCGTCTGCCTGAAGCGCATCGGCCTCCCCTACCAGCTCTACCTGTACATAGGTTTTCTTTTTAGCCTTTACGAGCCTGTCGACCTGGTCAAGCCGCGGGTCTTTGACGTTGTGTTTTCCCGGCGCAAGCGAGCCGGCCGGCAAGGAAAATATGCTTATCTTCATGAGGGTTTTTTGATTTAGGCTACTCTTCTTCCTCGTGCTTCTTCGTAGCCTGATATTGACTTATGATTGTTGAAGCTATCTTGTGCGGGGCTTCTTCGTAATGAGAGAATCTCATGGTATAGCTACCCCGTCCGCCGGTAAGTGACCGCAAGTCATTGGCATACGTAAACATCTCAGCCAGGGGCACGTTGGCCTTGACGACCTGCAGCCTTCCTTTTACATCCATTCCCATAATGCGGCCGCGGCGGGAATTAACATCGCCGGATACTGCGCCCAGGTATTCATCCGGTATGGTTATCTCAACATCCATAATCGGCTCAAGCAGCACCGGGCCTGCTGCCATAACTGCCTTGCGTAATGCCATGGCTCCGGCAATCTGGAAGGCCATATCCGATGAGTCCACCTCATGGTAAGAGCCATCGTAAAGAATGACCCGGACATCCACGATCGGATAGCCGGCCACCGCCCCTTCAAGACAAGCCTGCCTGATGCCTTTTTCGGCTGAAGGGATAAAGTTGCGGGGTATCGCGCCGCCGAAGATCTTATCCACGAACTCAAAACCTTTGTCGTGCCCCAACGGCTGGATCTCGATCCATACATCGCCGTATTGGCCCCGTCCGCCGGACTGGCGTTTGAATTTACCCTGGATCTTGGCGCTCTTGGTGATTGTCTCTTTGTAGGAAACCTTGGGGGTCCCCAATTCTACTTCGACGTTGAATCGTTTTTTCATCCTGCCGACCATCACCGACAGATGCAGGTCTCCCAGGCCGGAGATAATCAACTCCTTGGTCTGCGGATCGTGCATGAATTTAAACGTAGGGTCTTCTGCGGCAATCTTCTGCAACGACCCGGAGATCTTTTCCTCATCCTGTCGGGATTTAGGTTTCACGGATGCCGATATCGCCGGCTCCGGGAAGACGGTCGGCTCAAAAAGAACCTGCTCTTTTTCGTCGGACAGAGAGTCGGAGGTGCCGGTTTCTTTCAGTTTTGCGATCGCCACAATATCGCCGCAAGAAGCGGCATCCACGGGCCGCTGCTCCTTGCCCTGAAGCAGATATATCTGGCCGATTCTCTCTTTGGCTTTTTTGTTGACGTTATAGAAACCGGTGGCCGAAGCAAGGCTCCCGGAAAACACACGCAGCAGGGTAAGCTGACCTACGTAGGGATCGGATATGTTTTTAAACACAAACGCCGCAAAGGGGGCATCCTCTTTGAGGGGAATAACCCTTTTTTCTTCCGGTTTTGCGGGATTGCTCGCTTCCACGGGAAGGCGGCCGGAAGGATCCGGCAGATACGCAATAACCGTATCCAGCAACTCGGGGATGCCTTTTTCTGTGATAGCCGATCCGGCGACAACCGGAAATGCCTTACGCTTTATGATCGCCTGGCAAAGGCCTTTCTTGAGCTCCTCAACCGACAACTTGGCGCCTTCCAGGTATTTTTCCAACAGCTTATCGTCGCTTTCCGCTATGGCCTCGACCAGATCAGGGTCTTCGAAAGAACCAATAACCGCCGCGTTCTTGGAAAGCCTCTCTTTTATATCCGTCAGCGTCTTTTTAAGGTCGGCCTCTGCTTTGTCAAGCTTGTTAACAAAGATCACACAAGGAATACGGTTTTCTTCTAAGACCTGCCAGGCGCGTTCGGTTCCCACTTCGACGCCTGCGGTAGCATCTACGACCACTACCGCCGCATCCACGCCCCGTATGCCAGCAATGACTTCTCCGAAGAAATCCGCGTAGCCGGGAGCATCGATCATCTGGATCCGCACACCTTTATAATCGCAGTACAACAGGCTTGAATTTATGGAGCTTTTGCGCTCGATTTCGTCAAAGCTGTAGTCGCTTACCGCAGTCCCTTCGGCGACAGAGCCTTTTCTTGTGGTGGCTTTACAGAAATACAGGATGGCTTCGGCAAGGCTGGTTTTTCCGGATTGGGCATGACCTAGAAAAATGAAATTGCGTTTGTTCTTAACTTCCATTTTTGCACTCCTTTTCGTCCCTGTAAGAAGATACGGAAGGAAGCTGGCTCTTGGGGAAGCCGGGCTAGGTAATGGAAGAGATTATATACCACAAAAAACGAGGGGTCAAGGAATAAAAACTCTCGTCTTATTCCAGGTAGGTATAGATTTTACCCCGGTAATTACGCAATACGTATTTACCTTTGGCCTGGGAAAGGGCATAATTGGGCCCCACAGGGATTTTACCGCCTCCTCCGGGACCGTCAATGACATACGTGGGCACCGCATACCCGGAGGTATAGCCGCGGAGCTTCTCCATGATGTTTATCCCCACAGACACCGGGGTGCGAAAATGCTGGGTACCCCTGACAGGGTCGCATTGATAGATATAATAGGGCCTGACCCTTATCTGTAGGAGTTCATGCATCAGTTTTTTCATGATATAGGGCCGGTCATTGATGCCTTTTAAGAGCACGGTCTGGCTGCCCATGGGAATGCCGGCATCCGCCAGCATATCGCAGGCAATGCGGCAGCGCTTAGTAATCTCTCTGGGGTGGTTAAAATGTATGCTCATCCAGATCGGCGAGTATCTCTTGAGGGTATTGACAAGCTTTTCGGTAATCCGTTGAGGCAGTGTTACCGGCACGCGCGTACCGATCCTCAAGAATTCGACATGCGATATGGAGCGTATCTTCTGCAGCAGCTCTCCGATCTCTTCATCCTCCATGATGAGAGGGTCGCCGCCCGATATAAGCACGTCCCTTACCTTTTTGTTTGACCTGATATATTCGACCGCGGCGTCGAATCTGGCTTGCTGGCTTGTCTCCTGGTGGTCCCCGACAAGCCTGCGCCTGGTGCAGTGCCGGCAATACATGGCACAGTGCTCGGTAGCCAGCAATAATACCCGGTCCGGATAGCGGTGGACAAGGTGCGGAGCCGGAGAATCCCTGTCCTCAGCGCACGGGTCGATCATCTCGTGCGGAGATACCGCTGATTCTGCCCCCACCGGTACCGCCTGTCTCCTCAAGGGGCAGGCAGGGTCTTCCGGGTCCATCTGGGCAGCCCAGTAAGGAGTAATCGCTATGGAAAGCCTTCCTGATGCCTTCCTGATGCCTTCCTCCTCCTCGGCCGTCAACCTGATGATCTGGCATAATTCCTCCCTGGTGCGGATCCGGTGTTTTATCTGCCAATGCCAGTCTTCCCAATCCAGGGGATTGACGTCCCTGTAAAGGCTTATTTGCTGATAATCACGGGGCCTTTTTACCGTGCGGGGCTGTGGCGCGGTTTCTTGTTGCGTTCTCTGTTGCTCTACCGTTCCCGTGGTGTTATTCAATTTACCTGCTCCCTCCTTTTAGAGGCGCTGGTCAATATAGCCTCGATGAGTTCCTCATATTTCATGCCGGCGGCATACGCCATGACCGGAAAATTCGACTCCTTGGGATCAAGGCCGGGCAAGGGATTTATTTCCAGCACGTAAGGGATATTCTCTTTTTTGCTCAGGCGGATATCGGTCCGCGATATATCCAAACACCCTACGGCATGGTGGGTCTTTAAGGCTATCTCTTTAATTTTGCGCTCGGTCTCTTTGTCCAGGCGCGCAGGACAGTGGAACGTCGGCACCAGCCCTAATTCCTCATTACCCTGGAATTCTTTCATTCTCCAACTGTAAAAAAACTCGCCGCTCTTTGCGCATTTCGAAAAATCTATTTCCAGGATAGGCAAAATGGTGGTCTTGCCGTTCTCCAGGATCCCAACGGTCAGCTCTTTTCCGTCGATGAATTCTTCGACCAGTACTTCCTGATTATAGGCACCCCGGAGCTCTTGGATCTTTTTATAAAGATTTTCTTCATTGTCAACCACGCAGGATTTGTTGATACCCTTGGCAGAGCCTTCGCGGTTAGGTTTGGCGATAAGCGGGAATTGCAGGGTTTGATCCAGCGTTTCGTTGCCCTTCGTAAACAACTGGAAACGCGGAGTAGGGATGTTCTCGGCGATTAATATTTTTTTGGTCAGGGCCTTATTCAACGCCAAGGCCAACGCAAAAGTATCGGAACCGGTATAAGGGATATGCAGATAATCCAGTATGGCGGGGATTTCCGATTCGCGGAATTTTCCGGATGAGCCTTCGGCAATATTGAAGACCATATCGACGCGGTTCTTCTGGAAATAGGATAACAGGTCCGGCCGCTGCGCCTCAATAGGCTTAACCGTATGCCCGCGTCTTTCGATTGCGGCGACAATGGCATTGACGGTCTCTTCAGAGTCGAATTCGGAGAAGTAATCCGCGGGTTTGGTGCTATCCTTCTTCTTCAAATTGTAGGTCAGGCCTATGCGCATTTAATTAAGCTGGTAGCGCTTCAACGCGCTCTCCAGTATCTTGCCGATAATCTGCTCGTAGGAAAATCCCATCTGCTTGCCTACGACCGGAAAGACGTCTTCGGTCGACAGGGAGGGCAAAGGATTGATCTCCAACACGTAGGGGTTGCCTTCGTTGTCCACCCTGAAATCGACCCTGCCGAAATCCCGGCACTCTACTGCGTTGTATGCTTTTACCGCAAGGTCGGAAATCTTTTTGCTCAATTCCTGGCTGATGCGCGCCGGACAAATGTATTCCAGTCTATTAGAGGTAATCCTGGCGAACGTGTAGAACCTGTTGTTCAGTTTAAGGTGCCCGTCTATCTTGATCTGAACGATCGGCATCGGTTGCGGAGGATCGTTGCCGATCACGGCTACCGTAAATTCCTGGCCGGCAATAAACTCCTCCACCAGCGCAGGCTGTTTATATGTTTGGATAACGTACTCCGCTTGTTTTTTAAGCTCCTCCCTGCTTTCCACGCGCGAGTTCTCGCTCAGGCCCTTAGATGAGCCTTCGCAGCGAGGCTTAACGATCAAAGGGAATTTAAGGTGATCCGTGTCGATAAGGGTTTCGACGTTTTTAATCTCGAAAAATTTCGGCGTGGGGATTTTCTCGCCGATAAAAACCTTTTTGGCCATGATCTTATCCAACGTCAAGCCCAGCGTAAGGGCATCCGAACCCACGAAAGGAATATCCAGCATTTCCAGCAGTATGGGGACCTGGGATTCCCTGTTCCTGCCGGAAATACCTTCCGAAATATTAAAAACGATATCCACCCCGAGGTTGCCCATCTTTTCCATGAGATTGGAGGCGTTGCCTATCCTTTTAGCCTTAAACCCCTGAGATTCGATAGCCTCGGCGATAACGCCTATGGTCAAAGGATGATCGAATTCGGCGTTGGCATCGGGTGGGTCGCCTTCCTTGAATTCATAATCCGTCTTTAAATCGTAGGTTAAGCCGACTGTTTTCATGGGCATATAAAAAATAAGGGCTCTTCCTTGTTGCGAGCCCTTATCTTCTTGCTTATTTTTTCAATTTATTTGATTTAACCTCCGAAAAAATATGAACTTCTATTATTTTTTTATCATACTGTGCTTTGTTTGTCAAGTATTTTTTATCGGAGCGGGAATCCCGTTTTATCGACGGGAAAAGGCAAAAAATACCGATAGGTTCGCCTCCGTTTTTATCTGTCCCGGTAAAGCCGTTTCGTAAGGGATCTGCGTTTGTGCAGCGCGGCTTTCGCATATGCGCACAGAGGAATGATGCTCCTGATCAGGCGAGGCCGGAAACAGATAGCATACCCCCATACGAGCAACTCATACCACACCAGAAACGGCAGGCGCAGGCATACATCCCAGAAGGAAGCGTTCTTGATAATGGTCAAATACCGATTCTTGATCAGGTCCGCCTGTAAACCGTCGCTCAAATACAGGCGGGCATACGGTTGACCTACGCCGCATCCGGCCCTGACCGTGGCTCCGCGCGCATGCATGGCCGTTGCCTGCGGGACATAATAGGCCTTCCATCCTTTGCGTTGCGCTCGCCAAGACATATCCAGATCCTCATAAAAAAACCGGAAAACCGGATCGCAATACGCATCCTCTGCCTCTCGTATGGAAAGAAGCGTGTGCCTTCGGTAAAAAGCGGCTGCGCCGGTTACCCCAAAAACAAACCCTGGCCGCTGAAATTGCCCTCCGTCTTTTCTGCCGTAACCTCGTTCCCGGGCCGTCCCCCAGAGACTGACATATAACCCCGTGCTATCCAGCGTGATCCCGTCCATACGCACGATCTTACCGCTGACCATGCCCACCGCAGGATCAATCCGGAACCCCCGCAAGCCGTATTCAATGAAATGCGCATCCAGGATCACGTCGTCGTTAAGGCAAAGAATGAAATCCCCGCAACTGAGGCTAATCCCCTTGTTGAGCCCACCGCAATAAAAAAGATTGCTGGAGGCAGAATAGATAGTAGCTCCGGGGTACTGCTCGGCCATGCGTAAGGCGAAATCTTTCTTGAGGGAATTATCGATAATAACGGTCTGCAGGTGGGGGTATGTTTGCGCGTGTACGGAATCAAGGCAGGGTTTTATATACTCGTGACCTCCGCAGGTGACGACGACGACGCTGACTATTTCATTTGACGGCTTCTCCATTTTCGAATAAAATTATAGCATCATGTTTATCCTATTGCTAATTCTAATTTTCGCAAGGCCCTTCATTTCCGCGATCGCCTTCCCTCAGGAAAATCTCATATACTCAACGGCCATGTTTTGCGGTATCGCCCTTTGGTTTGCGCGCAAGGGGCTGCCCTTAAAAGACATCGCCCCGGTCGGCTGGCCGTTGGCGGCGGTCTTTTCGGCGCTGTGCGTTTCCTTTATCGCATCGGCCGACAAGCCGCTGGCACTGCAGGAGCTGCACACAAATCATTATGTAAGCGGCATGCTGCTTTTTATTTTCGCTGCCGGCCTTAGCCGAGCCCAGCAGTCACGCGTTATCTCCTGCATGCTCGCCGGCGCCCTGGCAGTAAGCATCTTGGCCATCCACCAATACTTCTTCGGCTTCAGAAGGCTTTTTGACTTTTTAATGGCACAGGGGATTGTCGATCAGCCTTCTCTGGGATACATCATTCAGCGAAGAGTATTCTTCCCTTTTGTGACCCCCAACACCCTGGCAGGATACCTGGCAATGATGATCCCTCTGGCGTTAACCGAAAAAAAACGGTTTTGGCTCATCATCCCCCTGTCAGTTGCCTTTATGATGACCAAATCCGTAACCGCTCTTCTAAGCATGGCGCTGGCATTGCTGGTATATCTTTTTTTAAAACCCCGCATGGACAAGAAAAAGATTATATGCGTGGTAGCGCTGCTCCTGGCGGCCGGCGCGATAATGTTTTTCGCAAGGACACAGACGACTAAAAAACATCTCCAGCCGGCTTTCTCTACGGTAGTCAGATGGCATTATTGGAAAGACACCCTGCCGATAATCCAAAAGTCCCCGGTCACCGGCGTGGGGCTGGGTAACTTTGACCTGGAGAAATGGTCGCACTACGCCCACAACAGCTACCTCCAGGTGTGGGCGGAGACGGGCGTCATCGGGATTGCCGCATTTTTGTATCTGATTGCCCTGGTGCTGCGCGTGAGCCTGAGGGCCCTTAAAGACGCTTCCGATGCGTCTTACGGCGCCGCCCTGATCGCGGCGCATACGGCATTCCTGATCCATAACCTGATTGATTTTACTTTTTTTCTTCCCGAGGTATGCATCTTCTGGTGGCTCATTATGGGGTTATCGATATCAGGAAGGAAAGACGTCCAGGCCGGGGCTCCTTAATGCGCGGCGCACGTAGGGGTTAGCAAAGAATAAAAATATCAACCGCCAAAAGTCATAGCAGGCATACCGTATGGCCTTCGTAAAGACGGGTATCCTTTGTTTTGCCAGAAATAGCCTCCGATTCCTCCAGGAAAGGTACTGACGCATCGGCGCGCCCGTCAAAGAGCTGTTGCCGTCGTGAAAACAAACCGCCTCCGGACAAAACAGCGCTCTCCAGCCTTTTTGCTGCGCACGGCAGGAAATATCTACGTCTTCGACTAAAAAGAAAAAGCGTTCGTCAAAATAGCCGGTAGGCTCCTTTGTGTCATTGAGCATGGCGCGCCTGTATGCTGCGGAAGCGGCACAGGCTCCGTATATATATCTGGCCTCCTTGAATGCCGCGCCGTCTAACCTGCCTCTGCCGATATCATAGAATCTCCTTAGCCCGGACAGTAAGATCCCCGCGGAATAGATCGTTTCCTGGTCGGCATTCAATATTTTCGGCTGTAACATCCCCACCTCGCCAGGCAGGCCTGCCGCTGTATCTGCCAGGCGCATAAAAAAAGTACGCTCGAGCATGACGTCGCAATCTAGCGTCAGGATCCACTCGCCTCTGGCAACCTCGATCCCCTGGTTTCTGGCCTTGCAGGCCCCCAGATTATTCTGATTTTCGATCAGGACAACCCCGGGGTAATGCGTCTTGATAAAATCTGCCGTTGCGTCACGGGAACCGTTATCTACCACGATAACTTCCTGACAACAGAGCTCTTGTGCGTATACCGAAACCAGGCAGCGGCGGATAAAGTGCGCGCTGTTATGCGTCACAATCACCGTCGAGATATTCAATCTTTCTGTCCTTTTCATGGGTTGCCGCGCACGCTTCCGCCGCCGGGCCTATTGCGTTACCCCGGCTATGACCTGCCCCTCTAGATACGCTGGTTTGGCGATGCCGAACGCCGCCAATACCGTCGGTGCAATATCGAGAATTGAGGCAGAGCGAAGATCGGCCTTTTTGTTCACGAATATCACCCCGGGTACTACTTGCGGGTCAACCAGGTGATCGCCGCTCCATTTTTTGGTATTATCTTCGATGACCGCATCCGACAGCCCTCCCAGTGCGGTTTGCCAGGAGGCGCGATAGCCGGCATTAAAACCTACGTATAGGTCCGGGCCTCCGCCGCCGGAAGCCCCCGCATATATGCGCGCGGTATCATACACCTGCCTGACCACTGCGCCTGCCGTTTTGGGGTCGCGCAATTGCAGGAGCGCTTGAGTTATCTGTTGCTTCAATGCTTGTCTGTGCGATGGATCAACGATGCCGTTGCGTTCCCGGTTGGCAAGGTTAAGGTATATTCCGCCGAACCCCAAGGCGTACGCCTGCGTCCTTGACCAATCGATGCCCTCCAGGAACTCCGTACCCGGGCCGGTACCCTGCCTTAGAAAAAGATAGCCTTTTTCCAGAAGCCAGCGGTTCAGGTGCACGCTGCGGCGGAAAGAAGTAAAGCCGTGATCGGAAACCACCATACAGGTTGTATCCTTGGCCATGCCCCGCATGGCTTCTCCGATAATGCGGTCTATGCTCTCGTAATACCGCATGATCGTGTCTGCATAGGCGGAGTCCTTTTGGTACAGGGGGCTTTGCGGATCCTGGTAGCGCCAAAACATGTGTTGTACCATATCTAATGTGTCGAAATAGAAAAACAGCACCCCGCCCTTAAAATCCTTCAGCGCTTCCCTGAGGATCGCCTCTCTCTGGCGCATGATGTAATCGGCCTCGGCCAGGAAGGCCTGCTCGTCAAGCTTGCCTTCGGATAAACTCCAGGTGTCATGAGGCATGCCCTGGGTATAATACAAGCCGACCTTTTGGGAAAGTTTCTTGGCGTAATCGGCAGGATAAGAAATTGCAAAAGGCGGCTCTTGGGGATCGAAATTCACCGGGCTTGCGTACAGGGCAAATTCAGAGGAGGTCTTCTTAAGATAGAACCTGACTATGCCGTGCACGCGCTTGAATATCCCGACCCTGAAAGAGACTCGCTGCCAATCGCTCCAGGCGCCCTCCTGCAGCGAAAAACGTCCCTGGCCCAGCTCTATGTCGATCTTGTTCGCCTGGGGGTGAAGCCGTATCTTCAGGGGGATCCGGCTGGCTTCTGATGAAGCCCCTCTTTTTACTGCGGGGCCGTAGAGGTCGGTCATGATGACGCCGGCCTCAGGGGCAACCCGAACGATCCTGCCCCGGCTTTGCGCATCGTTTTCGGTCAGCTCTGCGGTGGTATAAAAAGAGAACCTCCCCATGGTCCCGGAAATGTCCGGTACCCCCATGCCGGAAAGCATCTTACCCATGACTCTTTCGGGCGGAAAAGTGTTGGGACAAAAATACACCGAACACGGCACTCCTGCGGCGGAGAGAGTCTGCCAAAAACCATCCCCCTTCCTGCGCCTGGCGATGTGCAGGCTGCCGCCGGCACTGGAAACCTCGTTCAGGCTTAAATACAAAGAGTAATCCCGGGGGTCACGCATGACAAAATCGAATATGCCGTGACCAGCCGGATCCAGACCCGTAGCGAAACTTGACCAAACCACCGCGGTCTCGGAAGGAATAGTGGTTTTTAAGTGAGCATAACTGCCCTGCGTTTTAAGCAGGGAAAGGTTGGGGAGCCTGCCGGCCTGCATGAGCTGCTCGGTAATCGCCGGATCCATCGCATCGATGCCGAAAATGATCATTTTTTTGCTGACTGTAGGCGTATGCATGCGTATCAACCCTCCGATAAGTGCTGCGACTGCCAGGATGCACAGAAGCCAGATAAATTTTTTAAAAAAATGGAAAAACAGCCGGAAAAATAAAAGCAGGCCTCCTAACACGCCTGCGATAAGCGCCCACAAAAAAGAAGTACCCTGCACAAATACGAACCCGGAACCCGGATCGACATAATAATACCTCATAGAACTGCGCATCCTCTCTGTTGTGCCGCCGTCAAGGCCTCATACAACCGCTTGCCTAAGATTTCCAGGGAGTAGTCAGACTCTACGGTCAGGCGCGCCCTCTGCCCCATCCGCACGCATAGATCGGCATCTTCAACGAGCGTTTGCATCTTCTGCATGAACTCGTCTTTGTCTTTAGCCAGGAAGCCATTGTCTGCGTCGCGGATAATATGAACGTTTTCGCCTACGCAACTGGAAACCGTCGGCTTTGCCATAGCCATATACTCGAAAAGCTTCGTCGGGCTCTTGGCGTTATTAAACCTGTTATCGGAAAGCACGGGCATAAGCCCTATATGGATATTCGCCAGGTACGCGGGAACCTGGCGCGGGGCAATCCAGCCCTTTACGGCGATATGGCTGTCATGGTAGCCTTCGACTATTTCCAAAAGGCTGCGGCGATGGATACCGTCACCGGCGATCTCGAAATAGATGTGGGGATAACGCTGCCTTAACAGGCTGAAGCATTGTAACGCAAAGGCTATGTTTTCGATATATTCTTTTTTGTGGAACGTGCCGATCCAGGAAAAGATTATCTTCTGACGGTCCGGCTGATATAGGCAGGGGCAAAACAGTGCCGTATCGACTCCGGTCGGAATATACTGCAGGCGATCCGTGAAACCGGAAAGGAAGGTTTCCAGGGACCGGCTGGCGGCGATACACAGCAGGCTGCGCCGGGCGATATGCCGGATACAAAAATGGGCTTTTGACGAAGGGTAAAACCCCAGATGATACTTCGGGTTATCCCGCATCTCCCAATCGTCGAGATCAAGGATGATCCTGCGCTTGTGCAACAGGTGCGCAGCATAAGGCGCCAGGGAGTGATAATTAAAACGCTGCATATATAACAGGGCGTCCTTATCCTTCAGGAGCACCCTGAAAGCCTTCTGGTTATACCTGATCTTTTCAAGCATCCCCATGCGGGATTCGTCCTCCCCGTCAGGCGCTCCGAGGGTGTCCGCATAAGACAGAACCTCGGTCTGAAGACCGTACTTGTTAAGCTCTCTGGCAAAGTTATAACACCGGATCCTTGCGCCGGGCAACCTGTATCCTTCGCGAGTAATAAATATTAACTTCACGGCTTCTCCTGGCGAGCCTGCAGCTGGGTAATGAACGATCCGTAAGCCAGGCCTGCGGGTTTGAGCGTTCCGTCATCATGCACGCAGACACCAAGCTCATCATCCCACCGTTCCGGCTGGGAAGCATTATTCCAGAGGCGCGCCTGCCTGGTCCACTGCCAGGGGGCAAAACCGGCGGCTCCGGCTTTTAAAAAATCTCCGAAATCTTTTTTTATCTTTTCTGACTGCCGCAACTCGTCAGTTGCACCGGAACCGGCATCGTTCCAAACCTCCTGGAATATAACCGGTTTATCGAACCTTCCGGAAAAAATGAATTCCCCGGGATGATACGTATGGATACAGCCGTAATCCAGGACATCGAGCATCCGCAGGCTTGAGTCATCGCCGAGAGTAATCAGATGCCTGTCCCCGTTGCTCCTGAGTACCCCGGCGATCTCCTGCGCCCATGCCTTCAATGCCTCCAACTCGTTATCCAGGCGCGGTTCGTTCCATAAATCCCACGTAATCCCGGGCGCTTCTTTATAACGTCTCGCCAGCAGTGTGGCGAATTCTTTCTGCACCTCCACCTTGTCCTTCCCCTTGATCCTTTCTGTGCCCTTAAGCCATCCGATCGGGTCGCCCATTTCAACGGGGACCAGAGAAAAAATATCCGCACAAAAAATCAGGCCCTGCTCCTGGCTCAATTGCACCACCGCATCCAGTATCCGCCAGGACCTTTCCGAAGGCATGGCCGTGGTATCGGCAACGTCAAAATACTCCCCCGGTTCATCCAGCCCGCAGCGCTTGAAGTAATCCCGGAACCATTTTGAATGGTGGTAATGAATACGGATATAATTGATGCCCAGCCTGTTCATTTCCTGAAAATCGCGGCGTATCTTCAACAGGTTGGGCCGCAGCCACATCAATTCGCCGAGCGTGCTTTCATAGTAATTGACCCCTAGGATAAAAGACGGTTTCTGGCGTATCAGAAAACGGCTGCCTGTTGCCTGCAGGCCCGGCCCGTTTCTTAACAGGCGCGGGTTGATTACAACGAAGCCGTTCTCCTGCCTGTCCAGGATAGCGCCTTGCTGATATACGGTTACCCTGACGGTATAAAAATCATCTTTGAATCTGCCGGGCTGCCAATGCTGGCGCGCTATCATGGGGGGCCCTGATTTTACCGTAAGGAAACCTGTCTTGCTATATGCGATCCTTCCGGCTGTATCGAGAATCTGGAATTCAACCTGGCAGTCTTTTTCTTCGGTTGCGGTATTGCCGATATACACCGACAGCTCAACCCTCTCTCCCTGCCGGTATGCAGCCAAATTTGTCTCCAGGCCCCAGACCGTCACTCCGGAACAAAGACGGCGCACGATCTCAACCAAGGTTTTTCTGGCGGCCGGGTCATCCGGATTCAGGGGGTGCCGTGCGCCCCTGGCCCCCAGAAGACACCATTTCTGCGGTATGGCGCCAGCCTTCCCCACATAAGGATTTTGCCAGCTTTTAACCACGACCCCCGGCCATTTCTCTTTCGTTATACCGGCATCCTTCAAAGAATAGAAGTCCCTGGCAGGGGTCCTGTAGGGGAAGACGTTGCCGGCCGTAGGCTGTACAGGGGTCAAGCCAAGGCTGGTCGTTACGCTTAAACCGATGCCTGCGTTATCTGGGGATTCATAATACTTGATGCCCAGCGGCGCCAGGAAATTGCCGTAAGGATCATCGATGGGCTGCGCCTCCCATACGCCTCCGTTTTTACGCATGGGTGCCCAGAAAGGCCTTCCCGCCAAATGCAAAAATCCGCCCCCCTGGAATAGATATGCCTTTATGGCATCAAAAGCCTGATAAGGAAAGGACTCTCCATAAGGCAGCACAAGCAGCTCGAAATTCCCCGGGCGTAAATATGTGCGATCGCTTAGCTGCGCGGCATCTATATACGTAACCGAAAATCGCTCCGAGAGACAGGCATATAACCACTCCGGGGTGACTCCCGGAGGCAGGCCGACCGCAGGGAAACCGTTCTCTTTAAAAAGTGCGATCCTGCATTGTCTTTCTGCGGGTCGCGATGCTTCTTGCGCATATGCACCGTGCCCGGGAAGGCAACATGATATGACAAGCGCCAGCATTGTTGACCGCAATGCCTCCGGGATTGGCCTCATGGAGATCCTTTCTCTGGCGAGCCTTCGGCTTCCTTGTATTCAAAATCGGCTTCATCGTTAAAACCGCGCGCGCGATATATGTTGCCGAGCGCTATGTGCGCCTGGCGGTCGTCTGGGGCAAAAAGAAGGCGCTCCTTGTTTTGGATGACCACGCCATCGGCAACGGCGTTGCCGCCAGGCAACAGCCCCGGCGGCAAGGCCGTGTTCGGGATAAGCAGCATCGAACAGGCGCCGTGGCCTGGGCAACGGAAGTGATACCGCGATCCCGCAGGCACGAGCGCTTTTGCGCCGTTGCCAAGAAGCTGATACCGGTATTGATTCGGCTGTAAGACAACAGAGACCGTCCAATCGCCATCTTTTTCCTGCGTGAGCGGATTCGCCTTCGCATCCCAGTCGTTAAAATCGCCTACCAGCGATAACTGCCGAAGGCCCTGCCCTTTGATTTTATATATGACCTTTGTCCCGGGGAAATAGACATCGCTTAAGTCTTGGACCTGCCCGTCCCGATACGTAAATACATACCTGTGGGAACTTTTGAGGAAACAGTTATCTACGCCGGCCTCCGAGAAACTGCGGCGAAACCCGTAGTCCTCCGCGAAGGAATAACCCGCCGCTTTGGATAACTGCCCCTGCTTGCAGGCACCAGGCTCGGTCATTATATATAACGCCGCAGGAAGCGAATAGCAATGCCTTCGATAATCGATTACCTTGATTTCCACCGGCACGTTTTCGGATTCAAAGTGGAGAAAGAAATTGTCGGCAAACGCCGGCCAGCGTTTTATCTTGAGGGGAAAATCAAAGGCATACACAACCGCTCTTGATGAACCGGAGGATGCTTTCGATATCACGGCAGTAACTGCGTTATGCACCATCTGGCCGACTTCGTAGCGTGCCTGCTGCCTGCGGCAGGTGGAAAACAACAGAAGCCCTGCAACCGCCACAGTCGCCGCCAGGCGAAATGCGTTGCGCCGGCGCACCGTAGCGCACACAGAAGACAGATCGTTGATGATAAGGGCGAACAGGAAACTGGACGCGACTGTCGGTAAATACATATAAAGATCAGAGGCACCCCTGCGACAGTTGAGCGCAAAAAAAACGGAAAATACCAGTAACCAAGACAGGAGCATGGCATACATCCGGTTCTTGCTGCGCATACGAACAAGCAGCAGGCACGGGAGCAGGCACGAAAAAATTATGAGGGAAAAACGCAGCTGATAAAACGTGAGGCTGAAAAATGCCTCGTGGGTCCCCTGGAAGTCGAAGGGGACCATCAGAAATGCCCAGATAATATTGAAACTTGCTAGCGCAACCCAGGGGGCCCGTAAAATCATCTCGGTCCTGCTCTGTATATTATCGATGTTTAGGTGACGCCACGTAAGGATAAAAAACAGGACAAATGCTAAGTATATGAGGCTTACTATAAAAAAGGGGGAATCCCGTATGATCACGGAACGTTTTTTTTCGCCGGGCGCCCTCCAAAGCATATCGTACACCAATATGATAGCCGGTAAGACCAGCGACGTTGCCCGGGAGAGGATGCTCCCGGTGAAAAAAAGGAAAGAAAGGCCGTAGCATGCAATCCTGCGGCCGGCTGCTACGCTATTATGGTATTCGATAAAACACAGCAACGACAGCAAGCAGAACATCGTTGACAACAGCTCGCAGGCCATGGTCACCTGCAGGACGATCGTAGCGCTCAGATAATGCAGGGCAAATATAAGCCCCGCGGTTAAAGCAGCCCCTTCTTCGCCCGTTAGTTTTTTAAAAAGGCTGAAAACCAGGACGACGTTTACCAGGTGCAAAAACACATTAGCCGCTAAATGGTAGGATGCATTATATTGGAATGACGAGAACGTATGCGCAAAATAGAATTTGGTAAACCACCTCACCAGCGGGATTGCCGCTCCGATATTCTTGTAATCCAGATCGGCCGCTAAAAAATACTGCCTGTGCAGAAGAAACGGAAGGTAGACAATCGCCGTGATGCCGCCCAAGAGCGCTGCCTTACCGAAACGCATTGAGAGGATCTTTTGGGTATTCCACATAGGGCTATCGCGTCTGCGTATCCACATCAGCCTGAATCACGATCGTCTTCTGCACAGATAAAGGTAGACTCCCCAAGGCCTGGTGTGCCGTACCATCCTGCGGCGCATGTTTTTTTAAAGTCCAGGCGAATTGCACATTACGCGCATATGCATACATAACGATGCCCGTAAGAAGCGCGACCAAAAAAAGGCTGGCCATCGCCTCGGCAACGCCGGGCGTATTCAAAACCTTCCCCCTGCTTCTTGGGATGATGGGCCGTATGCGCATCAGTTACACCAATTCTTATGCCAGGCCTGGAACATGATGTAGGCTCCTATTTTCTTCCGATGATCGCTCTTGCCGGAGGACTGCTGTGCAAAAATGGTCTTGAGGTACGCAGGGTTGAATAATCCCTGGCGGATTATATATTGCTCGTCGAAAAACGGTTCTATCATCTTTTTTATCCTTGTACCGCGCAACCACAGCGCAAAAGGGATAGGGAATCCCTTCTTAGGTCTTGCCAGTATCCTGCGGGGCAAAACTGCCGTCATTGCTTGCCGTAAAAGTTTCTTTCCAAGAAGCTGCGTGTCGTCAAGGCCCCAGAGAAACTCCGCCAGCTGGTGATCCAGGTAGGGAACGCGGCCCTCCAAAGAAGACAGCATGCTGGCGCTATCTAATTTAACCAGCAGGTCGGCGGCCAGATAACTCATAATATCTACGTATTGGATCTGTTTGAGCAAGGGCAGCGTATGCACTCTTTCAATGACCTGTTCTAAGAAAACGGCTGGTGTGTCTTCTGAAGGCGCGCCGGCAAGCCCCCCCTGGAACAAGAGCTGTTTCTCTTGTCTGGAAAATGCCCCCATCCATAACAGGTGCCGTAGGGCAGGATCCCGTTCCGCCAGCCCCCGGCTGAATTGTTTCAATTTAAAATCAAAACTGAAATACTTGTATGAGGGGGGCAGCGCATGCGCCAAAGAGCCCATTGCCCGCCTGATGCCGCCGGGCAGCGGATTGCAAAAATCGGCATAGCGGTGGGCGGTATATGTTGGATACCCCATAAACAGCTCATCCGCCCCTTCACCAGACAGGCAAACCTTTGTCTTGGTCCGGGCAAACCTGGCCAGCATACAGGAAGGGAATATCGACAGGTCGGCCAACGGTTCATCCAAAAACCTGGTTACCTCGGAAAAGGTATCTGCGAATGTATCCGCGGTAAATACGTAACTGTGGTGCCTTGTCCCGAAATGCTTTGATACGCACAGGGCATATGCAGAATCGTCAAATGTTTTTTCTTCAAAGGCTATGGTAAACGTAGAGATGTCCTGCCGACCGGCCTTTTGCGCCAGCGCCACCAGGGCGCTGGAATCCAAACCGCCGCTCAAAAAGATACCCATCGGCACTTCGTTTGTAAGATGCTCCTTAACGGCGACGGAAAATCTTTCCCGGAATTCATCCTGCACTGCGGCAGCCGAGAGGGTATGTGCGCCGAAGGGGATATCCGCCAGATCCCAATACTTCCTGGTTTCTAAGGCGCCCTGCCGATACAGAAGGTAGTGTCCGGGTCTTAATTTTTGGATATCGGCGAATATGCTGTAAGGAGCGGGGATATACTCTAAAGAAAAATACATGTCGAGGGCCCGCAGGTCAAGTTGCCGGTTGACGAAAGGAAGCTGTAACAGCCCTTTTAATTCCGAAGCAAATGCAAACGTACCGTTTTTGTAGTAATAGTGCAGCGGCTTGATGCCGAAGCGGTCCCGTGCGATAAAAAGGAGTCCTTGCCGTTTGTCCCAGAGCGCAAAAGCAAACATACCCTTGATATGCGCCAGCAAATCGGTACCGTACTCCTCATAGAGATGCGCCAGGACCTCCGTGTCGGATCGGGTATGCAACAGATGGCCCCGGGCGCGCAGGTCTTTTTGTATGCCCGCAAAATTGTATATCTCTCCGTTAGACACCACGACAACGCTTTTGTCCTCGTTATAAAACGGCTGCGAGCCGGCTGACGCATCCACGATACTTAACCGCCGTACCCCCAGCACGGTATGCTCGTCGTCATAGATGCCGGATTCATCGGGACCGCGGTGCACCATAACCTCCAGCGCATCATGGATATGGCTGCGCTGCTTCATCGCCGGGTTCAAGCTATGTATACCGCAAATACCGCACATGGTTATTCTGACTCTTCTAACTTATAAACCCAATAAATCCGCCCGGAAAAAATCCGCCTGTACGTAACCTTGCCGATGTGCTCTTCCTGCAAGAAAAGGGGGTCAATAAACCTTAAAGACCTGCCTTCGGGGGCATATACGATGTAGGCAAAGCGGCCGTTACCCATCAGGTTCAACAGATGGCTCTTGCATTTAGCCAGGCCTTGACCCTTTTTTACGCGGTGGCCAAAAACTTCGATTTCATCGGCTATCTTAAACCGGTGCGCGGCAAGCCCCGTACCGACGATGATGTGTTCGGGATACCAGTTCATGTAGTCCGTATCAATCAGGATCTGTTTATCGGCGGCGGTATCCCCCAGAAGGGCGGGGATGTTTTTTATCTCAAGTGGCAGCGAAAAGGACTGTGCGATGGTATCCTGGTTGGTGATATATTTGACCCCGAACAACACCGCGTATATGCACAATATGCTGATGAACAGGGCTTGGGTGTGCTGGCTCTTGAAGTCATCAAAGAAATAGAGGAGCCCCACGGCTTCGTAGATGACAAGAAACAGGCCAAAGGTAAGAAAATACTTGGGGTCCCAGGAAAGGGTCCCTCCTGCAATCTTGATGCTAAAAGCGGTCACAAAGGAAACGAAGATAATATTGAGGACGCGCATCCGCACATCCTTGAGAGAAATCAGAAAGCCCACCCCCCCGAATAACAGAAGGGGCAAGGAAAAAACCCGGGTAATTTTTTCGATGACGCACTCAAGACGGCAGCCGCCGAGTTGATTGAGGCGCGAGTAATATGCGTGCCAGGTGTAGGAAAACAGGGGATCGCCGAATTTGAAGATGCATACCAGCATCCAGGCCAGCGGCAACAGAAACGACACTGATGCAAACAGAAAGAAGGGTTTCTTGTTCTTTCCTGCGACCAGAATTGCGCTCAACAGGATCGCATACAATAGGCCTTCAAACCGGAAACCAAAAGAACAGCTCGTCAGTACCGCGGAAAGGGCCAGGTACCGCATTGCCTTTGACTCGCACTGGTACCGTAGAAAGAAATACAGCGCATAGAATATAACGCAATAGAACGGCATATCTTCCAGGGAGAGAGTGCTATAGATAATGTGCAGCGGAGAAACCGCCAACAGCAGCATCGCCAGAAGCGCGCTGTCTTTACCCTTGACGAGCTTGACTATCAGAAAGAAAGGAACCAGGGTCAACATTCCCAGGAGGACCGCCAACAGGCGGGGGGCGGAAATAATATCATGGCATATGCCAAGCCAGGCGCGCAATACATACGGATACAGCGGAGGTATGAAGGGGTCCAGGATCCCGTAATCGGCGGCCTTAAACTGCAGTTGTTGGGCATACACAATCCGCTGGGCAGGCAGCACACCGGAAAAATTATCGGTCAGAAAAACAAAGGTCAGCCTCAGGAACAAGGCCAGGGCGACAATAAAAAGGAACCCCAACGCGCTGTTATCTTTCGGTTTTATATCCGTCCCATTCGTCATTGGCGAACACCTTTCTCCTCTTGCCGGAGCTGACCGATCTTTGCACAAGGTCGCGGAACGTGCCGGACTTCTTGTACACGAACACATAGTCAGATTCCTCGAGGTATTGGTTTATATCCACCCTCCCCTGCATGACCCCCAGATGATCGTACTCCATTACCTGGTCGATACCTAAGTTGGCATTGAGCGCGATAAAAGGATGGTATATGCCGCATTCCAGAAGCAGCCTATCCGTCTTACGGGTATGATGCGCCATCCACGATATCATCTCGATCAACGGACCGGAGACGGCTATTCTCTTGGAGAAAAACGCAAGGGTCCCGACTGAAAAAGCCGTACAGGCAATAATTACCGCCCATGCAAAAGCTTTGCGATAATGGCCGTACGCATAATCGATAGAGACGGCGGCGAGCGGCAGGCATAACAGGCCCAATACCAGGGAGTACCTGCTGATATAATACGCATACGTACCGCCGAGGCTGCGCAATTCAAAAATCAGGAAAGTCGGGATGAACAAGAGCAGGAAGAAAAGGCTGCGCGGCCTTTTGCGCATCGATAGAATACCCCCTCCCAGCGCGGCGATGCACACGGGCAAGGTGAGCGTTATTCCCAGGACCTTAAAAAACCCCAGCCCTCTACGGAGAAAATTGATACCACGCATCTGTGCCTCGGTGACGGAGGCGGCCGTCGTCGCGAAAGTCAGGGGGTCGCCGGTTTGGATATAGTTAAGCAGCAGCCACGCTGCCGGGAAAAAAGAGGCCAGGAGAAAAAACAGGCATGCCTGCCGCAAGGGCTTTCCTCGAAGTAATAACAGCCCCGCAAAAAGCAACGCAAAAAGCCAGCACTCAAACCTTAACATGCCCGCTAAATTCAAGGATATCGCCGAAACCACCAGGTAGCCGATCCTGTCTTTTCTTGCGAATGCCTCGCAATAGTATAAGGAAGCAAACAGTAAAAAATACGCCATGGTTTCCGGAAGGCTCACCGAACTTAAATGGATGTGCAACGGGTATATGGCCAAGAGAAAGGCGCCAAAGAGGGCAATGCGAGTGCCGAGGGTCCCGCGTATCGTCTCGAAATAAAGCGCGATGAAGGCGACTCCAAAGACAAGGCTGACCAGGCGGGACACCAAGACCATCTGTGCCATGCTTAAAAAGGATAAGGCGGAAATAAGCCAAGTATGCAGAGGGCCGAAATTCAAGTCCGGCACGATACGGCCCGCGTGCAACCAGCGCAGGGCCAAGTTTATTTTCGACCAAGGCTCATCTCCTTCCAGGTCCATATTATACGTATTGACGCCAAAATACCAGATGCGCAGCGCCGCCCCCAAAGCAAAAATGCAAATAGCGATGATTAATTGTTTTTTTGACATACTAGAAAATTATTCAAAACCAGGTAATCCAGGCCGCACTCCAGGAAAGATCGCATGGCGTCACCGGGAGAACACACAATCGGCTCTTCGTGCCGGTTAAAGCTGGTATTAATGACGGTCGAGGTGCCCGTGCGTTTTTCATATTCCCGCATGATCGCACACAACCTGGGGTTGTCTTGCGCATGCAGGATCTGCGGCCGGGCCGTCCCGTCGATATGAACCGCCCCGGGGCACCTTTCTTTCATTGCCGGAGCGCAATCTACCGCTATGTTCATAAAACGCAAGGTATAGCCGATCTTGTTTATGCCGGTATACAGGCTTTCGGCTTCCTCGAAAAGGCTCACCGGCGCAAATGGCATAAAACGTTCCCGTGCCAGTTTCCTGTTGAGCCATTCTAAACAGGTAGGGTCATCCGCGCGATATAAAATTGAGCGGTTGCCCAAGGCGCGCGGCCCATACTCCATCCCTGCGTTAAAATGAGCTACGGTTTTGCCTTGCGCAAGAAGCTCGGCCACGCGGACGCAAAGGGCCTCTTCTTCCATCAACAGGTGCGTCAGGCCGGCGCCTCCCAGAAGCCGCTGGATATATGCAGTGGCATACGCCGGCCCCCAATATATCTGTTTCAGGTAAAACGGGTCCGGCCTAAAGAAAGCGCATACCGCCCCTAACGCAAGCCCGCCATCCCCCATGTGCGGGAAAATATATAGCCTGTCTACGTGCCGGCTCTGGCTTATCTTGCGGTTCACGCTCACATTCGCAAACGCGCCCCCGGCTACACAGACATTGCGTATGCCGGTTACCTTGACCCAAAAGTCTATAAATGCGGCGATTTGGCTTTCGAAATTGTTTTGAAACGCATAGGCTATATCTTCGCGCGCATATCCGCCGAGCTCCCGGTAAAGCCGATTACTGCGCCGTTCTTTTAGAAAATGGTTTTTGAGATTAAACGCTCCTCTCTTTTCCACAAAGCGCAGCTGTTTTTCTGCAATCTGCCGTATCCGCGGATGCGGTTTTCCGTAGCCCGCAAGGCTGGTGATTTTACCTTCATGGGCAAGCGGCCGAAATCCCAGGAATTCCGTTAACCGTGAATAATAGACACTGATGGAACTGAACCCGTTCTGAGAAAATATCCTGGTAATCGTGTTGTGCCTGCCGATGTTGACGGTGACGCTCAAGGCGTCCCCCATGGCGTCAATGGTAATAATCAATGCGTCGTCTTGCGCGCCCGAGGTATAATACGCGCTGGAGGCGTGGGCATGGTGATGTTCAATACCGATCACCGGGGCTTTTATGTTCAACTGCCGGAGCCTGCCCCGGATGATTTTTTCCGAACAGAGCCGTTCCAGAGCTTGAGGGACCTTGAGGGTATGTGCCAGGACCTGATATACGATATACGCATTTAAAAGGTAGCTAAAAGACGAGCTCTTCCTGCGTAAGGAGTCGTGAGAAGCCTCCCATAGCCGCAACAGGGTTGCAGGCGTCATTTCCGACCCCAGCAAAATGAGGTCGATCTGGTGGGGCTTGATCCCGGCATCCTCCATGGCCCTTTCGATAGACAGGTGCGGAAAGCCTCCTTTAAGCTTTTGGCGTGCGAGCCTCTCTTCGTTCATGGCCGAAATAATCCGGCCGTCCCTCCACAGGCATACGCCGCTATCGTGGTTATCGGAAATACCAAGCGCGATCATTCCTCTTTACGCTTTCTCCCAGAGCATGTCGGCAAGCGCCCCCAGGGCCCTGGGCAGTTCCGCAACGGATTTCATCTTTGCGATGAACCTGATGATGGAGCGCGGATGCAGGTAAAATTTCAAATATGCCTTCCGCGCCAAGGCGCGAATGTCTTTTCTTGTAAGGCAGGTACCCACAACCGGAAGATGAAAGCCCTTTTCCGGTGCGATAGTGTATTCCCGCCAATAATCATGCCCTGTATCCTTGAGCACCTGTTCATACAACGCTGTCTGGGGAGGATAGAAAATCGGCGCAATCTGCGCATAATCAAGGGGCAGGCTTGCCAATAACTGCGCAGTCTGCGCCACGGTCTGCGTTGTTTCCCCCGGCGCGCCGATGATAAAGAAACCGAACGTCTCGATGCCGATTTTCTTGGTATACGCAACTTCCCTCTTGATGCGCTCCAGATCCATGTTCTTGCGTATGTTCTTTAATACCTCGGGGGAGCCGCTCTCGATGCCATAATATATCCTTAGACATCCGGCCTGCTTAAGGGCCCGAAGGGATTCCTCGTCCATAAGGTCGGCCCTGGTCCGCAAAGACCAGTGCACCTTGATGCTCCTTTTGTTGATCAGGTCGCATATCTGCAATAACCTGATCCTGTCAACGGAAAAAATGCCATCGAACATATCGATCTCATTAATGCCGAATTCTTTAACGCAGCTGTCGATCTCATTCACTACCCTGCGGGGACTCATCGCCCTGTAGGGGATGCAATGATTATCGCAAAAGGTGCACTCAAAGACGCACCCCCTGCTGGTGGTCATGGCGGTGAAATTCTTATACTGCGAGATGAAAGAGTAGTACAACGAATTGTCGAGCAGATGGCGGGCAGGGAAGGCGACGGTATCCAAATCCCGCACGTATGAGGCAGGATTGATGATTGCCGCCCCGTCGTCGTCGCGCCAGGCAACGCCGCCAATGCCGCGGATATCCGCACCGCTTGCCAGGGCGCTTAACAAAAGAGGCAGCGCTTCTTCCGCGTCGCCGATAACGCAATAGTCGATCTGGCGGTGAGTCAATATTTCGGCCGGGTATGCGCGCGCATGCGGTCCGCCGACAATGATCGGCGTGCGCAGGCGCAGGCGTATGCGCCGTATCCATTCCAGGGTAAAGTGAAACTGGTATGTCGAAAGCGTAAATCCCAGAAAATCGGGACCGAACTCTTCGATCTTCCCGATTGCCTCATCGACGCCTATTCCCGAGGCATTGGCATCGATAATCTGCACGCGGCAGCGATGCTTCTCCAGCGCTGCCGCTACTGCGCAGAGGCTTAAAGGCGTGATTTTGCCTAAATTTTTTTTTGCAGAAGCCAAAAAAACGGTATCATGGCTTTCCCGGTACGGAGGAAACACCAGGCACACTTTCATACCGTCTAAATCGACCGATCTATCGTTCATAAAACTCCACCTCTATATGCCCGAGAGCCGGGGCATTTTTGAAATATAGATAAAAAGAGCGGGATATATAGAGGACGGCGCTGAGCACGAATACATACACGCCCAACAAGGCAATAGCAAAATGCATTATCGCAGTCTGGGGATAGCGCCCCAGTTCAATGATCCCGTTGATGAAGCCGTAAGAAAAGACCACAAAGGAAAGGAATCCCGAAATGAATAGGAAGCGGTTTGAATTTTTCTCGAAAAAATTTATCTTAACGATCTCGAAAATGACCTCCAGGATCCGCGAGGGGCCGTACTTTGTTTTCCCGTACATCCGCCTGCGATGGGCCACCCTTATCTCGGTTACCCGCGCCCCATTGAGATGAAAGTAGAGCGGCAAGATTCTATGCATCCCTTGTTGAAAGACCATTCTTGAGGCAAGGTTTTTTTTAAAGATCTTCAGAGAACAGCCGATATCCCTGAATTTGCTGCCGCAGAGAAAACGCAGCAATACATTCGCTACGGCGGAAGGAAAAATCTTCGAAAAGAACGGATCCTGCCTCCTGTAGCGCACCCCCTGGACCAAATCATACCCTTCGTCAAGCTTCTGTAGCAGGCGCGGGATATCGGCGGGGTCATTCTGCAAATCTCCGTCCATGAATACGACGACCGGGAAGCGGCTATGATCCAGGCCTGCCTTAAAGGCGAACGATTGCCCCAAGTTCCTGGGGAGATTGATTATCTTTGCATAGCGGGCAGGCGCACTGGCCAGCGCCTGGCGAAGCCTTGCATACGTGGCATCCGTACTGCCGTCGTTGACATACACCAGTTCATACCGGTAGCCGGCCACCGCAGAAAGCAATTGTGCATGAAGAAAGCAGACGTTGTCCTGCTCGTTATAAAACGGTATGACAATGGAAAGTTCCGCGGGGCTTTTATTGTCTTGTGGCATCGGCATTGAGAAATGTGTCAAACCCCAAGTTGCGTAATTCTTGGGAGATCGCCAGCAGGCTTTGATGGTTATCGCAGTGTTGGCAATGCTGGTCATATAACGTCACGCCGTTTGAGAACACAAAGTCTGCGTTACGCTTCAGGTGCTTTGCTTTTACCCTGTAGCTGCGGTAATCCCGGGATTCCCACAGGTCTTTGAAAGATTGCCGGTCCAGGTGTCCGGTGGTCCGCAAATGACAACAGAGGCTGGCATCATACTGGGCCGGGATAAGGCAGAAATACCATCCGATCATGCACCCCTGTTGGGAAAAGACATCTTTTGACCAGGCGCCGGTATCGCGGTCATAGTGCCCAAGTTGAAAGAAAATATTATCGATGAATTCAACGCGGTGTCTCTTGAGGATCCTGGCGCATGCCGGCAGGTCTTTTTTGATGCTGCGCACGTGCGTATCTTGGAGTTTAAGCGACGCGTTGTTGGCGTCGAGCCGTATCAGATAAAAACGGCTGGCATCCGCTCCGATAGACGCATCGAGTCTGGCCATGGCAACGAGCTCGTGATAATTAAGCGCATGGATCACATGGGTCATAATCAGCCGCGGCTCGGTTTTGTTCAGCCCTTTTCTTATCGCAAGGAGCCTCTTCAAATTCTCTACGGTAACGTCGAACATTGCTTCGGTCCCCCTGGTCGTTACCTGCCTATATGTCTGGGCGGTGCCCGCGGGCAGGCTGCAGTATATCCCCTGCACGCCCAATTCCACGGCCTGGCGCGCCTTGGGCTCGTCAAGGAGCGAACCGTTGGTAAAGAACGTGACCTCGATACCTTTGGCGCGGGCGTAGCTGACCATGTCAAAAAAAGCACCGCACAGCAGCGGCTCTCCGTCCCCTTGCAAGATAATGGTATCGGTACGCAGGCGCGCAGCGTCATCAACGATGCGGGTGAAGATACCGTAATCGAATTGGCGGTCAAGGAATGCCTGCGGGTGGCGTATGCGCGGATTGTGCACGAAACAATGCGCACACTCTAGATTGCATTTATGATACGGATCAAACACTATCGTCTGCGGCCCGATAAAGGCATGTTCCGTAACAATGCCCAGAAGGCGCAGAAGCCCCTTTTCGGAGACCTTGCCCCGTTGCGCGTGAAACTGAACCAGCTGAAGGAGCTCAATCAGCTGTTCGTCGATGATGACCAGATCGATATGCGCAGGCTTAAGTTTTGTCTGTATCTGTTCTGCGTATAGGATAAAATTACGGATAATGTCCCGGAGGGGATAAACGGCAAGCGGAGAAAACCCAATGTCCGTAGCGCCTTTAAGGCTCAACAGGGATGCGGCTATTTGGTCAAGGCAAAAGAAGTTGTACCGGCTCATACCGATCCTGCAATGGCTATCCCTGTCTTCTGATAAGGCCTCCTTAAAATTATCTACCGCTTCGGCGAAGCTTGAACCGTCGCCGGCTATCCGCTCATGTAGTTCGGCGAAATGGCCGAAGAAATAACGCGCCCCCTGCGCACGCCGAGGTTCGAAAGAGAATAGTTGCGCAAGGGTACGCAAGTGCGCATGACCAAGCGTTAAGGTATGCAAATAATCGCGAAGCTCCCGGGGGTTACCGATGCGGACGGCAACGTCCTTGGCTCTCCTCAACGCGGTTTCAAGCTTCAGATCTCTGGTCTGTACGCCATTTGCAAGACGCATAGTCTAGAAAAAATAAGGGAAATCTCCTTCAAAAAAGCAATTGAGCAAAAAGTGGCAATTATGCTTACAGCCGGCGACATCCCTGCGGACCGACTTGGCTTGGTCGGAAAGCCACAGGTCCTCTACCCGGCTGGTTTTGATGGTACCCAGCCTGGCCCACCGGAAACATACAAAGACATCGCCCATGGCGCTGATATGCAGGGCCCGGGACATGTTGCACTCCGCGGTTTTGACAAATTTTGCCGGGTTGGCAAAATACGATTTAAAAGCCCTTAGCTGCGGTATCTGGTTGACGATCTTGTGCCCTTTACGCTTAAGCTCAATCAGGCGGTCTAATACCGCATGCACCTTTCGTGTGTCTTGTGGCCAAAGCTGCCGGAACGCGTCTTCTTCATACCAGCGCACCTGGGGCGGGGTATTATTGGGCTGCATCGCAGCCATAAAATATATCCACTCCAGACGCTGGTCGGCCTGCACGACATTCGTCAACTCCAGTATGTCATCCAGATTGATACCGCATATGATCGTGCATATCCCTTTTTTCAGTGACGGACAATGTGTATCCAGATGCGCTATCGCCTCCTGCGCCCTTCTATAGACGCCCGGCAGGCCCCGCACATAATCATGGGTTTCTTCCCGGAAGCTGTCCAGGGAGATGTTGATGGTGGATAATCCGGAGTCAGCAATCTCCCTGGCCTTGGCTTCGTCGATGAGGTAGGCATTGGTGGCGATGTTGGTAGTAAAACCGTTGTCTGCGGCATATTTGACCAGTTCAAGAACCCCCTCCTTTAATAACGGCTCCCCGCCTCCGAAGTTTATCAGGAACCCCTTATCCGTTATCTGCCGCAAGGACCCTATCGCTTGCTTCCATTGCGAAAGAGACGGCGGCGTATCGCCAGGCTTGACCGCGGCATCCGTCTTCCATTTACGACACATCTGGCACCTGAGCATGCATTCCTCGGTTATGGCGAAGCAACAAAAGTTCGGCTTGGTATTCTCACCGGGAAGCCTCTCCAGCCTCTGGCATAAATCGATCAAAAATTTCTTCACCATTACCATCTCCGCCGGAAGAACGCGTTATTGAAGCGGGCAGTGTTGGCGAGGGCCTGCAATGCCTTGCGCCGGGAAGGGGTCAAGCCCGCAAGCTTCTGGTGCATACATATATTCCTGCCTACATCATCACAACTTTTATAACAACCGACGTTTTTCTCCGGGTCATTGCCGATCATCCGCAGAAGCGGCGAATCTTTTTGAGGACGCAGGGCGCACCTGCGGAACTCTCTTTGCCGGGCGTTATTCCATATCACGTCGAAATCCTCTGCATACAGATTACCGATAGGGATTCGATGCGCCTTCAGGCAGGAATTTACGTTACCGTCGGCGATGATCCGGGCAAAGAGCCAACCGACATAACAAGGCATGGTATCGAGAAACCCCTTGTCATACTCGGCGTCGCGGCTGTGGCTGCTGGATGCGCGTCTGACAAAATGTTCGAAGTTCTCGATAATACACCTTCCTTGCGCGTCATAATAACGCCTGTCATTTTTTGCCTTATCGCACATCTGCAGCAACTGGCGGGTCTGGGGTCCATCCAGCAGCAGCCCTTCCGTACGGCCGGGGATCGTATCTACCACGGTAAACTCTACGGACTCGCAACCTGTCTCCAAAGCAAAATCTGCCATACTCAAAAACTCCGCATAATTAAGCTGGGAGATGACATTATATACCCTGACTCTCGGGAACATGTTTTTCTTGGCATTCAACGCAATCAAGAGCCTTTTGATCCTTAAGAAGTCTTCTTCCTGCTTATTGGGGTGGGTTTTGACATAGCTTGGGCTCGTCGCGGCCCACAGGCTTACTACCAGATGATCAAGTTTGCTTTCCAGCATCCTTGCAAGGGCGGGTTCATCGGCGAGGGTAAAATTTGTGTGCAACTGACAGATGAAACCTTTTGATTTTGCATATGCGATAATATCAAGAGCCCTGGGATGCATCAACGGTTCGCCGCCGCCGCTGAAATACAACTCCATGGTCCCCATCGCGGCAAGCTTATCGATCAACCTGATCACCACCTCATATTCCAAGGTCTGTTTTTTGACGTCAGGGGGCGTGGCTTTATCGCCCAGGAGCGGAGAATTACACCAACAGGCAATGCAGTTGTTGTTACAGTTATTGGTGAGGTCTATCTGGACGCAGTCCGGCCCCTTATAGGCGTATTCTCCGTCAAGGATACCGATGATATTCAAAACGTTCCTTTTGACCCTGGCGATATCCGAATATTTTTTGAGGGTGCGCGCTATCTTTTTCATTGTTACATGTTGGCTACATACCGTGCCGTCTTGACAAGCGTATGCAATGCGCCGTGATTTTTTATGTTGTTACACCAGGCTAGACGCAACTCTTTATCAAAGGGCATGGTAATAAGTGTTTTTTTGCTCCTTCTGTACTTTCTCCAGGCATGCAGCGCCTCCTGCCTTGCCTTTTCCAGGTCACCGGCCGCCAGGGTGGCGGTTTTGATGACGCTTCTGGAAGCGCCATCGTAATCGGACCAGTCCTGCGATACGATATCTCCCTGTGACTGCAGGCGTCTGTAGTATGCCGTGCCCGGATAAGGCGTCAGAATGGAGAACTGCACCGTATGAGGCTCCAAGCCCATTGCAAACTCAATGGTCTTTTGGATGGTCTGTGGTGTTTCTCCGGGCAAGCCGAACACAAAGCTAAGGTGTATCTTGATGCCGAGCGCCTTCGTCAGGCGTATCATACGCGCGGACTTTTCCAGGTCCATATGCTTATCCACCGCATCCAAAAGCCCCTGGTCGGCTGATTCGACCCCGTATTTTACCGAATATAATCCGGCCCGGCGCATTGCGGTCAATGTCTCTTCATCCATCAGGTCGGCGCGCGCCATAACCGCCCAGGGCGCCGTAAGGCCGCGGCGCTTTATCTCTGCGCATATCTCCAAGACATGCGATTTATTAATATTGAAAGTGTCGTCGTCGAAATAGACAGATCTGAATGTACCGCCGGCGACTAAATACTCCATCTCATCTACGATTGCGCGGGGACGACGCATGCGGTACTGATTGTTGTTATACACCAGCTGCGGCCAGGCGCAAAAGGTGCACCCGAAAGGACACCCCCGGCTAGCCAACATCTGGACGCTGGGCGTCTTCAGGTTTCCCGGAGCGTCAATATAACTGGCCATCGGCAGCCCTTCCCGTACAGGCCAGGGGAGTGCATCGAGATCGGTGATGGGGCTGCGCGCCGGATTAACCCTGATATGCCCATTATCCCGATACACAAGACCGTCTATCTTTTCTAGGCCGGCACCGCCGTGGAGGTACTCATACAGCTGCAGGCTCGTATACTCATATTCGCCTATCATAGCGTAATCGATGAAATCATTCTGCTCAAAAAACAAGGGGGTCCGGATACTAAAATCCATGCCGCACACCGCTATCCTCATACCGGCTCGCTTGATGCGGCGCAGGATCGCCAAATCATTCGCTAGAGAAGGAGTGGACACTTCGGCAACCAGAAGCCTGGGCTGGGCCTGGGCAACCAATGCCGCAAAGGCATCTTCAGGAATCGCCTCAGCGATGGCATCGATGAGTTGAGCGCGTATGCCCTGCTGCAGCAACACGGCAGCAGTGTAGGCCAAAAAGAAAGGAAACGGCAGATACATCTCCTCTCCTTTGTTTTTTATGTGCGGCCATCTTGACCCTGCCCTCACCCCCCAGTTATCTCCTCGCTTCCACGGCAAATTGACCAAGATAACCTCGGCCGGCTTCACCATCTGTCTTCGCGAATGTTTAGTATCCATCTGTCTTTACTCTGCGATAATCTTCTTATACACCACGACCTGATAGGCGTTGGCAAATGTAAACCTGGCTGCCTCCTGGAAAAGCCCGAGATGAGCGGCAAAGGCAGCCATGAATTTCTGTTTGCCGTCCGCCAACCGTTTCCCCTCGTTAAGCACACCCACCTGAATACGACTGACGCGGTCGATGAGGGTAAAAGTAACGGAGTTCTTAATGTTATCGGCATCGTAGACGGTCACGGTCTGGTTCAGGTAATCCTGATTCCAAACCTGGTGAGCGCCGATATAAAGATCCTCGATGCTCAAGGGGCAACCCTGATTACCGACGCAGGCACTGGCCTTGTTGACCGGGGTGCCGGTGGTGATCTCTTGGGTGAAAGCGACCATCTCGCCTGCCTTGAAATAAAAATCTTCGTAGACCGGACCGTCAGGAGCATATCTCCAGGGCTGATTGGTATCGACGATATAATCGGCGGTACGCAGGGTCTTTTCCCAGTCCGTGTCTTTACGCAAGGCAGCGTCCGCCAGGTCGCCGTGCGTAGGCGACAAAACCCATGCCCTCCCGGCGGCATAGTGCAGTTCGGCGCACAAATGGTCTCCTGCTTCTTGCGCGAATGATACGATCCTGATATCTTTTCTCGTTTCCAGGATCTCCTTCCTAAAATAGCCCAGCAAGGCCTGGAATACTTCAAACCCCTGGTCATGACGAAAAGAGAACATCGCGCCGTTGGCGTACCGCCTGATCCGTGAAGCATCCAGGAAGGACGGGGAAAACGTCAGGGCAAATTGAGCCAGGCATACCAGGGCAACCAGGCCCAGATACGCCTTCTTCATGCGCATGGACGAAGCGGCCAGCTCGATGCCCAGGATCAAGGAAAGGGCCGGTATGAGCGGCAGCATATAGCGGGTCAGCTTGCTGCTGAAGCAGGAAAAGATGACCAGGGGAACAAAAAACCAGATGCTCAGAAAGAGGCTGCGACTGCGGATATGCCGCAGGTAGCTGACGATCATCGGCAACAGTACCGCGGTTGCCAGGATCCCCAGGTATATGAAGGGGATGCTTTTGAAATGGTACCAGGTATCCTCGGCATTCATCTGTGAGACAAAGGCGTTGACGGTATAAATGGTCCATAGGCGCTTCCTGGCCGCGGGTAACAGACAGATAACCACCAGAGGCAAGAGGAACAGCAGCCAGGTCAGGATGGCCTGCAGGCAACGCCGCGCCC
>Ga0335071_10000393_pt1 | contig 49831 bp, 42 predicted proteins | sample Lox_Sample_15_FD_206724 | JGI IMG/M metagenome (GOLD analysis project Ga0335071, IMG submission 206724) | Soil microbial communities from Loxahatchee National Wildlife Refuge, Florida, United States - Lox_Sample_1.5 | ecosystem: Environmental > Terrestrial > Soil > Wetlands | place: USA... | reverse complement strand
ATAAGCGGGAAGCACGCCCCAAGATGAGATCTCCCTGAAGGGCCCAGGAAGACGACCTGGTTGATAGGCTGGGTGTGGAAGCGCAGTGATGCGCGTAGCTTACCAGTACTAATCGCCCGTTTGGCTTTACCATAGAATTAACTCCGCGCAGTTACAAATGCGGATGCTCTTCTGATAAAGCCTTGTAATCCAATCTATTTCGTTCTTTTTTGATTTTGCTGGCGCCAGTTTGCAAGCCGCATTCCTGCTTAGATCCGGACGGAACAAATCCGGAGTTGTAGATGTTGCGGCGAGCTGTAGGAAAACCAACCTGCCAAGCGCCATCCAAAGATTAAGGCAAACCACGGAAACTTCTCCCGTCAAGGCGGGATCAGGGTCCGGGCTGAAAGCTCAGGGCCTAATGTGCCTCATGCTTCCAAAGCCTAAAGTTTGCCGGTGACCATACTGCGAGGGATCACCCGTTCCCATCCCGAACACGGAAGTTAAGCCTCGCTGGGCCGATGGTACTGCACGGGCGACCGTGTGGGAGATTAGGTGATCGCCGGCAATAATTCAAACGCAAAAAGCCATCCCGCATGTGCGGGATGGCTTTTTTGTTGGCCGTAGGGTACAACTTGGTTTCCCCTTCATCCTGCTGCGCGCTCATATAACTTGCCCTGAGACCGCTTTCTAAAGTCGCCCGCAATATTCGAGACGATTCCGATTTTTACGGTTCAATCATCGCCGTGAGTGAGCGCGAAACAACGCGCATATCCGGTAAAAACCGTAGGTTTTATGCCGTAGCCTTGTCGCCGCCCAACCGGATCAGATTTGCAATCGCGCAAGCGCGAAGTTCAACGCGAAGAGAACAACCTCGCAGATGCAAGTTCCATCAGAGTAGGAAACTGGCCTTGGGGGCCCGGAGCAGCAAACTCGCAATTGCAATCGGACTCACCTTTCTGCGCATCGAAGTGCCTGTTCTTCGTCCGCAAATCTTTGCCAGCAAGGACCTGCCCGATGTTATCGCGATATTTCTCCGTGCTTCGTCTATGCTCGTTTCTTCTTTTCTGTGCGTTATTATTGCAGCCCGCTCATTCCCAGCAAAACAACTCAGAATCACGTGATGGCACCCCTTTGGAGGGAACAGTAGTTGCTTCCAGTCGCGCCACATTCGTCATCCGCTCTGACGACAACCATTTCTTTGTATTCACTTTCGACCGCAATACGAACCGGCCGCGCCTTCTGGCGCTGGGCACACGAGTGCGCGTCACCTCCGATCAAGGCGATCAACCAGGCGCCAGGCATGCAACGGATGTGAAAGTCCTCGAGGAGGCGCAAAGTGGGCCGGGGCAAGGCGCGATTACCCCCAATGCCTCGGCGCGTGAGGCAGCTCCGGTGCCGCCAGAGGTGCGCAGTGTGGAACATGATATTCAACGCGACGCGCGGCGCTGGCGCGTTGGAGCCCGTGCTGGCGTCGGACTTGACCCTGAACTCATTCTGTTTGGTCTTCAATCGCAGATGGGGCCCATCTTCAGCCGCAATGTTTTCTTTCGGCCCAATGCAGATTTCGAGTGGGGCGAGATCACCGACATGGTGGCGTTAAATCTCGAAGCTGTTTACCGATTCCCGACCACTACGCGCAGCGGTTTGTGGGCACCGTACGTGGGCGCAGGCCCGGCGCTGAATTTCATCCACCAAAGCTTTCAAACAAGCGCAGGACAGAGCCGGAACATCTCGTTTAGCAACTTCGACTATGAAACCGGCTTCAACATACTGGTCGGATTTCAAAATCGCCACGGCACATTTTTCGAAGCCAAGACGAGCTTATACTCGTCGCCGGCACCCGTGTTCCGGCTGATTCTTGGAAAGAACTTCTAATATATTTGTGGACTCGTGTTGCGCTTACTCAACTGTTACGGACTTTGCCAGGTTGCGCGGCTGGTCCACGTCGCATCCGCGGCGCACCGCAATGTAATAGGCCAGCAACTGCAGCGGAACAATTTCGATAAGCGGCGAAAGCAGCTCCGGCGCAGCCGGAATGGGGATGACATGCTCAACGAGATCGCCAATCGTGTTGTCGCCTTCTGTTGCAACCGCGATTACGCGACCGCTGCGCGCTGTCACTTCCTGAATATTCGAAAGCGTCTTTTCGTACCGTAACTTCGACGCTGGGTCAGCGTCGTCGCGTGTGGCCAGCACAACCACGGGCAGGGTTTCGTCGATCAGCGCGTTTGGCCCATGCTTCATCTCGCCGGCCGGGTAGCCTTCCGCGTGGATATAGGAGATTTCCTTCAATTTGAGGGCGCCTTCGAGCGCGATGGGAAAGTGAATGCCGCGGCCAAGATAAAGGAAATCGTGCGCAGTTGAGAATTCCTTCGCGAGCGCCTCACATTGTGAGGAGCAGCCGCGAAGGGCTTCTTCAATCTTGACCGGAAGCCGACTCAGCTCCTCGATCAACTTGACCGACTGCGCCTTATCGAGATGACCGCGCAATTGGCCGAGCTTCATCGCCAGCAAAAACAGAGCCACAAGCTGCGAGGTGAACGCCTTGGTCGACGCTACGCCGATCTCCGGACCGGCGTGGGTATAGATCGCGCCATGCGCCTCGCGCGCAACCATGGCGCCAACCACGTTGCATATGGCCACGGTCTTTGACCCCAGCGCTTTCATCTCGCGCTGCGCTGCCAGCGTGTCGGCGGTTTCGCCGGATTGCGTGATGAGCAGGCCCAGTGTGTGTGGTCCGGCGATGGGATCGCGATAGCGATATTCGCTGGCATAGTCAACGTCGACCGGTAGGCGAGCAAGACGCTCGATCATATATTTGCCGGTGAGGCCGGCGTGCCAACTGGTGCCGCAGGCCGCGATGCTGATGCTTGCAGCATGCGCGAGTTCGTCGTCGGCGATAGCCATTTCGCCGAGGAAGACCTTGCCCGAGTCCAGCGAGACGCGGCCAAGCGTTGTGTCTGTTACTGCACGCGGCTGCTCCCAGATTTCCTTGAGCATGAAGTGCTTGTAGCCGCCTTTTTCCGCCTGGATGGGATCCCACTGAATATATTGCAGCTCGCGCTGGATTGGGTGGCCATCGAAGTCGGTGAGCTTGACGCCTGCGGGCGTCAGCACGGCGACGTCGCCATCGGCGAGGAAATAAACGTTGCGTGTGTGGTGCAGAATGCCGGGCACGTCGCTTGCGACAAACGATTCGCCCTCGCCCACGCCGATGACCACCGGTGGCCCAAGTCGGGCGGCAACGATCTTATCCGGCTCCGCGACGGAGAGCACGCCGAGCGCAAATGCGCCAGTGAGGCGTTTCACAGCGGATCGAACTGCATCTTCGAGAGGCATCGGTTTGCCGGCGGATTCAGCGTCCTTCTGGACCTGCTCGATGAGGTGCGCAATGATCTCGGTGTCAGTTTCTGTGACGAATTTGTGGCCCTGTGCGGCGAGCTCGCGCTTCAGCTCCAGGTAGTTTTCCACGATGCCGTTGTGAACCACGACGATGCGGCCGGAGCAGTCGCGATGGGGATGCGCGTTCTCTTCTGTGGGGCGGCCGTGTGTGGCCCAGCGCGTATGGCCGATGCCGAATGTGCCGTCGATGGGATGCTCGCGCAGGACCTCCTCGAGATTTCCGAGCTTGCCGGCAGCGCGAGAAACATCCAGCGTCTTGTGGCCCGGCGTGCCAACGGCGATGCCCGCGGAGTCGTAGCCACGGTATTCGAGGCGCCGTAGCCCCTCGATGATCACTGGAACAACTTTCTTGCCGCCAACGTAGCCAACGATCCCGCACATGGCTCAATTCTAAGCGAGTTGCGCACCGTCGACATTTCCCCAAACGGGTGAGCGTGGCACAACTTTGTGCGCCATGCGATCGGATGCAAATGAATTGCCGATTGCGAGTCCGGCGCGTGTCGCCCTTGGAGTCTACCCGTCGCAGAAGTTAATCGGAGGGCGGCGCGCGGCGTTTCCGAATGAAACGGCTGAAGGCCGAGTCCGAAATTGGTTGCCTCGATGGGAAAAAATTCCTGTAATCTTTACACTCCGCGACGAGGAATTACACCCTTTCGGCTTTGCGGCGATCTGAGGAAATCGAGGATTTCCGAATGATCGACCAGCTAATCCGCTATCTGTCAGCAAGTTGCCGATTCCGTACAGTCGACTGCTTCTATGGCAAAGCGATTGCTCGTCTTAGCGCCGGAATCCTTCACCAGAACAGGCGATTTCCAGGCCTTCGCAGGCCTGCCAGGGGTCCAAATGCCCGAATCGGAGTTCGTGAATCTCAGGCTTCAGGCGGCTTCCCCATCGCGCGGCACCGCGCAAGTATCGGAGAGCTATGCACAGGGCGCATTGTGCTTCCTGCCCGAAGCACCGCAGGCTGAATGGGCCAGCGAAGCCATCGTCAACGTGAGGCACGTGGTTGCCGGAATCATCTGTGCGCTCCTCGTCGAAGGCGCGGTAGCCGGGGTGATCATCGCCACCTGGAACCTGTGGCACATTCGCTAGCTCTGGGCACCTCAACTCTGGCCAACCGCCTCTTCTACCTTCAAAGCAACGTCTATCTTGTCCCCCCTCCCCCCCTCCTGTTTTTGGGTTAAAGGGTTTGTTTTCAGGCTTATACCCCGGATCATTTGCTCTAATTAGAAGATTTTAAAGGACTTAAAACGTAAATTCCTCCACCCAAAGGAGTTAGAAGCCGGGATTTAAGCGATGTCCGATGAGTCAAGGAAAAGTCCGCCTTTCAACCCTCATCTGGACCTATTGTGGGCCGGTAGGCCTTATTTACCGGCAAACTTCGGGAGAAATATATTTCGAGCGGAATCAAGGGGTTGGAGCCGTTTGAGACGCGCACGGGCCTTGACAGCTCGCGGCTGCACCCAGAAGTGAGACAGAAAGTGAATTAGCAGTCTGCAGGAATGAGGAGCTGTAGATGACTCTCGGATGGCTGACCGGTTCGCTATCATTGTCGCTGAAATGACAATCACACGACGCGATGCCTTGAAGCTTACAGCCGCAATGGGCACTATGGGTCTGGCGGGGCGCGCTCCGGCTCAGGCGCTGCCCAACGATGGGGCGAAGATTCCGATGTATGGAATTTTCGAGATCACTTTACCGGGGCCAAAGGACGGCAACCCATTCACCGACGTCACGCTGACCGCGGCGTTTTCAATGGGGTATCGGACTGTCGAAGTGACGGGTTTCTACGACGGCGACGGAGTGTACAAGATTCGTTTCATGCCCGACACGCCGGGAGTGTGGAGCTATCGCACTGGATCGAACCGCAGCGAGCTGAGCGGCGCAGAGGGACAGTTTGAGGCGACGCAGGCGGCCACGCACGGACCGGTGAGAGTGAACAACATCCACCACTTTGCGTACGCGGATGGTACGCCGTTTTTCCCATTCGGAACGACGTGCTACGCGTGGATTCACCAATCGGAAGAGCTGCAGCGGGAGACGCTGGCGACGTTGAAGGATTCACCTTTCAACAAGGTGAGAATGTGCGTATTTCCGAAACACTACGAGTTCAACCACAACGAACCGGAACTGTATCCCTTTGAACGCTCGGCGGCGGGCGTGAACGACTTTGCGCGCCCGAATCCTAGATTCTCTCAGCACCTTGAGCAGCGGATTGGCGATCTGGCGGCGATCGGCGTGCAGGCTGACCTAATTCTTTTTCATCCGTATGACCGCTGGGGCTACCAGTCGATGGCTCCGGAGCAGGACGATTTTTACGTGCGCTATGTGTTGGCGCGGCTCTCGGCGCACGCCAACATCTGGTGGTCGATGGCGAACGAATACGACTTTATGAAGTCGAAGACGACGGCGGACTTCGACCGGCTCTTCAAGATCGTGGAGCAGGAAGATCCTTATGCACATTTGCGGAGCATCCATTACGGCAGCGTGGAGTATGACTACTCGCGGCCATGGGTGACACACGCGAGCCACCAGTCTTCAAATTTCAGCGATGCGCAGGAGGAGATTGCGCGGCTGCGCAAGCCGGTACTCTTCGATGAAGTGCAATATGAGGGCAATCTCGATCGGCGGTGGGGAAACCTTGACGGCAGCGAACTTACCTATCGTTTTTGGCGCGGTGTGATACAGGGCGCATACGTGACACATGGCGAAACCCTGCTGCCGAGCGATGCGGAGATGACAGAGGAAGGCACGCCGACGTTGTGGTGGGCGCACGGCGGCAAGCTGCACGGGACGAGCCCCGCACGTATCGGCTTTTTGCGCAAGCTGGTTGAGGAGACGGTGACGCCGGGAAATGCGGCTCATGCGGGTCTGGAAGGATCGCGCGGGGCGTCCTATGACAATGCTGTTGCATACGACGGCGACGGCAAGGCTGCGACAATTCTCTACTTTTTCGACGAACATCGGCCGTTGTGGTATGAGTTTCCGCTGCCGGAAGGTGACTATGCGGCGGAAGCAATCGATCCGATCGAGATGACCATCACGCCGATTGCGGGACGGTACTCAGGCAAATCGAAGATTCGCCTGGGACCGAAGATGTATCAGGCGTTGCGATTCAAAAGAGTGTGAGGGGCGAAGGATGGACGTCGAGCGATGAACCCCCTGAATCGCGGTGAGCCTGTAGACTGAATTCCAGTTAAGCCATGAAAGACTCAATTCACGTTTCGAAAGAGAACTACCTGAAAGCGATTCTCGAGGCCGAGGCCGAGGGACGGCAGGTGATTCCTGCGATGCTGGCGCATTGGCTTGAGGTTTCGGCGCCGGCAGTGACCATGGCGCTGAAGCGGCTGAAGCGCGACGGGTGCGTCAAGGTGGGCGACGACGGCATTGTGCGCCTGACGGCGGCGGGCCGGGAGATGGCTTATCGCACGGCGCTGCGCCACCACTTGATTGAGCGCATGCTGAGCGAAGTTTTCGGCATGGAGTGGCACGAGATTCACGAAGAGGCGGAGCGGCTGGAGCACGCGGTGTCGCCGGCGTTCGAGGCCAAGCTGAAGGAGAAACTGGGCGAGGGGGGCGCGTGCCCGCATGGGAACTCGGTGCTGCCATTGAATCCGGCGGAACGAAAGAAGCGCGGAGAGATGCAGCTTTCGCATGCAGCGCCCGGAAAGCGCTACGTCGTGGTAAGCCTGCACGAGCGCGATCCCAAGCTGCTGGAGTTTCTGCACGCGGCGGGCATTGGGCCCGGGAAAAAACTGCGGGTCGTGAGCCAGAACTACGACCAGACGGTGGTGATCGATTTGCCGTCGGGAAATACCATACTGGGGCGGCCGGCGGCGGAGGCGGTGTGGCTGAAGCAGGCAATAGGAAACAGGGACATAGGGACGTAGGGGCCAGGGGTTAGGGCGCAGAGACAGCGGGCAGAATGCGGGATCGCGGGGAGCGGCCGGACAACGGAAAGTCATCAGAGAACAAAAGTAAGTCTCTAGTAAAAAATTGTATTAACCATAATTAACAATCTATGGCATACTCAGGTTGAGGGCTTTTCAGGCCTTTTTCCCCTTTGACCCGATGAGTGTGCGCTCAAAACCCGAATCGATTTCCGTCGCTACAGGCGATCGGGATTCCGTCGCCGCGAGCGAAGTTGTTACGCACGTGGATATCGATCACGCGGGCGACGTGGTTGTTACGCACGAGGACATCGATCGCGCGTATGACCGATCGCGTGTGAGCGCGGCACGGCGCGGGCTGGGACTGCGCTCGCGCATGTCGCTGCTTTGGCTGCTGGTGGGGCCGGGCATCCTGGTGATGCTGGGCGAAAATGACGGGCCCAGCATGCTTTCGTATGCGGCCACGGGCGCGAAGTTCAGCGTGGGCTTCTTTCTTCCCTTCGTGGTGCTGACATTTGCGATGGCGCTGGTGGTGCAGGAGATGACGGTGCGGCTGGGCGCGGCCACGCATCGCGGCCACGCGGAGCTGATCTTTGAGCGCTTCGGCCCGTTTTGGGGATGGTTCTCAATGATCGATCTCGGCATTGGGAACTTTTTGACGCTGGTGACGGAATTTATCGCGATCCGCGCGGGCTTTGGGTTTTTTGGCGTGCCGGCGTGGGCAGCGGTGCTGGTGGCGCTGGTGGTACTCTACTCCGCACTGCTTAGCCACCGCTACTGGACGTGGGAGCGCGTGACGCTGGCAGCGGCGGCATGCAACCTGGTGTTTGTGCCGGTGGCGCTGATGACGCATCCCCACTGGGGTGCGATTGGGCACGCGATGTTGACGTGGACGCCGCTGCCGCACGCGAACCAGGACACGCTGCTGATTCTGCTTTCGGACATTGGCGCAACGGTGACGCCGTGGATGCTGTTCTTTCAGCAGAGCGCGACGGTGGACAAAGGGCTGACCGCGAAAGACATTCGATTTGGGCGGATCGACACGATGCTGGGCGCGGCGCTGGCAGCACTGGCGGCGCTGGGCACAATTATTGCGACGGCGCCATTGTTCGGCCACATGGGAGCGGCGAATTATGAGGCGGCGCAGTTTGCGCAGGCACTGGAGCCGGTGGTGGGGCATATTGGCGCGTCGCTGTTCGCGCTGGGAATGATCGAGGCGGGAGTGGTGGCGTCGATCACGATCTCCACATCGTCGGCCTACGCATTTGGCGAGGTGGCGCGCCAGCCGCACAGTCTGAATTTGCCGGTGAATCAGGGCAAGTCGTTTTATGCGGTGCTGTGCCTGTGCGCGGCGGTCGCAGCGGCGATCGTGCTGATTCCGAACCTGCCGCTGACCTTTGTTGTGCTGGTGGTGAATGTGGTGGCGGTGTTGGCGATGCCGCCGGCGCTGGTGTTTCTTTATCTGCTGGTGAACGACCGGCAGATTATGGGCGACGTGCGCGGGTCGTGGTGGGCGAATGTGCTGGCGGCGGGCGTGGTGGTGCTGCTGACGGCGGCGGGCGTGCTTTACGGAATTGCCGCGATCTTCCCGCAGGCTTTTGCGTGGCTGGGATTGAGCTGAGAGGGCGGATGGACGAGACGAAACACATCTCGGAGGAAGAAGTTGGCTGGGTTCTGAAGAACCTGGAGCGCGACCAGCTAGTGCAGGAGAAGGCGGCGCCGGTTCCGCGGCGCCATTTGCGCGGCGGCGAGCTGGCGCTGTTCTGGGCGCTGCGACTGTATCTGATTTTTATGATGGCGGTAGTTTTCTGGCAGGCGTGGATGGCAGTGCGGTGAGCGGCGGATGGAAGATGGCACGGCACGGCTGCGGCACCGCAGCGTCTTGAAATCAGATTGATTCGGCAATCGGCAACGGCGGCTGATTTTCCAAAACACTTCCCCTATCGATCCGGAGGTCACAACGAAGTGCAAACGAACAACCCGCAGGACTCTGGCCGCTTCGATCCTGTTAACTGCGCTTAACATTGGACATCTCTCAGCCCAAAGCGGCACGTCGAGCGCGATCGCGGGGACGGTGCGCGACTCCTCTGGCGCGACGGTAGCCAACGCAGAGGTGACGGCAACCGAAGTGGACACGAAGGCGACGCGGGCCGAACAGACCGGCCCCGGCGGGCAGTATCTTTTTTCGCAGGTCAATCCCGGCACCTACCAGGTAACCGTGCATGCAGAAGGCTTTGCTGTTTCAACTTCTGCCCCAACACCTGTCGGCGTGGGCCGGACCGTCACGTTGAACTTCTCGCTCCGCGTCCAGGCGGATAACCAGACCGTGGAAGTTACTGCGCAACAGGGCTTGCTGACCCTCGATAATCCGAATACGACCACCACCATTGAAGCCCAGACCATCAAGAGTCTTCCCAATCCCGGCCAGGACCTGACGTATGTGGCGCAATTCGCGCAGGGCGCTCTGATGAATACGGCGGGATCCTCGAGCGATGCGAAAGCTCCGGGCGGATATGGCAACGTCGAGTTCAACGGCCTGCCCGCGACTTCGAATGGCTACATTCTCGATGGCTATGATTCCAACGATCCCTGGCTCGGCCTGAATATTGGCTTGTCAACGAACCTCGTGATCGGCCTTGACGCCGTCGATCAGTCGACTGTGAACACCGATTCGTTCGCCGTCGATCAGGGACGATACGGCGCTTCGCAGGTGGACTACTTCACTAAATCCGGCACCAACGAGTTCCACGGCGACCTCTACGAGACTTGGAACGGCTCGCTGTTCAACGCGGAGGATTATTTTCTCCACGCCAACGACTCGCCGGGGAGAATCGCCAAAAAACCGCGTTCAGTCGTAAACGAGTTTGGCGTGAGCGTGGGCGGGCCGATCCGCAAAGACAAGCTGTTCTTCTTCGGGCACTATGAGGGCATTCGCATCGCATTGCCAATCGTGACGCCAACCACCCTACCGACGCCCGCGTATCAGCAATATGTCCTGGGACAGCTTGCCTCCGGCGGATACGATCCAGTCACCGGAACCAGCTTGCCGGCGCAACCTGCGGAAATTCCGTTCTACAAAAACATGTTCTCGCTGCTGCCGCCTCCCGGCGGATCGCCGGTGGCGATCACAGCGTGCCCGCTGGACGCGTCCGGGACCCTGTTGCCCCCTCCACCGGCCGGCACGCTGCTCGACGGCGATGGCTGCGCATCACAACAGCAGCGATCACTGAATAACAGCGATAGCGAGAACCTGATCGTTGCCAAGATCGACCACACGATCAACGCCAAAGACAGCATCTGGTACCGCTTCCAGCGAGACACGGGCCTGCAGGCGGAATGGACCGATCCTATCAATTCCATGTTTAACTCCTATTCGCCGCAGCCGCAGTACACGCTGGTTATTGGCTACACGCACATCTTCAGCCCGACCCTCGTGAATCAATTCAATCCCGGAGCGGACTGGTACTCGAGCATCTTCGAGCCTAACCACTACGCACAGGTGGAGCAGCGATTTCCGATCGTGCTTGCTTCGGGCAGCGACAGCGTGCCGTTCACGACCATCGGCGGCCTGAACGATACGTTTCCGCAGGGGCGCAAGGTCACGCAGTGGCAGATCAACGACAACCTGACCTGGACGAGCGGGCAGCACACGTTGCACTTCGGCGTCAATACACGGCGCGTCGATACCAGCGACTACGACCTGGGAGAAGGCATTGTGCCGACGGTCGCTTACAACGATCTTGCAGAGTTCACGTATGGAGCTGCGTATACCGCCCAGCAGAACTTCCCGGTCTCTTTGAAGGATCGGGTGGCCGTGGGCAATCTCGAATTCTACGGGATGGACACCTACAAGCCATCAGCGAAGACGACGCTCACTTACGGCATGCGCGTGACCTGGAATACCAACGTCACGAGTCCGCAAGGGCTCTTTGGCCGCATGGCCGGTTCGTTCCTGGACGCTTCACATGAAGCGAATCAGCCGCTGGATCAGGTCGTCCTTGGCAACGTTCACAATCTGTTCGCGGCGACGCCGCTCTTCATCTACCAGCCGCGCACTTCGATTGCTTATCGGCTTCTTCCGCAAACCGTGGTTCATGCCGGATTCGGCGTCTTCAACGACATCATCCCGCAGCAGATTGCCGACAACGGCCTGATCAACGCGCCCAACGATCCCTCCTTCACCGGCGGTATCGGAGGGCAGGTGGGTGGCCTCGGAATTGCACCCGGGGTTTCCGGAAGCGCCGTGGACGCGGCAGCCAGGGCCAATGCGTTGTTTCAGACAACGTTCAGCTCCGGTGGCGCGCCGTGCTCGGGAATCCAACCCGGCGCTGCGACCTGTCCGCTGGCCGTCAGCCTGAACACTTTTCCGACCGGAACGCTCAAGACGCCGTACTACTACCAATACAGTCTTGGCGTCGAGCAACAAATCGGCTCGCGCGGCGACTTGCGTGCCGACTATGTGGGCACACGTGGGCTGCACGAACCGTACCAGGTGCAACTGAACGGCTACCAGAATGTCTGCGGCGGGTGCTTTGCGCCGTTTCCCTATCAGCAGCCGCTCGATCAGCGGTTTGGGAACGTCACCCAGTTTCAAACCGGCGCCATCAGCATCTATAACGGATTGCAAACCGTCTACACGCAGCAATGGGGCGGCTTGACGCTGCGCGCCAACTATTCTTTGAGCCACTGCCTGGACGAAGTGTCGAATGGGGGCCTGCTGGCCTTTTCCTCGCAAGGGCTGGAATCGCCGTTGCCCGGAGAATTAGCCCGGCAGTATGCAAGTTGCGACTACGACGTGCGGAATGACCTCTCCGCATACGGGTTGTATCAGGTGCCATTCCACTCCAGTCACCCGGTCTTGCGCCAGATGCTTGGGGGATGGTCCTTTTCGGAGACCGGGTTCCTTCATTCCGGACTGCCGTTCACCGTGCTGAGCCAGCCCTACAGCGCCAATGGCAATGGCGTGCTGCAGGCGTACAACCCAGCGCAGACGATCCAATTCGCCGTTCCCAACTATGCCAACCGGGTGCCCGGCGTCCCGATCTATCGCAAGACTCCTTATGCCGGCGTGACCGTAGACGGAACGAAACAGTGGCTCAACCCTGACGCGTTTGTCTCGGGGGGCGATCCCACAACCGGCGCGTGCTATACCGGCGCGCCCGGCGTGCAAAACGATAATCCAACGAACTGCCAGTTCGGCGACTCGGGCCGCAACTCGGTGCGCGGGCCGCACTTCACTTATTCGGATATGTACGTCACAAAGTCGTTGCCGATCCGGGAGGGAATCAGGCTGCGCATTGACGGACAATTGTTCAATGCATTCAACCATCCCAACTTCGCACTGCCCAGCACGGTGCAGGCCGGCGTGCCCGGGTCGGTGCCAGCAAGATTCGGAACGCTGCAAAGTGTCGTGGCGCCTCCGACCGGGCTGCTCGGCGTGGGATTGGGAGGTGATAGTTCGCCCAGAATGATCGCGTTTGAGGGTCGGATCGAATTCTGAGAAGTGTGCCCATTGAGCCATCTGGGGTCCTAATGAGGCCGGTCTAAGTTGATACGCCGTTTTGCCAGCGGCCCGCTTTGGGATGCCTGTGATCTATCACACGTAGTGGTTATTGCGGCCCCTTCCGGGTCATGGTGGAATATCAGTACTTCTTTCGGCCTGATCGTTCGAATCGGGGCCTGCTTGATGAGCAACGCAGTCCAAATCGAGACAGAAGCGACGGCCTACCCGGCTGGATCACAAGGCGAAACCGCTGTGCCCGAGACGGTGTATAAAGTGCTTGCTCCCAAGGGCGGAGCGAGCTCAGAGGACCTGTATGGGTTCCGCGCGGCGATGACGGTGCCTGCGCCGGTTCAAAATCAAGAGGCGGCAGAGAAAGAAGCCACGGGAAAACGGGCGGCGGACCTGCTGCCGATCCTTCTGATCCTGGTGTTCGGGGTTGTCGGCGTTCTGGTTTTTAACCAGCTGACGAAAACGAAGGCGCCCCCGCAATATGTCGATCTGGGAACGCGCAGATTCGATTCGGCGGGCCTGGGGGCCAGGCTGATTGCGCGCTGGGAAGGCAGCACTGGATATCAGCTTTACATCGACCCACTGGATCCGCAGCAGACGGCAGGATTCCAGGCGGTGACGATGAATCAGCCGCACCCGGTATCGGTGGTGATCCGGCTCCTTGATAACACGGGCGCGGTGGCGTGCCAGAAGGAAATTGTGCTTCCTAATCCCGCGGCGGCAGGATCGGGGGACGGCTCTTCTGCGAACGATTCCGGGGCGTTGCTGCCGATGCAGACAAGCTCGGGAGATACAGTTCAGAACATTGCCGGTCCCGACGGACAACTCGCGGAGATCACTGTGACGGGAGGGCTGCCCTGCTCGTTGAAGCAGTACCAAAGCCTGGCATCGTGGCAGTTCTTTACGAACTTTCCCACGCTCGACGAACAGGCTGAATGGGTGAATCACCAAAGGCTCGAAGACGTCGCAAAGAATAGAAGGGCGCATGGAGGGGACGGCGGTTTCGGATTCTCGCTGCACGCGCTGCATCTGCCGGCCGCGATCGACGATGACGACGTGATCGTAGGCGACAACCCGGCACAGGGAACGCTCGATACGGAGGAAGGCCGCATTTTTTGGATTGGAGTGACGGGAATGCGGAACCGCTCGGCGGCGTGGCAGGTGTTTCCTGCGCCAGTGCATTTCCACTGCGACCGAAACGGCAACTGCATGCTGACGCGCGTGAACTCGCGGACGAGCCTGCAGGCGCGCCTGGTGAAATAGACTCGCTCTTCGCCGCGACGCCGATTTCCGGGATTCCCTAGCGCCATCGGCGTCAACTCACTCTCACATTTCTAGTACCATGGTTGCGATGCACGTCCTTTCCGCAGCCGAGATGCAGGCCTGCGATCGCGCCACCACGGGGCGATTTGGAATTCCATCGATTGCATTGATGCGGGCGGCTTCGGCTGCCGTGGCGAATTTTGCGCGCGAGCATTTTGCGGGCGCGCGGCGCGTGACGGTGCTGTGCGGGCGCGGCAATAACGGCGGCGATGGGATGATGGCGGCGCGGCTGCTGGCCGATGCCGGGCTCGCAGTGACCACGCTGTTGCTGGGAGAGCCGGAGCGGCTGGCGGGCGATGCGCTGGTGGCGTGGACCGAGCTGAACAATACAAAGTGCGGGGAGATTCACGTTGTTGGGAGCGCGGAGAGTTTAGAGCGGCATGGCGCTGCGCTTGATGCCGACCTGATTGTGGATGCGGTGTTGGGGACGGGATTCAAGCCTCCGATGAAGGGGCTGGCACTGGCTGCTTGCGAATGGGTGAAGCGGAGCAAGGCACCGGTGCTCGCAGTGGATTTGCCGTCGGGCTGGCCAGCGGATGAGACGAGCGCGGCGGTTACGGGGCCGGTTTTTCCTGCCGATGCAGTCGTCACCTTTTCCGCGCCCAAACTCGCGCACGTGTTAGGGCAATTGACCAGGGCGTGGGATCAGCCGGTTGTGGTGGCGCCAATCGGTTCGCCGGATGCGGCAATTGTTTCGGCGCAGGGGCTGGATTGGGCCGGCTCGGCGATGAAGTTGGTGCAAGCTCCGCGAGAGGCCGATGCCAACAAAGGCAAGTTCGGACATGTGCTGGTGGTGGGTGGATCATTTGGGAGCGCTGGCGGAAAGGCAGGCGCACCGGCGATGACGGCATTGGCGGCGATGCGAACGGGCGCTGGTCTGGTGACGGCAGCGGTTCCGGCACCGGCGCTTGGAGTGATTGCATCGTTTGCGCCAGAGCTGATGACGATGCCGCTCAAGGCGACGCAAGCAGGCCAGATTGCAGCCAGGAATCTTGAGAAGCGGCAGTTGGCTGCGTTGATGGGCGGAAAGACCGTGCTCGCAATCGGGCCGGGTTTAGGGCAGGGGCCGGAGACGGCGAAGCTCGTGATCGGGCTGCTTGCTGCCACGCAAATTCCCGCGGTTGTAGACGCGGATGCGCTGAATATTCTGGCGGGAAAAACCGCAGTGCTGAAGAAGCTGGCGAAGGGACGCACGCTGGTGCTGACGCCGCACCCCGGCGAGATGGCGCGGCTGGCCGCAACGACGGTCGCGGAGGTGCAAGCGAACCGGCTTGAGATGGCGCGCGATTTCGCCCAACGCATGGGCGTCACGCTGGTGCTGAAGGGCGCGCGGACGCTGATTGCGCATCCCGACGGGCGCGTGTCGATCAATACTTCGGGAAATCCGGGGATGGCGAAGGGCGGGAGCGGCGATGTGCTGACGGGGCTGGTTGCAGGAATGCTTGCGCAGTACCCGAAAAATGCAGCCGAGGCCGTGGAAGCTGCGGTTTATCTGCATGGGCTGGCGGCGGATTTGGCAGTGCGCGAGGGCGACCAGCATACTTTTCTGGCGACCGATCTCCTGGCGCACCTGGCGCGCGCGTTTCAGTCGCGTGAATACGATTTTGAAGTGAATGGCAAAACGGGGTATGTTTGGTTGCAGGGGCATTGCATGCAGCAACCCTCAAATTGCATCGATCGGCCCCGCGAGGTTCAGCAATGACTGAAGCCGCAACGCTTGCTGAAGGCAGAACGTATGAGTTCACCACGCAAAGTGGCACCGACACGGTTGCGGTCGGCCGCAAATTGGCAGGCCTGCTGAAGCCTCCGCAGTTTCTGTTGCTGCGCGGCGAGCTGGGCACAGGCAAAACGACCTTAGTGAAGGGCATCGCGCAGGCGCTGGACGCGGCCGAGCCCGATGAGGTGACGAGTCCTACCTTCACGCTGATCCATGAATTCGACGGCTCGCGGAATGGTGAGCCGGTGAAGCTTTATCACCTGGACGTTTACCGGCTCGAAAGCGAACGGCAACTGGAGACCCTGGGGCTTGACGACCTGCTGACTCCTCACGCGCTGGTTGTGGTGGAGTGGGGCGAGAAGTTCAAGAGCATCAGGAAACGCGCCACGGGCGAGATCGCCATTGAATCGGCGGGCGGAGATGCGCGCAAGATTACAGTGACTCTGAAAGACCAGCGGAGTTAGCGGTGTTGGCGGAGCTAGCGAGTTGGCGAATTTGCGAGTCAGCAAATCCATTTGAGCATGCTCTTCGTGGTCCTCATCAATCTGCGTGACCTGATAGAAATCCCCTTCGTGAAAGCATGAATCGCATTCCATTTGATGAAGTGAAGAAAACGCTGGCGGGCGCGCTTGAGAAGCTCGGCTTTGCCCCGGAGCGCGCCGAGACGTGCGCGCAGTTGTTTGCCGAGACCACGCGCGACGGCGTTTATACGCATGGCGTGAACCGGTTCATGCGCTTTGTGGAGACGATCCGGAATGGGCGGGTGAATCCGGCCGCGGAGCCGGAGGTGGTGAACCGATATGGCGCGCTGGAGCGGTGGGATGGGCACAGAGGTCCTGGCAACCTGGCTGCACTGAAGGCGATGGAACGCGCAATCGCACTGGGACGCGAACATGGCGTGGGATGCGTGGCGCTGGGCAACACCAACCACTGGATGCGCGGCGGCACGTACGGATGGCAAGCTGCCGAAGCAGGCATGATTGGCATCTGCTGGACCAACACAATGCCGAATTTGCCGCCGTGGGGCGGGGCGGAGCGCGTAATCGGAAACAATCCGCTGATTTTCGGCGTGCCGCGCGCGAGCGGGCCCGTGGTGCTGGATATGGCGATGTCGCAGTTTTCGTATGGCGCACTCGAGAGCTATCGCAAGCGCGGCGAGATGCTGCCCGTGGACGGAGGATTCGATGCGGCGGGGAATTTGACGCGCGATCCGGGAGCGATTGAGGAATCATGGAGGCCGCTGCCGATGGGATATTGGAAGGGGTCAGGTCTTGCGGTAGTGCTGGACATGGTGGCGGCGATGATGACCCTGGGCCAGGCGACCTGGCAGATTTCTTCGGTCGCGGTTCACGAGACTGCGATTTCGCAGATGTTTCTGGCGCTGAATCCGGCGGCTGTTGGGTCGCCGCAGGAGGCCGAACGGATCGCGGATGCGGTTGTGGATTCGCTGCACAAGTGCAAGCCGGCAAAGGCGGGAAGCCGTGTTCGCTATCCGGGGGAAGAGACACTGCGCCTGCGCGAGGAAAATACGCGGCTCGGGCTACCGGTTGAGGCGGAAGTGTGGGCGGAGATCCTCGCGATATGACCGCCTGGCAAAAGAGCTGAGATTTTCAGTTTTGGCGGCGGAGAGAATCCCAACGAAGTAGCAGCAGCCAACGGATTGTTGCAAAGATCTGTGCGTTTAATGACGACTAGTTAAATAGAAAATGCACGCATACCAAAATGGAGCGGTGGTCAGGATGCATGAAAATATTAGGCCCGCTCGGAACATTTTCTCACCGCGTTTGCGCGCAAGCGTCGGGCTGGCATTCCGAGTCGCCAGTTCGACGATCCAACCCATGGTGTAACAGACATTTGCCATGATTCCATACGCGGTGACTCCGAGGAACAGGTTTATTGGTTCTTCGGCGTCTTCGCCCGGAGGAATGACGTTGCCCATCAGGAACTCAAATCCGATCATTGAGGCGATTCCAATGACGAGCAAAAGGAAGTTATAAAGCAGCCTGCGCCACTCCCACCAGCAAACAATTTGCAAGGAGGAGAGGACAACTTCCTTTTCTTCATGCATCGAAAGACCCCGGTTTTCAAAATCCCATGATGTTGTAGCCGCAGTCGACGTAGATGACTTCGCCGGTGACGGCGCTGGAGAGGTCGCTGGCGAGGTAGAGTGCGGTGCCGCCGACTTCACTTTGATCGACATTGCGGTGCAGTGGGGCGCGCTCGGCGTGCGATTTGAGCATGTCTCCGAGGGCTCCGACGCCGCGTGCGGCAAGAGTTTTGATGGGGCCGGCGGAGATTGCATTGGCGCGAATGTTTTTGGGGCCGAGCTCGAAGGCGAGATAACGAACCGCGGACTCGAGCGAGGCTTTGGCGAGGGCCATGACGTTGTAGTGGGGGACGACTTTTTCCGCGGCGTAGTAGGTGAGGGTGATGATGCTGCCGCCATCGGTCATGAGCGGCACCGCCCCGCGGCTGACCGCGATGAGCGAATAGACGCTGACATCGTGGGCGATGCGAAAGCCTTCGCGGCTGGTGTTGATGAATTCGCCTTTGAGGTCCTCGGCAGGAGCGTAGGCGACGGCGTGAACGAGAATGTCGATCTTCGAGTACTTTTCTTTTAAGGCGGCAAAGAGCGCTGCAATCTCCTGATCGTTCGATACGTCACACTGGAAGCCAGTGGCGCCGGAGAGCTCATTGATGAGGTCCTCGGCTTCGGCTTTCATGCGTTCGTTCTGATAGCAGATGGCCAGGGTGGCTCCTGCCGCATGCAGCTTTTGGGCGATGCCCCAGGCGATAGAGCGCTTGTTGGCCAGCCCAAAGATCACGGCTGTCTTGCCTGCCAAATCGATCACTGTTTGAGAGCCTCCAGGATTGTTGATCTGAAAGGGGAAAACGGCGGAGCAGCCGCCGTTTTTCAGGATAACAGAGCGAAATTCGAGGTCGGAGTTCGGCAGCTAGCCGCCGAGGTCGATTAATTCGACGGGGCCCACTGGGCGGCCGAGGAAGCGCGAGCCGAGGCGCTGGAATTTTTCAATGGAGTCTGTGGCGAAGCAATGCACTTCGGATTCCTGCTGGTTGCGGTCGGCGGCGGGCGTGGCGCGGCCATCGATGATTCCAACGGCGGTTTGCGCCACGGATTCGGCGGAGTCAATGACTTTTGCGCCGGGACGCACTGCGCCTTCAAAGAGCGGACGCAGGAGCGGATAGTGCGTGCAGCCGAGCACAAGCGTATCGGGATTCATGCCGCGAGCCGCGGCTTCGGCGCGAAGCTCGTTCAGATAAATCTCGATGACCTCGGCGGTGACGGGGTGATCGGTCCAGCCCTCTTCAACGAGAGGGACGAGCAGCGGGCAGGCTTTCTCAATGACGCGCAGGCCGCGAGCCGTGCAGGCGGCGGAATAGGCATGGCTGTGTACGGTGGCTTCAGTGGCGACGACGAGCACGTCTCCGGTTTGAGAAGCGGCACGGGCAGCTTCGGCGCCCGGCTCGATGACGCCGAGGACGGGGACGGACACGGCGTCCTGAATGGCGTCGAGCGCGAGGGCGCTGGCGGTGTTGCAGGCGATGACGAGGAAATCGGCGCCCTGCTGGTTGACGAGAAACTGAGCGCTTTGGGCTGCATAGCGTGCGATGGTGCGGCGCGACTTGGAGCCGTAGGGCAGACGGGCCGTATCGCCGAGGAAAGCGTAGCGGGCGTTGGGCAGGCGTTCGATGAGCGAGCGCAAAACGGTGAGGCCGCCGAAACCGGAATCGAACACGCCGATGGTGGGTGGCATGCTTCTAGGGTAGCGTCTGCCGGCGGGAGACGTGGCACGCGAGTGTGGTTTCATCCCGAAATGCGGGTCCTTCGACTCCCTTGCGCTTCGCGCTCGGTCGCTAAGGATGACTGAATGAAAGAGAGGTCGGGGTGACCAATTGTGGGAGTGCTATCCCACCCGAAAACTCTTCCCTGCGCACAGGAGTTTTAGAATCGGGCACTCAAAGAGCGTGCCGGATCGAAGTGAAAAGCAGCGCTGTTCTCATTGTCCGATTCTTTTGAGGTAGGCGTTGAGGTCGTCGCCGGCGGGCGCAGCTGCACAAGCTCTGGGGCGCTGATAGAGGCAGACTCCCTCCCAGCACTGCGATTGGGCGAATCCGGCGGGAAGGCCGGAGGAAGCGGCGGGCGCGATGAGAGCGTTGATGGCCGGCGCATCGTTGGCGAGTTGCGCGGCGGTTTCGAGCGGAATGATGGGCACATCGCGATGGAGATGCGAGTAGCCGCCGGACTCCCACCAGATGGCCTTGTAGATTCCGACGCCACACAGTGCGGGATCGCGGCTGAGGCGATCGAATGCGCCGACGCCCCAGCGAGTCTTGTACCAATCGGCACACTGCGCGGTTAGGAGCGCCGAGGAGACCAGGAAAAAGGCGATGCTGATGGCGACGACCCATCGGGGATTCTCGAGGAATCGCAAGCCGCGCTTGATTTCATCGAGCAGGTCGACAGCGCCCATCGCAGCGAGTGTGAGGGCCGGGGCCAGGATGGGGTAAATGAAGCGGATTTCCTTGTGCGCGATGAAGCTGTGCGAGACCACAACGATGGTGCAGAAGATGGCGAGGAACGGGCTGCGGCGCGATCCGTGAAAGAGAAGCAGAACCGCCGGACCGAGCAGGACCAGCAACACGAGCAGGTACCAATACCAGGGCTGCGACCAGAACTCGCGGCCGATGTGATGCTCGGTGTTGACCTTGAAGTAGAGAATGAACGATTGCCAGGGATAGGACCAGGTGATCCAGTCGGCGACGCCGAAGAGGAGGACCGGGATGGATGCACCGGCTGCGACCATGGGGATGCGGGCACGCCAGCGCGGATAACAGAAATAAATCATGGCGAAGAGGAGCGCGGGCAGGAGTTGGATGCGGAGGCAAGCGGCAAGAGCACAAAGAAGGCCGGCGAAAAACATGCGCTTCTTCTCGCCAAATCTCTCGCCGTAGAAGCCGAGATAGAGGCCCGGGAGCAAGATGTGCGCCGCGATGACTTCATTCATTGCTTTGGGCGCGAAATAAACGAGGCCGAAGAAAAAAGAGCATGCAATGGCCGCGATGATGGCCGCTGGCAAGCCGCTGGCCTGCTTTGCCCACGCGTAAGCGAACCAGATGGCGATGAGTGAAAGCAGAGTGAGGGCGATGGTGACGCCGATCAGATAGCCGGACGATCCTGCGCCCACCCAACTTGTTGCGCGCATGATGCCTGCGAGGAACGTGGGAAGAACCCAGGAGCGAATGCCTAGGCGCCACTCCCAGGAGATGACGCCGTATCCGAACGCGAGCCGGTGGGCAGGCTCGAGCGTCTGGAAGATCTCATCGGGATAGAAGATGCTGGGCGAGCCGAGGGCGAGGCCGATGCGGAGCGCAAAGGCAAACGCGAGAAGCGCCGACCATGCAGAGATTGCCCTGGCGCGCGTCACGGGCGGGCATCCGGAGTCATGGCTGCGTCTTCGTTGGTGAGATAGGTGCGTGAGAGGTCGGCGTGGCCGGCAAGCCTCGCTCGCGTTTGGCCATCGACGAGAAAGCGTACCTCGGTTACACCGGGCAGGTTGGCATGGAGCGTTTCGCAGATGGAAAGCACGGTGAGCGATTCCGTTTCGAGGCCGGAGGGATGGGCGGCCACGAAGGCGCCGGCGAGGTTGACGACGGCTAGCTGCGGAGCGTCGGATGCCCCGGTTGCATCAGGGACGGGCATAAGAAAAACTTCGGCGATGCCGCCGGCTCCGCCGGGCACAGGATGCGTGGATTCAGGATCGGCATAAAGGTCGAGCAGTTTGCCGAGGATGGCTCGCGCGCGGGCTTCGGGGTTTTGCGGCAAAGGCAAGGTGAGAACGCGAGGCTGGACGGTGTTGTCGGCGTCGTTGGCGACCATGAGCGTTGCCTGTTCAGCGGGAGCTACCTGCGGCGCATGCGTCGGCGCGGAGTCCTCGCCGCGGAGCAGGCGGTCGTGGGCGCGGCGTAACTGGTTCCAGAGCAGGAAACCCATGATGGCGGAGGCCGCGAACAGGACGATGAAAAGAATTGTCTGGTGGCGGGGGATCATGGCTGGTGGCCCTCCTGTGGTTGCGAGCGCCATTCAACAAGAGCCGCGGCGAGCGCGTCGGCAATGCGCGCCTGGTAGTCCTGGTCATCGAGGCTCGCGGCTTGTTGCGTATCGGAGGAGCGATCGGGCGCGATCTCGATGGCTACAGCCGGGCAGGTCATGCTGTCGATGCCGGGAAGCGCGATGCGGCCCAGAGTGACGGGAACGTTGGCATGCAGAAGCGCCGAATTGACGACTCCGGCGAGCGAGATGCTGCGCATGATCCATGCCGATTGGGCGGTCTTCCAGGCGAGAAAGCGGGCATCTTGAATCGGCGCGAGCGAAGAAACAAACAGGTGAACGCCGGAGCCGGATTCTGAAGCGTGGAGCGAGAGGCAGGCCTGCGCCCCGGCGTGGTCAGCGATCTCGGCGCGGCGGCTGGGATCGACGATGGTGTCGGAGTCGCGCGTGGTGATTACGGTGAATCCGCGCGCGGTGAGCAGGGAGCGAAGGCGAACGCTGAACGCCAGCGTGTAGGCTTTTTCGGTTTCGCTGCCGAGGCGCGCGCCTGAGTCGTCGCCGCCGTGGGCTGCGTCAAGAACCACTACGAAATGCGAAGGAGATGTCGGCGGCTGAGAAGTGGTGGCTGCGCAGGCTGCTCCGATGGCCAGGGAGATGATCGCGCGACGAAGGGGTTGAAATGCGGGTCCTTCGACTCGGCGGCCTCGGCGGCCTCGCTCAGGATGACAAGAGAGGGCGTCAGTCGAGCGCATAGATGGCCAAGCCGCTGAGAAGCTTAGGAAAGAAGTCAGTGGATTTCTGCGGCATCACTTCGCCGGCAAAGGCCACTTCCCTGAGCTGCTCCATGGTCACCGGCTTGGTGAGGAAAGCAATGTCGGCTTCGCCGTTGCGTACCTGCTCCACGGCCTCCTGAGCATCGCGCAGATAGCGCAGGTTGGTTTGCTCGCGAACTTTTTCGGCGTCGAGGCCGAGCAGGCGCTCGAATACGACCGAGTGCAATTGCGTGAGATCGAGCTGGCGCTGGCGCTCGGGCACGCCGGCCAGGGCTGCGGTCATGGCGTCCGGCCGGGCGCGCAAAAGAACCGCGCCGGCAACGGTAACGGCGACAAAGGCTGTGCCTTTTTCGCGCGCCAGGTCCTCAAGGAATGCCGGCGCATCGAACGGCGGCAGCGGCGAAACTTCGAAGTACGCTTCAGCAGCCTTAAAGAAGGCCGTTGCGAAAAAGCCGGTGAGACTGTGGACGACGCGGTGCGTGGGCAGGACGACCAGTCCCTCGGAGTCCATATTGACGAAGGTCATCATCGCTGCAGCTTCTGGGAATTCAGGCTGCGGTAGCTGCTGCGTGCTCGAGCTGCTTTTGCCGTGCGTCGCGGGTTGATGCTCTTTGGAGTATTTCAGGGCAGTCTCGTAGCGGTGATGGCCATCGGCGATGATGAGCTTCTTGTCGGCCATGGCGGTTACGAGAAGGCGGATGGCCGCAGGATTGTTCACGCGCCAGAGGCGATGCTGGACGCCGTACTCGTCTGTGACCTCGGCATCCGCTGCGCCATTGCCTTCGTAAAGGATCTTTTCTACGCTGCCGGCGGGGTCGGAATAGAGCATAAAGATCTGGCCGAAGTGGGCATGAGTGGCCTTCAGAAGGTTAAGGCGATCGCTTTTGGGCTTGGAGAGCGTTTGCTCATGGCGGAATACGACCTGGTCGGAGTATTCGTGGAGCTTGCCAAGCGCGATGAATCCGCGCCGTTCCTTTTCGATGTCGGTTCCGGGCACCTTGAAGCGCTGAGCGTAGGCGAAGACGCACGGTTCGTTTTCCTGGATGAGGATGCCCTGTTTGCGCCATGCTCGAAAATCCTGCGCTGCGCGCGTATAGACGCTTTCGCCTTTCTCGGCGTCAAACAGCTCAGGCAGCCCCAGGATGATGCGAACAAGATTGAAAGGGCTGCGCTGGTAGTACGCCTGTTGCATGGCCGGGGTGATCTTGTCGTAAGGTTGCGTGACCACGTCTTCAAGGCGAACCGATGAGGGATTGTAGCGCCAGGCGCGAAAGGGATAGATACGAGCCATGAGGAAGGTCTTGCTCTCCGCAAATGAGTGGAATTTGGGTGGTGAATATGCCGTCCTGCTTCGTGAAATGCGAGCCGGCCCCAGCCCCGATTGTATCCCAGCGATTGGCGCAGCCAGACTGGTCCGATATGGCGCAGGAGTGACAAACTGCTGACAGCAGCGTCATTCCAATGGTGGTAATATCGCCTTCAACCCTCCGTGGTGCCTCATGTGTACGCTTCCCCAGCACGCGATTCGAAAACGTGCGGAGAACCTCGCCTCCATTTGCCGCTGGACGGCTTTAACGGCACTGGCAGCATTGTTTTCCCTGGCGCAGGCCCGTGCCCAGGAAGATCAACTGAACAAGATTCACGTGGAACCGCCGGCAGGCACGTCGGCGCCGGCGGCCGAGCCCAAGGGAGCGGAAGCGGCGCCTGAGACAGGGGCCGCGTCGCTGCACATCCACCCCGGCTCCTTCATTCGGGTGAACGTCGATATGGTGCTGGTCCCTGTTACGGTGACCGACCCGTTGAATCGGCTGGTAACAGGACTTGAGAAAGAGGATTTTCAAGTTTACGAAAACAACGGCGAGCAACGGATCGCGAGTTTCGCTAGTGAGGATGCCCCGGTCTCGATCGGCATCATCTTCGATCTCTCGGGATCAATGTCCTCAAAGCTGGTGCGCGCACGTGAAGCCATTTTGCAGTTCATCAAAACGGCCAATCCCCAGGACGAGTTCTTCGTGATCGGATTCAACGATCGCCCGGAGCTGATTGAGGACTTCACGAGCTCAGTCGACGATATCCAGGCAAGGCTAGCCACGGTTCAGGCGGCACATCGAACGGCTCTGCTGGATGCGATCTATTACGGCATTGCGAAGATGAGGGATGCGCATCATGAGCGCAAGGCGCTGCTGGTGGTGTCGGACGGCGGCGACAACCGCTCGCGGTATACAGAGGGCGAGGTGCGGGCTGCAGTGCGCGAAGCCGACGTGGAGATCTACTCGATCGGTATCTTTGATCCGTACGCGCCCACCCCCGAGGAGCGGACAGGGCCGCAGCTTCTTGACGACATCAGCACCGCAACCGGCGGCCGGCTTTTCCGCGTGGACGATGTGGACGAAATGAGCGACATTGCGGAGAAAATCTCCACCGAGCTCCGCAACCAGTACGTTTTGGGCTACAAGCCCGTGGACCTTACCCGCGACGGCAAGTGGCGTAAAGTGAAGGTGAAGGTAAATCCGCCTCCTGGCCTTCCTCCGCTTACGGTTTATGCTCGCACCGGCTACTATGCGCCTTTGCAATAAAGCGATTCTGATTTCATTTCTTCTTACCGCCGGGCTGACTCTGCACGCGCAGCAACCGCAAGCCGGAGCGCCAGTTAGCCAGGCTCCGCCTGCCGTGGATACCGATCCGGTGCGGTCGCCTGACGCGGTGATTCCTCCCGCGCCAACATCCGGCCCGCTGAAAAAGGAAGGCGAAGGCTACTTACTCCACACCGACGTGGAAGAGGTGGTTCTTAATGCGACCGTGCTCAACGGCACGAGCCTGGTGCAAGACCTGACCAAGGACGATTTCACAGTCTACGAAGACGGTGTGAAGCAGACGCTGATCAGCTTTCAGCACACCGATTTGCCGGTGTCCATGGGGCTGGTGGTCGATAACTCGGGGTCGATGTATCGCAAGCGGCCGTCGGTGAACAAATCCGCGGTCGATCTGGTTGAGGCTTCGAACCCGCAGGACGAGGCTTTCGTGGTGAACTTTTCCGACGAAGCGTACATCGATTGCGACTTTACCGCGAGCATCGCCAAACTGCGCGATGGCTTATCGCACATTGACTCGCGTGGCGGCACGGCGCTTTACGATGCGGTTGCGGCCTCGGCAGACAAGCTGGTTGCCGATGCGAAACGGCCCAAGCAGGTTCTCATCCTGATCACAGATGGCGAGGACAATGCTTCGAGCCTGAGCCTGGAGCAGACCATCGAGCGTGTGCAGCAGCTTTCCGGGCCCGTGATTTACTCGATCGGCCTGCTGTTTGGCGACGAGATGAGCCGCGCCGAGATTCGCCATGCGCGGCGCGCGCTGGAAATGCTTTCAACCGAGACGGGGGGGATGGCGTTTTTCCCTAAGTCGATTGACCAGGTGGATCAGATCGCGGCCGAAGTGGCGCGCGACATTCGCAGCCAGTACACGCTGGGCTACCACTCCTCCAAGCCAACCACGGTGCCTGGCTTCAGGCGCGTGGAAGTGATGGCTGAGGCGAAAGGAATGGGGAAGCTCACGGTCCGCACCCGGACTGGATATTTCCCGTCGGTGCGCACAGCGAAGCAGACCGCGGCAAAGTAGATTGTGACTATGGCCGACGAAGACGCTGAGCGGAAGGCTGGCCTTGAGCAACTGGCTCATCTGAGAGCGATGGGCGAGAAGGCGTACGACGATATGTACGAGGAGCACTCGTCGAGCGGCGCATCGGCCTGCTACAGCGACGCGAAGGAATGTTTTTACGACGCCATCGGGCTGGCGCGGCGGCTGGGGCTCACAGAAGAAGTTGAGGCGCTTGAGAAGCGGCTCGCGCACATCAAAGCGGTGTTCAGGAGCCAGTTTACGTAGCGACTGCGGCGCTTCCCGAAGAACGACGATCCCCCAGAAACGGTTATTTTGAGCGAGGGCTGCGCTCCGACTCGCTTGGGATGACCGATCAGTTGGACCGGTCAGTAATGCACTTCAGCCTGCTCATGTCGTCATCTGATGGATTCGCTGGCATTCCTCAAAGCTCCGCACGATAAGCTAATAGCTAAAAGCCAGGAGCGAAGAGCGACCTCATGTCCTCGTACAAATACTCGACACTCGCCGTCCACGCCGGACAACACCCCGACCCCCTGACCGGCGCTGTGAACGTGCCCGTTTATCTTTCCTCGACCTTTGAACTCACCGGGATTGGCACCGACCGCGGATGGGACTACTCGCGCGCTGGAAATCCTACGCGCGACCGGCTCGAAGCAGCGCTGGCGGCGCTGGAAGGCGGTACCAGCGGGCATGCATTCACCACCGGGATGGCCGCCATATCCGCTTTGGTAGCGATGCTGCACGTTGGCGATCACATTGTTTGCTCGCGCGATGTTTATGCGGGCACGGTGAGGCTGTTCGATGAGATCGTAAGTGGATACGGCATCGAGATCGAATATGTGGATACAAGCGATCTTGCGGCAGTGGAAGCGGCAATCAAGCCGAACACGAAGCTGGTGCATATTGAAACGCCGAGCAATCCTTTAATGGTGCTGACGGATATTGCCGGCGTGGCGAAGATTGCGCACGCGCGCGGAGTGGAAGTAAGTGTGGACAATACGTTTCTGTCGCCGGCATTGCAGCGCCCGCTTGAACTTGGTGCGGACATCGTGATGCATTCGACGACAAAATACCTGAACGGCCATTCCGACGGGTTGGGGGGCGCGCTGATCGGGTCGAAGCCCGAGCACAAGGAGAGATTTCTCTTTGTCCAGAAGGCTGCGGGTGGCGTGATGTCTCCTTTTGAGTGCTTCTTGGTATTGCGCGGGATCAAGACGCTGCCATTGCGCATCCAGCAGCACGAGGAGAACGGCCGCGCCGTGGCGGAGTTCCTTTCGACCCACAGGAAGGTGAGCAAGCTGGCATATCCTGGGCTCAAGACACATCCACAATACGAGTTGGCGGTGAAGCAGCAGACGGGCTTCGGCTCGATGATGAGTTTCGAGCTCAAGTCGCGCGACGAAGCGGCGCGCTTTTTGAAGGCGATCAAGATCTTTATCAGCGCGGAATCCCTTGGCGGAGTTGAATCGCTGGCCTCGCACTCGGCCACGACAACGCACGGCTCAGTGAGCGAAGAAGTGCGGCGCAAGATGGGGATCAACGAAGGACGAATTCGCCTTTCGATCGGAATCGAAGACAAGGAAGACCTGATCGCCGATCTCGACCAGGCGCTGGCCGCAGTCTGAGGAAGTTGCGTGGAGCATGGGCGCCTGATTCTCGCAATCGATACCTGCGGTCCGGCGGGATCGGTGGCGCTGGGAAGGCTGCCCGGCCGCGATCTCGAGATTCTGGGACAAACTGAGTTAGCGGGGCGGACGTATTCGGCAATGCTCGTGAGCGCGGTGGCCGATTTGCTTCGTTCAGCCGGAGTCGAGCTCGCGGATTTGGGTGGAATCGTCGCTGTCAACGGGCCGGGAAGCTTTACCGGGGTTCGCGTGGGGCTGAGCGCCGTGAAGGGGCTGGCCGAGAGTGCCGGAATTCCGGTGGTGGCGATCTCTCGGCTGGAAGTTCTGTCGCGCAAGTCGGGCGTGCCTTCGGCCGCGCTGAATGCGCATCGCAACGAGGTCTTTCTGAGGCTGGAGCGCGTGGGGTCGGCGGCGAAGGAGATGCTGGCGGGTGCCCGGGAACTGGCGACAATCGATCCCGCGCCGGTGCGCGTGGCTGTTTGCGACGACGAAGCCGCGGCGATTCTTCGCGCCGCATGGCCAAAAACGCAGCTGGTAATGACGGCTCCGCCGATGGCCGCCGACACGCTCCGCATCGGTGAAGGGCGGCTGGTGGCGGGCGCCGTGGTCGACCTGGCATTGCTCGATGGACATTATCTCCGCCGTTCAGACGCGGAGATTTTCGGCCCGGATGCCGATGCCAACGGTGAGTCTGCGAGGGTATAAGGCGCATGACGTCGACGACCGAGAGCGCGCAGGTTCGCCGCATGACCGCTGCGGACTTGACCCAGGTTTTGGAGATCGCCGCGAGCCTGAAAGAGCTGCCGCAATGGCCGGAATCTGCGTACTTGAACGCATTGAATTCCGAAGCGACTTTGCGGCGCATCGCGCTTGTCGCGGCTGGTCCGCAGACGGACCGCGTCGAGGGGTTTGCCGTGGCGAGCGCCGTGCCTCCGGAGGCAGAGCTCGAGTTGATTGCGGTGGCTGCTGGGAGCCAGCGCAGGGGTCTTGGCCGGATGCTTTTGGACGGTTTAAGACAAGAGTTGCGCGCAGCGGGGGCCGTCGAGATCGCGCTCGAGGTGAGGGCATCGAACCATGCCGCGCTGGTCTTTTACCGTTCCGCAGGCTTCGGCGAAAAAGGCCTTCGACGCGGCTACTACGTTGATCCTATTGAAGATGCGGTGCTCATGCGGCTGAAGTTCTGCTGATCCCGATCCCTAATGACCAGGCGCCGCTTGCAACGGCGATATTCACAGGCCCATGTTACGACGGATAGATTTCTCGCTTGCCGATTCACATGAAACGGCGATATATGTAAATGTTCTAATAAAACGGCGGGTCAGTGTCGTTTGTCTGAACCGCAACCGGAGGTGCTTGATGGACGAAGTACAAGGTTCCATGCTGAGCGAAGAGATCGATCGTCTGCACGCAGAACATCGCCGCTACGCTCAGCGTTTGGAAGAGTTGCTTCAGAAGCCGTACCTTTCCGAAGACGAACAGCTTGAAGAAGTGCGCTTGAAGAAGCTCAAGCTGCATGCCAAGGATCTGATTTTTGCGCTGGAGCGGCGGGTTCTGGCCGTCGCGTAAGTTTCGGAATACTGGACTTTTGCAGCTCGCCGGCCGGGCATCGGCGCTCGGCTGCCCGATGTGTTTGTCTGCGCCTCCCTGATCCATTCGTGCAATGGGTTCACTCCTTTATCACCGTATAATCGTTGGGAACGATGGTTCGCGACGGTTACATCTACGGGCTCAGCTTGCTGGCGGTGGCGGCGGCTCTCAGCTGGATTACAGGACAGTGGTTTTGGAGTATACTCCCGATCCTGCTGGCCGCATTTTTCCTTTGGTTCTTCCGCGATCCTGAACGCGCGGTTCCAGCCGGTAAAGGCTTGATCGTTTCGCCTGGCGACGGCCGCGTTACCGAATCCACCTCCATCTCAACTCCCGAGGGTTCGCGGCAGCGAATCAGCATCTTTTTAAGCGTCTTCGATGTGCATGTGAACCGGGCTCCCATTGGCGGCGTCCTGAGCCGCGTGCGCTACGAGAAGGGTCAGTTTCTAAATGCAATGAACCCGGCGTCAGCGGAGCGCAACGAGCAGAACACTGTAACCGTGCGCGGTGAGGGCGCAGACCAAGGGTGCGAAGTCACGTTCAAGCAGATTGCAGGCCTGCTGGCGCGGCGCATCGTTTTCCGTTGCAATCAGGGGCAGTCAGTCGAGCGCGGCCAGCGCGTCGGACTGATCAAGTTCGGATCGAGGGTGGATGTTGTGCTCCCATCCAACGCTCAAGTGCGAGTGAAGGTAGGGGACCGGGTGAAAGGCGGCGCCAGCGTGCTGGCTTCAATGCCCGGCGGAGAGAGCTTGTGAGTACCTTTGATTTTCAAGGGATGAAGGGCAAGCGGCATCCGCGATTGCGGCGAGGCATGTACTTGCTGCCTTCGCTGTTCACCGCCGGAAGCCTTGGTGCAGGATATTTTTCGGTCACCCAGACCATTGCAGCCCTGGATGGCAGCGGGCAGGCGCACGTGCACCTGGACTGGTCGGCGATCGCGATTTTGCTTGCGATTCCTTTTGACGCGCTCGACGGACGGATTGCCCGGCTGACGAACACGGCAAGCGAGTTTGGCAAAGAGCTGGATTCGCTGGCCGACGTGATCACGTTCGGCATGGCGCCGAGCCTGCTGGCGTTTGTGTGGGGATTCCATTTCCTGCCCGACTCAATGAACGCGCAGATGCGGCAGCACCTGCTGCAGGCCGGCGCGTTTATTTGTTTTCTTTTTCTCCTTTGCGGAGCGTCGCGGCTGGCGCGCTTCAACATCAGTCCGGATGCGCTGCCGCGCAATCCGGGCCGGCCAGACAAGAAATATTTTGTCGGCATGCCGATTCCTGCAGCGGCGGGGTTATTGGCCGCAACGGTCCACTTCTTCAATGCGTATCCGGTCGAAGAGTGGTGGGTCGCGGTTCCCTGGCTCATCCTGGTGGGGCTGACCGGTTTCCTGATGGTCAGTACATGGCGGTTCTGGTCGGCCAAGGAGATCAATTTCTCGCGCCGTCATCCTTTCCAATTGCTCGTGTTGCTGGCGCTGATCGCATACATTGCGCTACGGTACTCGAATGTGGTGATGTTCCCACTCGCATTGGCCTACATGTTTTCGGGAATCTGGGCGCGCGCGGCATATGGATGGTCAAGGCGGCGTCGCAGGAGACCGCACGATCCGCCAGCCCCTTCATCCGCGGCGGCGGAGTCTGGATCGTCGAGACCTTAATCGAACTCCCAGGTTGTAAAAGGATTCTTCGTGTACAAAATTGCCATAGCAGGCGCTTCGACCCTCGTGGGCCGGGAGCTCAAAGAGGTCCTATCGGAGTCGCCGCTCGAGTCGGCGAATCTTGCGCTGCTCGACGAGGAAGTTGCGCAAGGGCAACTGGAGCAGGTGGGCGACGAGGCGACCTTCATTCAGGCCATCAGCGCCGATGCGTTCGACCGGGCCGATTTCACATTTTTTTGCGGCAGCGAAAGCCTTACACGCCGCCACTGGCAGCAGGCGTTGCGGGCCGGATCAACGGTGCTGGATCTTTCGGCTGCGCTGGATCGTGAGCCGGGAGTTGTGATTCGAGCGCCATGGTTGGGATCGGACGCGGCTCCTGTCGATCTGTTCACACCGGCGGTGGTGCCCGCTCATCCCGCCGCCATTGCAGTGGCATTGCTGCTGCGGCGGTTGCAGCAGGCCGCGCCGGTGCGCTTTGCCGCTGCCACGGTGCTCGAGCCGGCCAGCGACTTCGGTAGGGCTGCAATGGATGAGTTGCACCAGCAAACAGTCAGCCTGCTCAGCTTCCAGTCGCTGCCGCGCCAGTTTTACGAGGCTCAGGCCGCCTACAACCTGCTCGCCGGCACGGGTGAAGGTTCGAAGGTGAACCTGCAGGAGGTTGAGGCGCGCATACGCCGCCACTACGAGGCGCTGACCGGCGGCCGAGGGCCGGCCTTGGCAGTGCAAGTGATTCATGCGCCGGTTTTCCATGGCTATACCTTTTCGATCGCGGTGGAGCTGGAGAGGCCGGTGGAGATTGTCGCTTATGAAGAGGCTTTGACGGGCGAACATGTAGAGCTGGTTTTGGAGGACACGGATTCGCCATCGAACCTGGCGGCCACAGGCCAGAATGACATTCTGGTTCGGATGCGTCCGGAACCGCTCGGGCGCAACTCCAATCAAGCCTCGCGGCTATGGTTGTGGGCGGCGGCGGACAATCTGCGCTTGAATGCGCAAAATGCGGTGCTATGCGCGCTCGATCTGCGCCGCATCCGGCCGCAGGGGACAGTGCAATAGCCTATTTCGTGGCGCATCGATTCCACAATTGCACAATGTAGCTGTCGGTCATTCCGGCAATGTAGTCGGCAACAGTGCGCGCTAGTCCCTCGGTGGGAATTTGCGCCTGATGATCCTTCGGCATCAGGTCCGGCGCGGCCATCAGTGCAGCGAATATCTCAAGGATCACTTCCTGCGCGCGCTCGTGCTCCTGTTCCTGGCCGGGCGAATTGTAGAGGCTGGAATAAAGGAATTGCTTGATGGCGCTGCGCTCCGACTCGATCTGCGCGCTAAGCGCGGCCAGGCGGTGCGGAGCGCTGCGGATTTCAGCAAGCGTGGTTGCGCCGAGCGCTTCAACGCGGGCGCGCACTTCGCCGATCAGATCGGTGACGAGCACATTGAGGACCCGGCGCAGAGCCTCATAAACCGCGAGCCTGGGAGCGGCGTTGGGATAGGCCGCAAGTGCGGCATCGTGGAAGCCGCGAAAGAGCGGCGAGGCTGCGCGAACCTGGTCGAGCTCAAGAATGCCCGCGTCGAGCCCGTCGTCGAGGTCGGCGGAGAGATAGGCGATCTCGTCTGCGAGGTCGATCAGTTGTGCTTCGAGAGGGGGAAATTCGCCGAGAAAATACTCGGCAAGTTCAGGGTGGTCCGCCGAACTGTAATCGCGGGAATGCTTCACAATGCCTTCGCGCACGGCGAGGGTGAGATTGAGGCCGCGATGTGCGGGATATCGCTCTTCAAACCACGTGACGATGCGAAGCGCATGAAGATTGTGGTCGAAGTTGAGACCATAGGCGCGGAGTGCGCGATCGAGAGCTTTTTCGCCGGCATGGCCAAAAGGAGGGTGACCGATGTCATGCGCAAGCGCCAGAGCCTCAGCCAATTGAGCGTTCAAGCCCAAGGCCGCAGCGACTGTGCGTGAGATTTGCGCGACCTCAAGAGTGTGTGTGAGCCGGCTGCGGAAGTGGTCGGAAAGGCCTTCGGTGGGCAGCCGCATAAAGACCTGCGTCTTACCGGCCAGTCGGCGAAACGCGCGTGAATGCAGGACTCTCGCTGCATCACGCGCAAACGGTGAACGATAGGGATGCGGCGGCTCGGGATGAAGCCTGCGCGCCAGAGAGCCCTCGGCGCCGCCGGGCACCGCGATTCCTGCGGGTAATGCGAAGGTCGACTCGGTCTTCAGCGCAATCATTTGGTCCTTCCCTCGCTGCGCGACCGCGAACCTCGCGGCTCAATTCTGGTTATACCGCAGCAGGGGACAGTGCAGGGAGGGCGTTGCTGCGATGGGAATCGCCAGGCCCTGGAGATGGAGTCTCCAAATACACCCGCGCACCCGCGAATGGACAACACCAACTCGTCCGGAGTACTATCCAGCCGGAATTTTCTGAGCGTCTGGCGCAAGTGGAAACCGTGTACGCCAGTCACAAAAGTCTTTCGGGCCTCAAGAGGAGGGAGCAATGAAGCCGAGCAAGCAGATGGCGCTGGCGCTGGCCGCGCTGGCATTGTTGTCGATCGCGGGTTGCGGAGCAAGGCACTCACCCAAAGAGGTTTATTACTTGGTTGCAACCAATGTCTCGCTGCCTTACTGGGAGACGGCGATTGCCGGATTCAAGGCGGCCGCGGCGCAATACAACGTGACAGCGAGGGTCGCTGGACCTGACACGTACGATCCTCAAGGTGAACTGGCGGAGTTTCAAAAGGCAGTTGCGGCCAAACCGGCGGGAATTCTGGTTTCAGTCTCCGATGCTACGGTGATGCAACCGGGGATCGACGCGGCGATAAGCGCTGGCATTCCGGTGATCACCATGGACTCCGACGCTGCCAACAGCCACAGGCTCTACTTCATCGGCACCAACAACCTTGAAGCAGGGCGTTTGGGCGGCCGGAGGATCACTGAGAAGCTGGGCGGGAAAGGCAACGTGGTTTTCTTTACGCTTGCCGGCCAGCCGAATACGGAAGAGCGGCTGAAGGGATTTAAGGACGCCTTCGCAATGCAGCCGGGCATCAAAATCGTTGAAGTGATTGACATCAAGGGAGACGCAGGTGTCGCATTCGACCGAACCCAAGCGCTGATGGCCCAGACCGGCGCGAAGAAGATCGACGCATTCGTGTGCCTTGACTCAGCGTCAGGCAAGCTGGCCGCCGACGCGATCAAACGAACGGGCGACACCAGCCGCGAGCTGATGGCATGGGACGTGAATCCCGATACGCTGAAAGGCATCAAGGATGGAATCATCGATGCGACAATTGTGCAGAAGCCGTTCACCATGGGCTACATAGGCCTGAAGGCCCTTGACGAGGTCTTTCACGATCCGCCCGCGCAACTCAGCAAAGACTATAGTGCCGACGCGTTCGCGCCCTACCCTGTTTTCGTCGATACGGGCACGTCGCTGGTGGACAAGGGTAATGTGGATGTTTACCTGACTGCGGCTGCGGCGCACGCGCAGTAGCCGGTGACAAGGGAGTTAACTAACGGCGCGGCGTTTGCCGAAGAGAACGCCGCAGCTCCCCTTGCTCCTGCCTGGTTCCGTGCAATCAATCTGAATCCGGCGCCGCGATCGTGGCCGGATTTATTCCGGTTTGGCTGGAACTGCGGTGCTGTCCTCTTTCGCCATCCTGACGCGAGCGCCTTCCAGCTTTTTCTGCACCCTTTCCACGTCGCCCTGTTCGATATCGCCCGGCGACGATTTGGCGAACTCATCGAGAGATAGCTGCCACTGCGCAGCTGCCAGCCGAATGCGGCCGGTCTTCTCGTAGAGATCGCCGAGGTGCATGTGCACGGTGGGATCGGTCTGGTCGCGATTGACGGCCTGCCGCATATTGTCCTCGGCCAGTTCGTATTCGCCGATCTTGAAATAGACCCAACCCAGCGAATCGAGGTATGCGCCGTTGATGGGATCAAGATCGACGGCCTGGCGAATCATTTTGAGCGCCTCGGGGAGCTTGACGCCTTTATCCGCCCACATGTAGCCGAGGTAGTTCAGCGTCATGGCGTTGTCTGGATCGAGATTCAACGCCTGGCGGAAAAACTGCTCAGCCTGATCCAGGTGCTTTTGCCGCTCGGACCATTCGCCACGGAGAAAGAACAAGTAGGTGCGGTCTTCTTTCTTTATGGCCAGCGGCTCGGCCTTGTCCAGCGCATCTTCTGCGTCCTTCCAGCGGCGCAGGCGAATGTTCATCTGCGCCAGGGCAAACCAAACGGCACGCTGCTGATCTGGCGTAGCCCCTTCGAGAAGGGCTTTTGCCATGTCCAGGCCCTCATCGGGGTGATCCTGATCCACGAGCTCGCCGGCAAGCATCAGCTTCAGGTCTCGATCCTGGGGATTGGCTGCAACGGCCTTGCGAGAAATTGCTGTCGCCTTATCAAACTCGTGGGCACCGCGGTACGCATCCACTTGCCCCTGGTAGCCGCGCGAGGCATAGCTTTCGCCCATGTCGACCATTTTTTGATAGGTCGCGACCGCGAGATCGGTTTTATTCTGCTCGAGATAAACGGCTGCCAGTCGCTCGAGGAAAAAGGTGCGACGGTCCTTTTCATCCTCCTTGTAGGCGCCGTTGGCGTGCGAAGTGGCGTCGACCATGTCCTGGTAGGTCTGGACGGCGTCGTCGAAGCGCCCCAGAATATCAAGGAGCAGGCCTTCGTTATATCCGGCATCGAGCGAAGTGGGATCGATCTTGCGGGCCTTCCGGATCGTTGCCAGCGCATCGTCGTATTTGCCTTGGCGGCGCTCGATTTCGCCGATGTGGACCAGCGCTTCGGCATTTTCCGGATCCGCTTCGGAAAGCGCCTTATACTCCTTGAGCGCCTGGTCGAGCTGGTCGGAACTGAGAAGGGCGGATGCGAGCGCGTCCATGGTTTGAAGGTCGCCGGGTTCCAGATCGTCCGCCCGCTTGTAGGCTGCGATGGCGTCCTTGGGCTGCTTCATCTGGTCGTAGAGTGCGCCAAGGGTGAACTCCATCTTCGGCGTCCGTCCTTCGAGGGGAACAGCTTCGATGGCTTTGACGGCATGTTGCATGTCACCGCTATCGGCGTAGAGACGCGCCAGATCCAGTACAACGTCTTCCGATTCGGGCTCAATGGCCTGCGCGGTTTTGAATTCGCTCTCGGCCTTTTCCGGCTGGTGTTTGACCGTATAGAGCTGCCCGAGCACCATGTGGTCTTCTACGCTTCTCGGCTGCAGGGCAATGATCTTTTCGAATTCGGCGATGGCCTGATCGAGGATGGTGCTGGACGCCGCAGTCGACGCGCCAGCGTTTTGCCCCTCGCCTAGTTGCCGCAGGTAAATTCGGCCGAGGAGACGGTGTGCGTCGATGTCGTCAGGATGGGCCTTAAGGTTTGTGCGCGCCGTAGTTTCGGCTTCGTGCACGCGGTCGGCGCGGAAATACAGATCGGCGAGGTCGTCGCTCAACTCAGCGGAGTTGGGATCGGCATCGAGTGCCAGCTTATATTGCTCGATTGCCTGGTTCACCTCATCGGTGCGTCCATCGGAGATGGCGTCGTCTTCATACACACTGGCCAATGCCAGGTGATAGTAAGCCTGGGCGCGATTCGGCCCTGTCGGGAGTGCGGCATTGGGAGTGCTCGCCGGTTTCGATCCACTGTCGGCCGTTGCTGTTTCAATGGTCGCAGCTTTGGCCGGAGCGCCGGCTGGTTGTGACTGGATCTTCGCGGGATTCGCCCGTGGATTGGTCGCCGGCGAGGTTTGGGCGGAAGCCGACGCGAGGGGCAGCAGAAACAATAATCCGGCAGCGAACCCGGGCGTGAGATCGAGTCTTGGAAGGAGTTTTATCGTCATGCAGGGAATCCCATAAGTTCGTAGCCGTCAATTGAATAAATGGCGCGGCGCCGGCAGAGAATCTGATCGAACCTGCCTGTTGTTAAAGACGATTTTACCCGTCATTGGTCGCAATTGCGCGGCAGATTGCGGGATTTTCGTGGAACTAAAGAGTTATGCGTTGAGCAGACAGTAACCCGTCGCTGGCTCATCAATGCCGGAAGTGCCTGATTCCGGTGAAGACCATGGCCAGGCCGAGCTTGTTGGCTGCGGTGATGACTTCGTCATCCCGAACCGACCCGCCCGGTTGAATGACGGCGGTTGCGCCAGCCTGGGCAACCGTCTCAAGCCCGTCGGCGAAAGGAAAGTAAGCGTCGGAGGCGGCGACGCAGCCCTCGAGTGGCAGAACCGCCTTCATGGCGCCGAATTTGGCTGCGTCCACTCGGCTGGTCTGCCCCGCGCCCACACCAAGGGTCTGGCTGTCGCGCGCATAAACGATGGCATTGGACTTGACGTGCTTGCAGATGCGCCAGGCAAACAGCAGGCTGCGCAGCTCTGCGGCTGTGGGTGGACGCCAGGTGACGACTTTGAGCTCGGACTCGGTCATCCGACCGGTGTCGGCATCCTGCAGCAGCAGCCCTCCCGAGACATTCTTCACAACGGGGCGAGGCTCGGCTGCGCGAACTTCGACGAGGCGAAGATTCTTTTTCGCAGCAAAGCGCTCGCGCGCTTCGGGCGAGAAGGCGGGCGCTGCAATTGCTTCAACAAACAGCTTGGCGATTTCCTCGGCTGCGCTTCCATCTACTTCACGATTGATACCGATAACTCCGCCGAATGCTGAGATTGGATCGCAGGCCAGCGCCTTCTGGTAGGCCTCGAGGATGTTCGAGCCGGTGGCCGCGCCGCAGGGGTTGGTGTGCTTGACGATGATGACGGTGGGCTCATCGAATTCCTGCGCCAGTTCCCAGCACGCGTCGAGGTCGACGAGGTTGTTAAAGCTCAACTCTTTGCCCTGCAACTGCGTTGCGCCAGCGATGCCGCGGCCGGAGCCGTCAGCGTAGAGGGCGGCACGCTGATGAGGGTTCTCGCCGTAGCGCAGCGCCTGTGCCAGGGGAAGGTTGATGCGCAGCGTGGAAGGCAGCGAGGCGAGGTCTGGGGCTGCAAGCGCGGAGGGCAGGGGAGCATCGGCGATGCGGTCGAGCGTGTTTGCGATTGCCGAATCGTACGCGGCAGTGGTCGCGAAAGCTTGTTTGGCCAGCTGCCAGCGGGTTGCGCGGGTGAGGGCGCCGGCGTTGGCTGTCAACTCTTCGATGAGCGGGGCGTAGTCTGCCGTACGCGTGACGATAGCGACATCTTCAAAGTTCTTTGCGGCGGAACGGACCATCGACGGGCCGCCGATATCGATGTTTTCAATGACGTGGCCGAACGCGACGCCGGGCTGGGCTGCAGTCTTCTCAAAAGCGTAGAGATTCACAACGACCATGTCGATGGGCTCGATGCCGTGCGCAGCGACCGCCGCTTCATGTTCGGCGTTGCCGCGAATGTAGAGCAAGCCGCCATGCACGCGGGGGTGAAGCGTCTTCACGCGGCCATCGAGCATCTCGGGAAATCCTGTCAGCTCGCTGATGTCTTTCACAATCAGGCCGGCGTCGCGCAGAGCCTTCGCCGTTCCGCCGGTGGAAATCAGTTCGACACCGAAGGTTTTGAGCGCGCGCGCAAACTCAACGAGGCCGCTCTTGTCTGTAACGCTCAGCAATGCACGGCGAATGGGCCTCACGCCCGTCCCGATTGCGTCGGTTTTTGAGGTCAAAACTGCACTCCCTTTTGGTTTTAAGGTTCTAAAAAATCGACCGTGCCGGCTCGGTGGTTGCGCGACGCCGCTCGAGGCCTCCAGATTCCAGACTACAGTGCAGGGGGTTGGTCGCGCAGAGTGAAAAACTCGTCCGCAAACTCCGCCACGTTCTTAAAATCCTGGCGGCAAAACTCGCACGTGTGGGCAAATGGAAATGCTTTAGAGTGGTGACATGGGCAGTTATTCTTCGCTCCCGCAACCGGAGGTTCTGCCTCCAGCCAACGATGACGCGCCTCCGCCGCGACGGCGGCGTCCCGGCTGGGCAGAATCTCCTGCCACCTATTTATTAGTCGGTATCAATTGCGCAGTGTTCCTGGTGATGGTTGCGCGCGGGTGCAGCGTCTGGATGCCGACGCTGGACCAATTGATGTTCTGGGGCGCTGACCGGCCCGACAATGTGCTGATCTACGGGCAGTGGTGGCGCATTGTCACTGCAATGTTCGTGCACGTTGGCATTCTTCACCTGGCTACGAACATGTGGTGCCTTTGGAATTTGGGGCTGCTGGCCGAGCCTTTGATGGGATCGTTTGGTTTGTTTGCGGTTTATATTCTGACTGGCGCGGCGGGCAACCTGCTTTCAACCGCATGGAACTGGATGTCACCGGCTCGCGATTCCTCCGGAGCGGTCTTTTTTCAGGCTGGCGCGGGCGCGTCGGGCGCAGTATTCGGCATTGCTGGTGCGTTGATTGTGCTGCTCAGGGCAAAACTTTTGCCGGTTCCGCCCGGCGAAGTTCGAAAACTGCGCAAATCGGTGATTTATTTTGCAGTGATCAATCTTGTGATCCTATATCTGGTCAACTTTGCCAAGGGAATCACAGGCGTGGAGGTCGACAACTCGGCCCATCTGGGGGGCCTGCTATGCGGGTTGCTGTTCGCGGCTCCGATGGTCCCACGCATTGGCTCCAGGCGCAGTGAGTTTCATCTGCGCCTGCGGATTGCAGTGTCGCTGGTGGTTTTGTTGCTGGTGTTGTTTGGATTCTATGTGGCGCATATCGCTCCGCCACAAAGCTGACGGCAATCAGCTTATCGCGTCGCCGTGGCGGAAAACTTCTTGACCATCGCGAGCAGCAGCTTCCGGTCGCTTTCATTCAGATTTGTCGAGTAGCGCCGCAACTGGGTGAGGAAACGCAGCTCGTCATCCGAGAGATTCTGAGTATTCATCTGCCGGGAGAGAGTGTCGCTGGCAAAGAATTGCGCGATGGGCAGGTCGAGCGCGTGGGCAATCTTGGCCAGCGTGTCGAGCGAAGGCACGGTGTGGCCGTTTTCAACGCGCGAAAGGTAACAGCGCAACAACCCGGTTTTCTTTTCGATATCTCCCTGCGAAAGACCCTTTTGCAAGCGATAAGCGCGAATCGTCGTGCCAATCTTTATGCTCATTCAGATTTCCTCGCCGACGCGTGCCCCGTTTACTCACGCGGCAGCAATCAGAAAACTATTAACTTGAGAGTTAACACGCTGGGGCGGGGTTTGCAAGGGCAAAAGTCCGTCGTGCGTTCAAGTGATAACACCGGGCGGCCGCAGAGCCATTTGGCGCTGCTCAGTTAGGTCCCGTAAACCTTCGCGATGAGAGGCTCGTCAGACTGAATACCAGCGGGAGAGGCCGGATAGCGCAATGCGGCAGGCAGCAATAAGGCGTGCGAGTGCGGTGGGGTATGTTTTCGCCGCGTGCCTGGCTGTGTCGGCGCAGAGCCCTGCGCCTGGGCCGCCGGCAACGGCGCAGGCGGGGCAAACTCCGGCGAATAAGGTTCCACCGAGTCAGGCTCCGCCGACCCCCACTGCCGCTTCGCAGGCCCCGGAAGCCGTGACAGGCGGCAAACTGCACGGCGTGGTCAAGAGCGGCACCATTCCACTGCCCGGCGTGACGGTTACCGCGCAAAACACGCTCACCGGCAAGCGCTACTCCACGACCACCGATATTACCGGCACGTGGCAGTTGAACATTCCGCAAAATGGCCGGTATGTGATCCGCACGCAGTTTGCGGCGTTTGCTGGGGGATCGCAAGAAGCTGTCCTGAATGCAACCAGCCGCGATCAGAGCGTGAACTTTGAGTTGATTCTTGCGTCGCGGCAAGCCGAGATCGATCGGGAGCAGGCTCAACAGAGCGCCCGCCAGGGCGGGGATGCCGCGAGTATTCAGCAGATAGCGGGCAATCTGCCCCAGAATTTGAGCCTGCTAAGCGCGATTGCGGACGGCACGGACACGGGAGCCGGCACAGCAGGCGCCAGCGGCGCGGCTTTGCCGTCGATTGCCGGCAACTCCGACTTCAGCGATGAGTCGGTTGCAATCAGCGGGCAGGCGGGCCAGGTGAGCGCACTCGCGGGACTCGATCCCGATCGCATACGCGATGCGGCTTTGTCGATCCAGATGCAGGGAGGGTTGAATGGGCAAGGACCCGGAGCGAGCCAGCAGACCCTGAGCATGGGCGCCGGAGATGGCGGAGGATTCGGCGGCGCGTTCGGCGGGGGTGGGTTGGGAGGTGGGGGCGGCGGATTCGGAGGCGGCGGGGGTGGCTTTGGCGGAAGAGGGGGAGGCGGTTTCGGAGGAGGAGGTGGACGCGGGAACTTCCGCAACTTTAATCCTGGTCAGCCGCACGGCACCATCGCGTGGAACGGGACGAACTCCGCCATCAACGCGCTGCCGTTTTCTTTGCTCGGGCAGCCGCAGGTGCAGCCGGCCAACGGGACGAATCGATTCACGCTGTCGTTTATAAGTGCGCCCTATATTCCGCGCCTGACCAAACCCAGCGGCAAGGACTCAGTCTTTCTTTCGCTGAGCGGCACGCGCTCGTCCACGCCGGACGATTTCTATGCGACGGTTCCGACGCTGGCGGAACGGGCGGGAGATTTCAGAGGATTAGCGCCGATATACGATCCGGTGACAGGCCAGCAATTCGTTGCGAACGGCAACCCGAATATCGCCACGGGTACGCCGAACGTGATTCCAGTGACGGGCGCGGCGGGCGAATCGATTTCTCCCCAGGCGACGGCGCTGTTGAATTATTTTCCGCAGCCGAACCTGCCCGCCGGCAGCACGATCAACGGCTACAACTATCACCTGCTCACGACGGGCCAATCGAACTCAACCAATGCCAGCGTGCGCTATAACCGCAGCCTGGGCCCGAACGCCACGCAACCCGGCGGACGCGGAGGACGGCGCGGGGGATCGGCGACGCAGGGCCTGCGCCAGAGCATCAATCTGAATTACAACTGGTCGCATTCGGCCGCGGACCTAGTGAATCTTTTTCCGGACCTGGGCGGCAACAGCGCATCGACTTCGAATTCGCTGCAGGCCGGCTATACGGTCGGCTATCACCGCTTCACCAGCATCTCAAATGTGCGCTGGAACCGGAGCAGTAGCCAGACGACGAATTTCTTTACCAACACGACGAATAATCCAGACGCGAACGCCATCGCGCCCGTCGCGGTGCCGAACCCGGTGCCGCTCAATTACGGCTTGCCCGACATCTCGCTGAGCAACGGCATCGAGGGCCTGAGCGAAACGCAGCCGAGCTTTTCGATCGGGCAGACCATTTCATTCAGCGAGGTGCTGAGCTGGATCCACGGCAAGCACAACATGCGCTTTGGCGGCGACTATCGGCGCGTGCATCATGATTTTCTGGGTGGAACGAACCCGACGGGGAGCTTTGCATTCACGGGCCTCTTCACTGAAGACCCGGCGCAGGACCCGAACACTGGCTCGTCTGTGGCCGATTTTCTGCTGGGACTGCCGCAATCGACGACGCTGAACTCAGCGCTGGGCAAAAGCTACCTGCGCGACAACGTCTACGACGCGTACGCAATGGACGACTGGCGGATGCTGTCTTCTTTCACCGTGAATTTCGGATTGCGCTGGGAGTATTTTGCGCCTTACACAGAAAAGTACGGTCATTTGGCCGACGTGGCAACCAATCCCGACGGCGGCTTTACAACGGAAACGGAGCAGACGGCAGGCGCGAACGGGCTGCCGGATTCGCTGGTATATCCGTGGCACAAGGCATTCCAGCCGCGCGTGGGGCTGGCGTGGCGCGTGCCCAAGCTCAAGGAAACCGTGGTGCGCGCCGGTTTTGGCACGAACTACACGGTTGGCGAATACGCCACATTTGCCAACATGCTGGCCCGCCAGCCTTTCACGCTCGAACCGAACCTGATTGACCAGCAGACGAATAAGGAGGCAGCGGGTAATGTGCCGTCGACGGCGTGCGTGCTGTCTGGCACCTGCTTCACGCTGGCGAATGGATTCGAGAACACGGCTGAGCTTGCACAACTGGCGCAATCGGGCAACTATGTGGGCAACTACGCGCTCGATCCCCACTATGGCCTGCCTTACCTGATGGCGTGGAATCTCGATATCCAGAAGACGCTGCCTTGGGGCATTGTGATGAACATCGGGTACAACGGAGCGCGATCGAATCACCTGGACATGAAGCTGGAGCCGCGCGCGCTGCCATCGAGCCCCGGGACCGACCCAACGAATCCCGCGACCGGGCAGCCGATTCCGTTCACCTACGACACGTCGGGCGCGTATTACAAGATGAACGCCGCGACGGTGCGTGTGAACAAACGCATGACGCACGGGGTTTCGCTGGGCGCGAATTACCAGTACGGCCACTCGATTGACGACGCAACCTCAGTGAACAGAAGCGGCGGCACGATCGTGCAGGACTGGCAGAATCCGGCGGCAGAAGAGGGGCATTCAGTTCTCGATATTCGCCACCAGGTTCGGGGAACGTACCTTTACGAGCTGCCGTTCGGGCCTGACAAATATTGGGTGACAACAGGCGTGGGATCGCACATTCTTGAGGGCTTCTCGGTTTCCGGTAGCTTCGACTTTGCCACGGGGTCGTGGCTCTCGCCGGGATTTGAGCCGACAGCTCAGAGTGTGGAGTGCGGCAACACGAGCGGGCTGCGGCCAAATCTGACGGGGCAATCGGAGACGGCCGGCGGCGGTTCGCTGCGCAGATGGTTCAACCCCGCAGCTTATTCGGCGCCGGGCAATACGCCGGGCTTTTGCGACTATTTTGGCAACGCTCCGAGGAATTCAATCGAAGGGCCGGGCACGGTGACGAACGATATGGCGCTTTCAAAGACGATGAACCTGGGCGAAACGCGCAGCATGGAGCTCCGCGCCAATATCAGCAACGTGTTCAATACGGTGCAGTACTCGGGCGTGGATACGATTGAGGGCTCACCGACGTTTGGCGAAGTGAATTCGGTGAAGGCGATGAGGTCGTTCCAGTTTATGGCGAGATTCAGGTTCTGAGGTCAGCGAGTCAGCGAGTCAGATGGTCGACCGAGTCGTAAGGAAAAGGAGAGCGATGAAGGGCTTCGCGGAGAAGATCGGCGTATGGGTTGCGCTTGTGGCGCTTGTCGCCGCGAGTGCGCAGCCGATCGATCCTCAGGACTCCGCGGCTCAGGACTCCGTGGCTCAGGACTCCGTGCAAATTTCGGACACTCCGCAGGCAGGCTTCTCGCTAAAGGCAAATGCCGATCTGGTACTGACCAACGTCGTTGCGCGCGATGCGAAGACGGGCGAGCTGGTGACGGGGCTGAAGCAGAGCGACTTCAAAGTCTACGAAAATGGCAAGCCGCAGCAGATCGACACGTTCGATTTTGAGAGCGTGGATATGGCAACGCCGCTGAAAGAAGCGACGGTGAGCGGCCTGGCCGCGGGCCCGAGCGGAAATAAGTCAGTGGCGGTGGCAAAGCCGGAAGAGCTGCGCAATCATCGGCTCATCGTGATGTTCTTCGATTTGACCTCGATGCAGCCCGAAGATCTGGAGCGAAGCGTGGATGCGGCACAGGATTTTCTGCGCACCAAGATGCAGGCAGCGGATCTTGTGGCGCTGGTCTCGCTGGGCGACACGCTCAACGTCGACCAGGATTTCACGGCGGATAAGAACGCGCTGATCAACGAAGTAGGCGCCTATAACGGCACCGAGGGCCAGGGATTTGCGCAGGACGGAAACGCCAATTCAAACCAGGTTGAAGATACGACGGCCTATACGCCCGATGAGAGCGAATACAACGACCTGAACACCGACCGCGAGCTGTTTGCGCTGCGGGCGATTTCGCAATCACTGGCCAAAATAAACGAGAAGAAATCGCTGCTATATTTCTCCGGAGGCATTTCGCGAGACGGAATTGAGAACGAGGCTTCGCTGCGGTCGGCCATCAATGCGGCGGTGCGCGCCGACCTGGCCATTTATAGCGTGGACACGCGCGGCTTGCAGGCAGTGACGCCGCTGGGCGATGCCTCGACAGGCAGCCTGCGCGGGCAGGGCGGATTTAACGGCGGAGCGCTCACGAACAACATGAACCAGAACTTCGACACGCAGGAAGTGATGGCGACGCTCTCAAGCGATACGGGCGGCAAGGCATTTTTCGATTCGAACGACTTTGCCCCGGCATTTGCGCAGGTGCAGAAGGATAATTCGGCTTATTACGCCATCGGATTTCACTCGACGAACTCGGCGCGCGACGGCAAGTATCGCAAGTTGACGGTGAAGATCGACAAGCCGGGAATCAAGCTGGAATACCGGCCCGGATACTATGCGCCCGCGGACTTCAGGCATTCGGGTAAGGAAGACCGCGAGCAGGAACTCGAGGATCAACTGGCCAGCGATTTGCCGGCAACGGACATGGCGGTCTACATGAGCGCCATGTATTTCCAGCTCGACGAAAACCGATTCTATATGCCGGTTTCGCTGGTTGTGCCAGGCTCGCAGATTCCGTTTGTGAATGGCGGCGATAAGGACAAGGCCACACTCGACATTATTGGAGCAGCGATCGACCAGGCGCAGCGGCCGGTTGGGCGGGTGCGCGATACCGTCAAGCTCAATCTCGATCCGTCGCTCCAGGCGCGGCAAAAGAACATTCAATACACGACGAGCTTTAATTTGCCGCCGGGCAAATACCAGCTGAAATTTGTGGTGCGCGAAAATCAGACCGGGCGCATGGGATCGTTTATTGCCGACGTGACGCTGCCCGATTTGAAGAAGGCACCGTTGAAGATGAGCTCGATTGTGCTGGCCTCGCAGCGCGCGCCGAGCAAGAAGGAAGATCCGCTGGTGCGAAACGGCGAGGAATATGTGCCCAATATCAGCCACGTTTTCCGGCAGGATCAGCACATGTATTTGCTTTATGAAATCTATGATCCCGCGCACGAAAAGCCGGCAGATGGTGCGCCCAAGGAACCGAAGGCTCCGATCAATTTGCTGAGCAGCCTGGAATTGATTCAGGGATCGACGAAGGTTTACGAGACACCGATCGTGCAGGCGAAAGCGATCAACGTGGAGGGGCGCGATGCGGTGTCAATCGAGCTTGACGTGCCGCTGAGCGGGCTCAAGCCAGGATCGTATGTTTGCCAGTTGAACGTGATTGACGACGCGGCGGGCAGCTTCGCGTTTCCGCGGTTTGCGGTGCTGGTGAGGGAGCCGGCGGTTGCAGCGCCATCCCGCGCGACGCCGTCGGGACCGCCGGCTGCGGCAACGTCCAGCGCTCCGGTTGCTGCGCCATCGTCGTCGACTTCGCCTACAGCATCGACCGGCGGGTCCCAATAGGGTTGCCGCCGGCCGATCCGAAAAATCATCGAGTCGCTTTCAAGCGCGCTTCAGCAGTCTGAGAATGGCCACAAGGATTACAGCGCCGCCGACAGCGATCAACGTGCTGTAGAGGAATCCGCCGTGCGCATCCAGGCCGAGGTGGTTCGCAATGAATCCGCCCACCAGCGCTCCGGCAATTCCTAACAGAATGTCCACGAAGAAGCCGTAGCCCGAGCCCTTCATGATTTTGCCTGTCAGCCACCCTGCCACCAGGCCGACAAGAATCCACATTAGAATTCCCATGTTTCCTCCTCCGTCTTGACCGTCATGTCTTGCGGGTTTCGGGAGTTGGGGAGACCTTCTCAGAACGAGGGCCTGGCTGCCAGTTTCCGCAAGGCTGGATTTATATCACCGTTCACGCCTGAGGAGCCAGCGAGAAATCGTAATGCCCGACGGGCCGCCTTAATCGGGCGTTTGAATCGCGGGAGTTGTGGAGGGATTTGATTGATAAGGACAATGCCGGCAACTCGATCCGCAGCAGCTTCCACGCTTTAGGTGGTATGCGGCAGTGAAGACGAGGTACGGCCCATCGAAGTAGTAGTCTTCGGGGTCGAGCTGCTGCGGAGCCGGGGCGCTGCAGATTTGGGGTGGTCGCTGCTCACAGTTCTATTCTCGCCCGGCGACTGGGATCGACCCCGATATACGAGCCATGGCCGCTAAAATCGGAGCATGGCACTCACCGCGCAAGACCGCGCACGCAAGATCAAGATCATCCTTTTCGATGTCGACGGAGTTTTCACCGACGGTACCATCTGGCTGGTTCCTAGTCCTCGGCCCGCGGAAGGCAAACTTCTGGAGGAAATTCGCGGCAAGGAAAACATTGGCTTCGGCGTGAACTCCACAACCATGGTTGAGGCCAAGGGCTACAGCGCGCACGATGGCACCGCGATTTCTCTGGCGCGGCTCGGCGGGCTGAAGTGCGGAGTGATCACCAAGCGCATCAGCGAGACCGTCGCCACGCGCGCCCGCGATTTGAAGCTTGAGTTTATTTACCAGGGATGCGCCTTCAAGATGCAGGCGATTCGCGAGATTGTTGCGAAGGAAGGCGTGGCGCTTGACGAGATCTGTTACGTGGGCGACGACGTGATCGACTTGCCGGCGATGCGCGAGGTGGGTTTTGCAGTGGCGGTGGCCAACGCGCGCGAGCGCGTAAAGAACGAAGCGCATTATGTGACGCAGAACTCCGGCGGTTATGGCGCGGCACGCGATGCTGTGGAGTTCATCCTGGAAGCCAAGGGCGTGCTGGACCGGTGCATCGAAGCCTACATCGACGAGCGCAACCCGATTTCGCCCTCGATGGATATTGGCCGCGGCGGCGCCGACATGAAGTAGCTTTCGCGCTGAGACATGGATGACCAACAAAAACGCGCGGTGGTGTTGCTGAGCGGAGGACTCGACTCCGCTACCGTTCTCGCTGTTGCCCGGAGCGACGGGTTCGAGCCCTATGCACTGTCATTTTCTTACGGTCAGCGGCACGCGTGGGAGCTTGAAGCGGCGAAGCGCGTCGCGCAGTCGATTGGAGTGGCGGAGCATCGCGTTGTCGCCATTGATCTGCGAGCGTTTGGCGGGTCAGCGCTCACCGATGACATTGCAGTGCCGAAGGGACGCACGACCGAGGAAATGACGGGCAGCATTCCAATTACGTATGTTCCCGCGCGCAACACGATTTTTCTTGCTTTCGCGCTGGCCTGGGCAGAGGTGCTGGGAGCGAACGATATTTACATCGGTGTGAATGCGCTCGATTATTCCGGCTATCCTGATTGCCGGCCCGAGTACATTGCTGCGTTCGAAACGATGGCGAACCTGGCGACGAAGGCTGGTGTTGAGGGCAGACTGGCGATCAGGATTCATACGCCGCTGATTGCGCTTTCGAAGGCGGAGATTATTCGACTGGGGCGCAGCCTCGGCGTCGATTACGGTTTAACAAGCAGTTGCTACGATCCTTCGCCTACGGGCGCACAGTGCGGGCAGTGCGATTCCTGCCTGCTAAGGCAGAAGGGCTTTCGCGAGAACGGGATTGAAGACCCGCTGCTGAAAAACAGCCGCTAGCTTCCAGCTTCTAACTTTTTCAGGGCGGAGTTGACGGTCTTGCCAGTTGCGAGATGAGCTAAAAATCAGTGGCTAGGAGCTAGTAGCTGTTTTTATGGGTTACGCCGTCAAAGAGATTTTCTACACGTTGCAGGGCGAGGGCGCGCACACCGGGCGGCCGGCGGTGTTTTGCCGCTTTGCGGGATGCAACCTCTGGTCGGGGCACGAGCGCGACCGCACGTCGGCGATTTGCAAATTCTGCGATACGGATTTTGCCGATACCGATGGGCCAGGCGGCGGACGCTTCGCCTCCGCCGAATTGCTGGCGGCGGCGGTGGAGCGGAAGTGGCCCGCGAATGCCGCCCCCGACAGGCGCTTTGTGGTTTGCACGGGTGGCGAGCCGCTTCTGCAAATGGATCGAGAGCTGATCGAAGCGCTTCACGGTTGCCGATTCGAGATCGCCATTGAAACCAACGGGACTATCGCGGCTCCTGCGGGTCTCGACTGGATTTGCGTGAGCCCGAAGGCCGGCGCGGAACTGAAGCAGCGCAGCGGCGACGAGCTGAAGCTGGTTTATCCGCAGCCCGGCGCGGAGCCGGAGCTTTTTGAGCAACTGCCGTTTCATCATTTCTTTCTGCAACCGATGGATGGGCCAGACCGCGAGCGGAACACCCGGCTGGCGCTTGAGTATTGCCTCAAACATCCGCGCTGGCGGCTGAGCCTGCAGACGCACAAGATGCTGGGGATTCCGTAAAGACAGGGGTCAGGGGTCGGTGGTCAGGGGCCGTTAATCGTTGTTCGTGGATCGTCCGTCGTGGTTCGTGAATCGTGAGCCGACGACGTCTTAGATCGAGAGGCGCGAGCCGCAATTCACAGATCACTCGCGGCCTCGCGCTTCCGCTTCCGCGAGCCAGCCGCGGCGCAGCTTCTCTGGCGCGATGCTTGAGAGATAGGGCTTGATGTCGAGGATCGGCGTGCCATCGAGCATGTCGACACCGCGGACGCGGAGCATGGCGCCGTCGCGGCTGAGCAGTTCAACCACAGTCAGGCCGATGGGATTGGGACGGCGCGGAGAGCGCGTGGCGAAGACTCCGTGGGGCCGCTTCTCGTCGGTAGGCGGATGAGCGATGAGGTCGAAGCCGCCGGCGCGGTCGAAGTGCCAGAGGATGTAGAGGTGCGAGAAGCCATCGATATCCATCAGGCCCTCCTCGAACTCCCGCAGTAGCTCGATAATGCCTTCGGCATCGTGCTTCGCCCCCGGACCTTTCGGAATGGCGGATGTTTCGCGGTAGGGGGTATGTGCGAAGCCAATGGGATGCAGAGAAACCATTTGAGCCCTCCACAGTTTCCATCCTATGCGCCAGAGGGAAAGAATCGAATCCGCAGCCCG
>Ga0335071_10000392_pt1 | contig 49904 bp, 52 predicted proteins | sample Lox_Sample_15_FD_206724 | JGI IMG/M metagenome (GOLD analysis project Ga0335071, IMG submission 206724) | Soil microbial communities from Loxahatchee National Wildlife Refuge, Florida, United States - Lox_Sample_1.5 | ecosystem: Environmental > Terrestrial > Soil > Wetlands | place: USA... | reverse complement strand
CTCCCACTGCATATCGTGAGCAAGAGCATATGCGGCCGAGGTTTTACCGATGCCGGGCTTCCCGTACAGGAGTAGCGGTTTCGTCCCCCGCTTCCAGGATTGAGCCCATTCCAAAATCTGGCGGACAGCGGGGCCGTTCCCGATGATCTCGGAGAGGTGGGAAGGCCGGTATTTTTCTGTCCAGTCCATGGGAATCTATCGACGGGATATCAAATAAATTATGTCTGATGACACCAAAAATAGCATACTGCATTGTTCTGTTATGGTGATCATTGTGGATTACAGCTGTTCCACTGAAAAAATCGCGCTCGCGGTCCGGGAATACGAGGGAGTGAAACGGAAGCAGGCCATCGGCGAGATGGTGAAAGCAGTCCGGATCGATTCCCCTGATGTGATCGCATCGTTTGGGGAGGACGCCGCTGTAATCCGACACGGAGATGAAGCGCTGCTCCTCGCCGCCGATGGGATCTGGAGTAGACTGATGGAAGCCGATCCCTACTGGGCCGGATATTGTTCTGTGCTGGTCAACATTCATGATATTGCCGCAATGGGCGGGAGACCGGTGGCTATGGTCGACATATTTTCGATCGCCTCAGGTTCGATCATGAAGCAGGTCATTAAGGGAATGCACGATGCCTCGCTCCAGTTCGGAGTCCCAATCGTCGGCGGGCATCTGCACCCTGACACCCCGTACAGCGTGATCGACGTCGCAATTCTCGGTGTCGCTGATATGGATTCGGTAATTTATTCGCACACCGCACGTGAAGGCGACAAGGTGATCGCAGCGATCGATTTGTCGGGTCGGGTGCACCCTTCGTGTATCCTGAACTGGGACTCAGTGACGATGAAATCCCCCGAATACGTTCGTGCCCAGATCGGGCTCCTCTGCGAACTTGGAAAGGCCCGCCTCGTTACCGCGGGGAAGGACATCAGCAACCCGGGAATTATCGGGACGCTCGGCATGCTCCTCGAAGTCAGCAACAAAGGGGCAACGATCGACCTCGATGCTATTCCGCGCCCGGATCTTAAACAGAATTCCATCAGCTTCGACCAGTGGGTCAGAATGTATCCGGGAATGGGATTCATCCTGACCGTAGACGAACGACATGCCGGTGATGTATGTTCGCGGTTCGGGCAGGTAGGGATCACAGCCCATGTTATCGGGACGGTAGACAACGGCCACAACCTCAGGATTACCCACAACGATACCAGTACCATGGTCTTCGATTTTTCTGAAAACGGTATCATGAGGCTTTTTACCGGACCCGGGTGACTGATGAGAAAAATCGGGATAGGTGCCTCGGGAGACCTGGAAAAAGTTATCGCCAGTATTCAGAAATCCGGCCTGGAACGGGAAGTAGTGGTATATTGCACATCTGCTCAGGTTCTCCCCGTTGCTACGGCTGTTGCGTTCCGTGATTCAAAAAAGCCGGAAGAAGACCTCGTCCAGGACCTCTTTTCAGGAGCGATCAGGGCCGCTGTCAGGGGCACACTCCCTGCAAACAGTACCCTGTCTGCACTGAAACAGACCTTCCGGGTCGATCACCTTGAAAGGATAGCCCTTCTCGAAACGGCTGACGGCAGGAAATTCCTCCTTGCACCGGTCGGGGTGGATGAAGGCTGGTCTGTCGGGGAAAAAGTAACATTCGTCCAGAAGGGGAGGACAATTGCAGAGAAGTTCGGCCTCCCGGACAGGGTTTCCGTGCTATCCGGGGGCAGGATCGGCGATGTAGGAAGAAATGCCCGTGTTGACCAGAGCCTTGCCGACGCTGAACTCGTTGCAAGGCTCTCGGGGGCGGTGCACCGTGAGATATTGATCGAGGACGCAATCAAGGATTCAGGCCTTATAATTGCCCCTGACGGTATTTCCGGTAACCTGATCTTCCGGACCCTGACATTTCTCGGTGCCGGGAAAGGACATGGTGCACCGGTGGTAAATATCGATGGAATATTTGTAGATACTTCGCGCGCATCACCAGATTACGTCAATGCGATAATGCTTGCAGATTCTTTGTCTAAACAATAAAATGCCGGTATCACCGGTTTTTAATAAAAAAACTGATATTTAGGGTTATTGGTAGTGACAGTTACCTCAGTGCCCCTGGGGATCAGTTACCCCCGGAGATGTCCCGGATGGGATATTCTGCGAAAAATTGGAGAATATTTGGGAAAATGTTTAAATATTTGGTGATACATTTTTGTTTGAGGTAATACAATGGCAGATTTACCTATTGCTGCAGTTGTAAGAATTGCAAAGAAAAACGGAGCAGAAAGAGTCGGTAGCGATGCAGCTGCTGCACTTGTTGCGAAAGCAGAAGCATATATTGCTCACCTGACCAAGGAAGCAAACAGGCTCGCGCTCCACGCAGGACGGAAGACGATCAAGGAAGAGGATGTCGAGCTGGCGGCAAAGTCAGCATAACTATTCCCCTTCTTCTTAAAAAAGTAAAGACTCCATTTACCGGTCAAGGTGGCAAATAATTCTACCCGGTGAGGGTAACCTGTTTTCCATTTGTCTTTTCGGGATTATAGCGTCCCTTTCGTGCTCGGTATTGCAGTACTGTCCCCACTCAGCGAAGCTGCCTCGCCGAGGGCGATGCCGAAGGCCTTGAACATTGCCTCGCACTTGTGGTGATCGTTCCGGCCTGCAAACATGATATGCGCTGTAATCCCGGCCCTCGAACAGAGGCTGTAGAAGAAATGCTCGAAAATATCGGCATCGATTCCGCCAACGGTCTTCCCCGAAAATGTACCCTCGTAAAGCAGGTATCCCCTGCCTCCGCAGTCGATGGCCACCGTTGACCGCGATTCGTCCATTGGCACAATCGCGTGGGCAAATCGTCTGATTCCCCGGCCCTCGCCGACCGCGATGCGTACTGCTTCGCCGAGCACGATACCAACGTCCTCGATCGTGTGGTGACTGTCAACTTCGAGATCGCCTTTTGCCGTAACAGACAGCCCGAACCGTCCATGCCTCCCGAATGCAGAGAGCATATGGTCAAAGAAGGGAAGTCCTGTATCGACCGTACACGCGGGCTTGCCGTCCAACTCCAGGAAAACATGGACATCCGTCTCCCTGGTTACTCGTTTTTGTTCAGCTTTTCTCATGCAGCCGCCTCCAATGCATCTTTGAGCCTGATCCTGCCGCTATAGAGCGCCGAACCGAGGACCGCACCGTATACACCAATCTCCCGGAGACCATAAATATCCTCTACTCCCGAAATCCCTCCGGCAACGGTTACGGGAATCCGAACCTGTTCCAGGAGTATCTTTACCGGGGGATATTGAACTCCCTGCTCAAGACCTTCGACATCGACATTGGTGTAGAGGAGAGACCCGGCACCGAGCTCTTCGAACTTCCGGGCCCAGGAGATGTAGTCCCCTGCTTCTTTTTGCCAGCCTTCTATGGTAATCTGGCCTCCCTTTGCATCGACTCCGGCCATGATCCTCTCCCTGCCGAATTCATCGGACAGCGAACAAATGATCCCGGGTTCCCGGATGGCAAGTGTTCCGAGGATAATTCGTTCTACCCCGGTATCCAGCCAGCCCCGGGCATCTTCGGGCGTTCTTATCCCGCCGCCAAGCTGAACTGAGACCCCGGTATCAGCGATTAAGTTCCGGATCATAGCGGCATTACTGCCGGCGTTGCCGAAAGCCCCGTCGAGGTTGATGACGTGGAGGGAATCGGCACCCTCGGAAAGCCAGCGCCTGGCACAGGAAAGGGGTTCACCGAAGAACGTTGCACGTTCTCTTTTGCCCTGCACCAGCTGGACACACCGGCCATCGAGAATATCCACCGCAGGAAAGATCTTCATAGGGATCAGCGGATCATTCGTTCGATAGACATAACAAGGATGTCTTTTGCTCCCGCCCTCTTTAGCAGGTTAATCAGCTGATATACACGTTCTTCGCCGACAACTGCATGGACTGCCACGAGGTCTTCTCTCGATGCCACCTCCATGACAGTCGGGCCGGAAAGGCCTGGAAGGACGCTCCTCACATTTTCGAGCGAGGTCCGTTTCACATTCATCATGAGGTAGCACTGGCCCCGTGCATGGATTACGCTCTCCAGGGCAAGGACTACCTCCTCGATTTTTTCGTGTTTTTCTTTGACCGATTCCTTGTTCGCAATGAGGACCGTGCTTGTCCTGAGCACTTCGCCGAGAACGCGGAGCCGGTTCGAACGTAACGTATCCCCGGAGCTTGAGAGATCGACAATGGCATCCGCTATACCGAGATAGGGAGTTGCCTCGCATGCCCCGCCGACCTGGACGATATCAACAGGTATATTATGGCTTTGAAAGTAAGACCGGGTAATATTCGGGAATTCCGTAGCAACTTTTGCACCTGTAAGGTCATGCACGGATTTTGCCCTGGATTCCTCCCCGACGGCAAGGACCAGCGTGGCATTGCCAATCCCGAGATCGATCAGCTGATCCACCTGGGACCCCCGTTCGGCCACCATGTCCCTGCCGGTGATCCCGAGATCTGCAGAGCCTGTCGCCACGTATTCGGGAATATCGACCGGCCTTGCGAACAATACCTCGATATAGGGGTCAGGTGTCCTGGAAATAAGCCTTCTCTGACCCGCATCAAGGAGGTGGAGGCCTGACTTTTCCATAAGCTCCATGACAGGCTGGGATATTCTCCCCTTGCTCGGAATTGCCAGCCTTATCGTACCAGGTGAACCACGTTCGCCGGGTTTTCCTGCCCCCTTTCCTGATTTCATACCGGGTCAGAAGGTCCTGATCTCGCCATTTATGACCTTTCCGGTCACGCAGGTGACCGAGGCCAGGCCTTCGTTAACGATGTCTTCTACATCGCGCTTTATCGCCGTAATTTCATATCCTTTGCCAGGGAGTACCTGGACACTTGCCACGAGCGGGAAATCTATCGGAGTCCCGATCTGTGAGAGGAGCCTGATGTAGATCTCTTCAATTCCCTCAATTTTCGCCACACACTCATTGGCCAGCTGGGTTGAAAGGATATTGTAAATTTTGCCGATATGATTAATGGGATTTTTCCCGCTCGTCGCTTCCATGCTCATCGGACGGTTGGGAGTGATCAGCCCGTTGGCCCGGTTTCCACGGCCCACAGACCCATCGTCACCCATTTCTGCCGAGGTCCCGGTAACGGTGAGGTATACGCTGCCTGATTTTATGTCGTCGGCCGTGTTCACGTGCACGTTGATTTTTCTCTTTGTATGACGCATGGCTACGTTTTCGATGCGTTCTTTTAAGATTTCCTTATATTCGACATACTCGTTGATACCTGAACAGTAACGGTCGACCATTGCACAGGCAATCGTCAGGGTGATCTCGTCTTTGTCCCGAAGGCCCATGATTTTTATGTCCTGACCGATTACCGGCATTTCCGGCCGCAACGTGTTGTCGATATAATCGCTTGCCGCCATGGTGATTGTCTCGACTTCAGAGAACGGTGCATGGCCTACGCCGAAGGACGTATCGTTTGCACGGGGAATTTTGGCCTCGCAGGGTTTGAAAACATCCCTCAGATCCGTCGATCCGGTACCGAGCCTGCAGTCGATAATGACATCCCGTTCGAGGTTCAGGTCGGGGAGGATCCCGTGGAGGTAATGATGGGCGGCCTCGACGGCAATTGCATCCGCAGGAATGCGCTTATCCTCGAACTGCTTTGTCGCCCTTCCATCCAGAAGGACATAAATCGGCCTGATAATCTTTCCACCGCCATATGCGGGGATCGACTCGCCGGCGACGATCTCGCCCTGGTCTGTATTGTGGTGGAGTATGGCACCCACTTCCTCGAGGTAGACCTTGCAAAGAGCCCTGCTTATCGATTCTGCAATTCCGTCAGCAAGGCTGTCCGGGTGACCAAGGCATTTTCTCTCAACGAGCTCAATTTCCTGCTGCTCGAGGGGGATCTGTCGTAGTCCTTCAACTTTGATGTTCCTCTTCATTAAATCCCTCGTTTATCAGATATTCGATCATAATAAAAAGGATTGGAATTCATTTAACCGTTTCCTTTGGCTCGGGAGCATCTAACCGGGTTCTCACCGGTCCATCCTGAGACCGGGCCGGATATACTGTGTTACAATTCCTGTCAGGGTGATCTGATCCGAAGGCAGGGAAACCTCTGCGGCAATCCTAATGACGACCCTAGCGTTTTATCAGATTGCCAGCACAAGTACCAGATGCGTTATGAACACCCGGTTGTCCCTGGTTTCCATGGCGGTCCTCGTGATCGCAGGTCTGTTACTCGTAATTCCCATTTCGGCCTCCCAACCGGGAGGGGGCTTTACCATCGGTTCGTTGTCGCCGACACCTGGCCAGGCCGTATCAGGCTATCCGGTACCGGTGGACGGGAGCTGTTCATCCGATGCCCCTGTAATCATCGTCTTCGCAACCAAAAGTCCGTTGTTCAAAAATACTACCGATACGTCGCTGATGAAGCAGGGGAACGTGATACAGGAGAAACCGGTTGTCGCTCCGGGTTTTGATAAACCGACAAACCAATTGACACCTCCTAAACTGTCAGTTCCGTCAATAGGGGCGATGACCAGGACAAACCAGTCGCCTGCCATCATCAAGCCGATGACGACAACCGCTTCGGCCATTTTCCCTGTTTCCACCTCAACGGGAACGCCGCTGTTAAAGGCCAACATGTTTGCCGCGGACCAGTCTTCCCTTCCTAAGATCCCGTTCCCTCCCCTGAATTCGGTCCCGGCCAGGACTGAAACGCAGGCAGCACCGGATTATGTAACAAACAGCACGAGGACCATCGAGCAGCGGATCTTTTATTATACCAATATCGAACGTTCGAAGGCAGGAAAGCTGCCATATATTTATGACAGCAGATTATCTGATATCGGACGTGAAGACGCCGTTGACATGATTGTCAGGAATTTCTTCGACCACATCAACCCCGACGGCGAAAGCCCGAGCGACAGGGCGGAACGGCACGGTTATCCCACTAAAAAGGATTATGGCAGTTACTACCGGATAGGGGTCGGGGAAAATATCGCATGGGTGCAGCACATACAGGGTACTCCCGATGATATTGCACAGTACATCGTGAATGCATGGATGAACAGCCCTGACCACCGGGAAAATATCCTTGATTTAAACGGGGCCGATTATACGAACCTCGGGGTCGGGGTCGCATACGATCCGGTGAACGATAAATACATTGCTGTCCAGGAATTCTTCTGACACGGGATCGGTCCTGCGTTCAGCAGGTCCTTAAAACGTTTGATTTTGGGTAAAGCACTCGACAGGAGGGGTTCCCCCTTCCTGTCCCGCCCCCCATTGAGATAGCCAGGGGACAGGGTTCATCCCTGTGCAGTCTATAGCCCAACCGGGGTCGCCGCAGCGGTGGTGCGGAGCCCCGGGAGCGTCAGATATCACAATTTTATTTAAATGCATCAGAAATGAGCGTCTTATTAAATGAAAAATGATGGAGGTATAGGATATGAAACCGAAAAATACGTTCCCCAATTTCCTCAGGTATCCCCAATAAACTCCTTCATTTTCTGGAAAAAAACCTTTTCGACGTTTTGTATGACATCCAGCTTTCCACGGAAAGCAAGCAGTTCCCGCTCATCCCCGTCCATGTTTGCGAAATGAAGGCGTTCTTTTCTTTCCACCAGCTGGACCTCATATTTGCCGACGATATCCATGATAATTGTCTGGGGGGTGCCGGGAGGTATTACAAGGTCGTATAACTGCTCTTTGTCACCGGCTGTTCTCTCTTGTTGTCGTGGTTCCTGGTCCTGTTCCTTCCCGGACCCTTCACCTGCCGGGACTTCTGCATCCTGTGTCATCGCAACTCCCATCTCTGTTATTTCCCTGCCTTTATACGTCTGTTCATTATGCACGGCCCACCCCGGACGCCGCCGATCGGATTTTTCGGCTTACCAAGCGAATTCATGCAGCGTCCCATCAGGGCCGCTCCCCGGGCAAGGCCGTCATCGACAAAAACGAGGTGCTCGTTCGGGTCAGGAAAGAGTTTCCGTTCGGTTATCCCCTCGAGGATGTACTCGGGTTTTCGGCCCGATATTGCCGCTCTTCCCGTGAACCCTATCGAACTGTTGGGGAAGACCAGGTGTTCTTCCACCGCAACGTCTATGAGACGGAGTGCCATGCCGGCGCATACCCGGTCGACAACCTCATTGAGAAACCCGAGGTTATAGTTCTTGTAAATTTCTGCGCCTATCGCCTTCAGATCGGTAAGGCCGCTGCCTTCTGTCCCTGCATCGCACCCGATCAGGGCCACCCCCGATGCCTTCGCCACGTCGGCATAGACCGGGACCCTGCCGAACCTCCGCCGCTCGGGGGGCACTATTCTGATATCGATCGATTTATTGCATCTCTCAACGTAGTCTTCAATCGCACTCCGGTTCGACCGGAACGAGACACCGCCGAGAATGCTCTGATCTCCGAAAATATCGAGTGCCGTTCCCGTCCGGCCGTCGACGAGACCTGTTCCCCGGACGATGGCATCCGGGATCGCTCCGGCGAGGCCGCAGAAATTACCAATGGTTTTGGCGAAGGGGTTTGGGTCATCGGGAGCGACGTCGCTTGTGATCCTCCCGTCAAGGGTCGTGCCAAAATCAACAGAAACACAGGGATTCCTGAAATCAACCGAAGTCCATTTGGCACCCTCCTTGATACCGGCCATGGCGAGCTCTCCCTCCATCTCGTTGGCAACCATCTCGACGCCGGTACTGCCAACGGGTGGCACGACTCCGGCAACCGCTCCGACAAACACCACCTTGTCTGCAAAACTGAATGGCTGAAGTTTTTCGGGCTGGTTTGCCTTCGACATCGGCGGAGTCATCTTCTTCGGGGGAACTCCGGCCATCAGGCAGCCGTTCGCGAGGGCGATCACGAACACCCCGACCTGGTCTGGGGAGTCCATTGCCGCCACGACGCCGGTACTTCGTACGACAAAATCGAGGTCGTAATGGACATCGAGATGGACTTCCCGGTGGCACTGGAGGAGTGTTTCTTTGACAAGTTCGGTCACCGACTCACGGGTTAGCTGGGTCCCGTCAAGTGTCTCGCCGAATATTTCCTCGCCGGGTCTGGGTTTCCTGACATCGCGGCTCATCTTGACCGTCTTATTGATGACGTAAGACATCCCTGTCTCGAGATTTACTCCCGTCAGGATACATTTTGTCGTGGTGTTTCCCATCTCGACCGATGCAACGATAAAATAGGGCTTTTGCTTAAATTCCGGGACCTGCATACCCGCACCGTGCGCGATGACGGGAGGCGGAGGGCTTTCCACGATATGGGGTTTCGGCCGGAAGAGCGATTCCAGGAAACGGGCGCACATATATTGTGGTATTTCAGATGGATTACCTTATAGATTTCCATTTTCCGTTATCCATGAAGGATCAGTCCTTTAGGGGCAGGAAGCAATCGCATTTTTTCCCGGTTCGTACGGAAACGGGTGTCCGTTCAACAGAATCCTATTGACCAGACAGGGACTGCAATAATTTTGCAACGGTCGGGCAACCGGGGTCATTTTTTTTCCTGTCCCAATTTTTGAGATGTATCCCTAAGACAGGAGGGGGTTTCGCCCCTCCCTGGCCCTCCCCTGACAGGATAACCGGTGGGCAGGGTTCATCAGAACAGTGGAAATAATTACAACGCCCAGGGACAAGTCCCTATCCATGCCGGGGTTGCGACAGCGGCGGGGCAAAGCCCAGGGGAGCGTCGGAGATCTCAATTATCATTTAAATGCATCAGAAACTAAGAAACCAGAAAGATGAGAAGGCAGCGGGGTCATCTGATTTCAACAAAGCCAAAATGACGGCCGATACTTTGAATAAAATAATCAGGCCAAATTGAAGTCCCAAAAAAATTGACGCCAGAAAAAAAAGAAGCCGGGATTTACTGCTCCCGTACGGGAGTGTTCCCAAGGATTGCTTCCCGGTTATCGTAGACCGCATAGAGCAGGGCCCCAAACCCGAGACAGATTACGATAACGGCAATTATTGGTCCGATAATGGGAATCCGGAACAAAATCTGAAGTATCACGAATCCGATAATAAAAGCAACCCAGTCTTTCCCCTGGTATTTTAACCAGGATAGGACCAGTTCCCCAAAAACTGACGAAACGAAGAGGACTGAAACGATTAACCCGAGCACCACGAGAAGAAAACCTGTTGCAGCAATGGGGATCCCGATCAGTGTGAGAGCCAGGATGACACACACGATTATTGCGACAATAATGGCGACAAACCCGACAACCGCTTTTACAACCGGGGATTTCCTGACTTCTCCGAGGACGACGGCATAGCGGGCAGGGGCACACCTGATTATAATCAGACCGAGGATCAGCCATCCGATCGAGAACAGGATGCTGAACAGTTCCAGCAGCTGGGAAAGGTTATATGACTGTCTCGTGGGCCGGAAGTCCACGCTGCCTGCATATCCTGAATTTTCAAAGTTCTGGGCCCTGACCATCAGTTTGCCGTTAACATGGCCCGCATTGGTTACTGTCCCGGCTGAAATCGCTGCATCTTTGCCGACAACGGTACTCCTGCCGATGGCCACGGTGCCCCCCGCAATTACTGCGTTCGTCCCAATATCGGAATCGACATCCACGGTGCCCCCGGCTGCCACAAGTTTGCCGCCGATAGTACTATGGACGACGACATGGCCACCGGCCACAACTACATCTCCCTTTACCGGGGCGTTAACGGTGACTGTCCCCCCGGCAGCCATCAGGCTGTCCACCGGTGCGTTGATATCGACAACGCCCCCGGCGGCAAATACATCATCCTGGACTGGGATGTTCAGGGTTACCGTATTCCCCGAGTACGTTGCAAGAGCCGTTACCGCTGACGGGAGAAAGGCAATAAGGAACAGGATTATGCAGAAGGCCGACACGGCCGCAGATGGTACAGGTCTCATAGTATCACTAACGAAAGAACGGGGGATCCGTATAAAAATTTTTTGTGATGAAACAAATAAGAAGGGTCGGGAAAAAATTGTTTATCTGCAGCCGCAGCCGTGGTACACGGGCGGGTTGAACATCGCGTCCCAGGACGTGTCGGTACCGAGTGCCGGAGTCATGAACGCCGAAGGGCTGGCATTAGTGATCGGTTTTGGTGGGTTGACATAGTAATTGTTCATCGCATTCGCAAAGAGCCCCGATAATGCGGATGACCCGGTTGTCGACCCCGATATCCCTCCGGGATCGACCTGTCCCGAACCGGGAATCGTGAACCCGGCACTGCGATTGGGTACCGTCGCTGAATACCCTCCGCTAATGAGCGGGGTCTTCGGGAGACTGTACGCCGATAACAGGGAATTTGCACTATAGGAAGAACTGAAACCTGTCCCTGCCGGGAATATTCCACCATAACCGGAGACCGGAAACGCCGCTACCGGACCAGGGATCAGCAGGGCAACAACAATTACCGCCAATCCAATAACTATTGCAGCTTTTAAAGACATGATCTGTTTCACCGATTATCACCGGACCAAATATCTAGTGCTCTTATTGGTTCTTCACAGATTAAATAATCTGGGTCACGCCGCCGTTGAAGACTTTTATCGGATCGCATCTCTGTGCGTCGACCGGTTCCATACAGGGTGAACTTCCGGTGTTGGGAAAAGCCTGATCAATTCCTTCTCTAACTGACAGACAGATCTATCAGAAAGATAACGGGTCCTGTTTCACCGTAAGTTCGAAAACTACCGGCCTCCGGAATGTCAGTTGAGACACGGGAGAACTTTGCAGAAAAAACAAGAGAGAGAGGTTGTGATCCCGCCTTATCCGGATCCCGTGCAGCCCGGGATCGCATAATAATAGGTATCGGCATTCGAGATACCCGGCACATTGAAATCGGCAGGTGCAGGGTTCGTTATTGGCACGGGGGGATTTGTGTAATAATTTGCCATAACCTGGGAAAACAGGCTGCCTGTCCGGGGTAGGGATCCCGGAAGCGCATAGCCGTACATCAGGCCAGGTGTCCCGGCGGCTGCGTCGGTGGCATAGGCAGACATTGCATTCCCGGAGAACACGTAGCTGTTCGATAATGCCGATGCCGAAGTAAATGGCGTGAAATGAAAGCCGTTACCATAGGATGCAATGCCGCTGTAGCCCGGATCTCCGGTGATAATAATTCCTGCGGAGACCGGAATGGACAGCAATACCACTGATAAGACTATGGAAGCCGCGCCGATCAGGTTTGTCCTTTTTATTGACATGATTGAGACCCTGTTTTGTACTATGTGCTATGACCAGATAATAGGTATCTGGTTTGAATATATCGGGTTGTTGCCGCCGGGGATGACGGGGGGTTTAGGCGGATTGATAAGGTAATTCGCCATGGCATTCCTGAACAAATCACGTACCGGAGTCCCGCCGATGGTTTTCTCACCGGTACTTGCATTCCCGGGAGCCGGGGCCGGCTGAAGTGGCGACCCGGGTGCCGCCGGCACCGGTTTGTTGGTGGTAAAATTTTTCCAGACGCCGGGGGAAAGTACGGACAATCCCGACCCTGACGATGCGTAGGGGAAAATGTTTGCCATGTTTGCATCGGCATTGAATTTTTCCCATGCAATGACCTGGTCCTGGGGGTCTACCCGTATCCAGGAGTCCGCAGCAGAGACCGGCCCAGGTGCAACCAGGAAGAAAAGGACGAGGACCAGTGAACTGTACCATAGTGATTGTTTTAACTGCATGAAATCGCCCATATAACCATTATTAGCATTAAATCATGTTGCTCTCTTAACAGGATCATTTTTTGTCAGGTACCTTGATCAATGTTCTCCATGCGACAGTGACAGATATGACAAAATTTTGTCTTCCATTTCGAATCTGAGCCGGGACATAGATTTCTATTTGCACGACAATCTGTTTCGTTTCCTTATCGCCGCTAGTGCCCTGGCTGCCTCTTCCCTGACGTCAGAGAAAGGGTCGCCGGTCATCTTCCCGACGGCATCGATCGATCGTGCCGTCCCAATCCTGGACAACACAATGAGAGCACCGGTACGGATTCCCAAATCCTTATCTCCAAGCAGCCGAATCACCGGTATTTCGGCCGATTGAGAGCCGATTCTTAAAATCCCTGCCAAAGCCGCATCCCTGACGTCGCGATCACTATCAGAAAGGGCAGTTACCAGGGGGGCAGTACCTGCAGGGTCTTTCATTTTGCCGAGTGCGACCGCTGCCTCCCTTCGGACCTTTGGATGAGAATCGTTGAGATACAGCGATATTGATTCGAGGGCCCCGGGCGATCGTGCCTTTTCGGCATCATGAATTGAACGAATCCTGGATTGTACTGATTCCATTGTGATCAGATGGGTCCTGTTCCGGGAATTATTTACCGGACTGAAATACTCTTGGAACTTCACAGGCATCCTCATGAGAATCTTTCAAACCAGGACAACGGCCTTTTTCGGGTTCCATTGTACAGGTCCTCCACAGATTGGAGCGATGACCATCCCCTGAAAAAAGCAGGATTTTTCTGTTGGTGCCTGCAGACGCCGATAAAACCATAGCGCATATATAATCTTCCGGTTGATGTATAAAGCCGGTGAAACCGAACATGAGCTGGATGAAAACTTCAACTGTTTTACTGATCCTTGTCCTTGCAGTTATCATGATCACTGCCGGATGTACACAGACCCCGACAACAACGCCGACCACGATTGCAACAACGACAGTGGCAACACCGTTGCCTACAACCATAATCGTGACAATGGCACCCCCGACGAGCAATGCAACAGGGATTGCAAACCCCGCATCGGTATATTGCGTCCAGGTCGGAGGTAACGTTTCGATCATGAAAGATGCCCAGGGCAACGAATATGGTGTGTGTAATTTCCCGAACGGCACTTCCTACGATGAGTGGGCACTTTTCCGTGGGGAAATCAACGGTACTGCCACGAATTCAACAGCAATGAAACCCGTTGTCAACAATACTGTCGGTGCAGTAAAGAACGCTACGGCAAACCTGACGGCAAACCTGACTGCCGCCAAGACCGCGGTTAATGCGACGAACAGCAGCACGGCAAAGTAATTTCTCAAATTTTTTTTTTTCGCAAGACCATTACTCATTACTGGGGAGATTCCCTTTTTGTGTCATACCTTTTTTTCACCCGTTGGATTCCTTCCCGGGTGAAATTCTTTTGTCGGACCCGTTCGGAGAACAGTTCGCTTAACTTTTTGAACAGAATTTTTCCTGATGTCCCATAGAGGAAACTATTTATCGCGGAAGCACGTTATCACGCATTATACCCGTTTTTTCGAGGGGAGGAGAACGGATTATGCCGGAAGTATCAAAGACGGAAATTGGCAGGAGATTATTCCTGGTCCACAAAGACAAGGGAGTCGAAAACGCCATTAAAAAGGTTCGTCATGGACTCGGCCAGGACTGGAACCATCTTTCAGAAGATGATATATCGATCCTGAAACGGATGCTCGGAGAATGCTGGGTATATATGGACAGGTCTGCCTGGGAGAAAATCGCCTTTTCAAGGCTTGCTTATTCCGATGTTATGGCAATTGTCAGAATTGGGGATTCGGCTAAAGGGAAAGACTCGACCGATACCAGGGCAATCGAAGATGTTACCGCCATACTGACGGGTATGATTTGAGAAAAACGGTCTGCCTGATGTCTGGAGATACCGGGATTATCTGACCAGCCGACTCTTTTTTTTCTTTTCGAGTATCTTCTTAACCTTTTTTAGCCGGTACAGGTCTTCTCTTTCGCGCTCGTCTATCGTGATCCTGATATACTTTGCCTGTCTTTTCAATTCAGGGATCAGTACCTGTTCGAGTGCGTTGACACGTCTCCGGTTCATCTGTATCTCTTCCCCCAGGCGGCGCAGGGCGGTTTCGGTCTCCGCGAGACCGGTAATAAGGTCAAGCTCTACCTCGAATTTTTCAGCGACTTCATCAATTCTTGACGATACTCCCGTTATACTGTAGCCCCGGTCGATGGCACTCTGGACCAGGCTCTTCTTTTCTATAAGGGGAACGGGCACGCCCATAATGTTTTTCCCGTGGATATCGAGGACGATATGCCGCTTTGTCGCAAACGATGCCGACCGAAGCGTAATGCTGTCGTCTACCGCCTTGGCTATGACGAGGGCACGGTCGGCATCGGTGGCGACTTCCTCCAGTTCGTCACGCGACCGCGAGACTGTCGTCATAATCCTGAAGAATTCCTGGATCAATGCGTCCATCTTCTGCCGCAGGAGGTCTTTTCCCTGCTCTGCAAGCCTTATCTGAACTTTTTTTTTCAGGAGTTCCATCCTCGTGGGGTTGACCTGCTCCATGGTATTAGCCTGCCCGGTAAACCGGATGATATTTTTTAATATAATCGAGTTTGATGCGTTTTAATTCCTCTTCCGGTAGCGTCGACATGAGGTCCCAGCCGGTATCGAGCGTTGATGCTATACTCCGGTCCTCGTCCCCCTGGGATATGAATTTCTTCTCGAAAACGTCTGCAAACGTCAGATACTTCCGATCGAGTTCGGTGAGGGCCTCTTCACCGACAATTGCAACGAGTCTCCTGAGGTCCCGGCCGTAGGCATACGACGCATACAACTGGTCCGCAACATTACGGTGGTCTTCCCGGGTCTTTTCCGGGCCTATACCAAGGTTCATCAGACGGGAAAGACACGGCAATACGTCAACCGGTGGGTCGATACCGCGCCTGTAGAGATCGCGCGAGAGGACGATCTGCCCTTCGGTAATATATCCGGTCAGGTCAGGGACCGGATGGGTGATATCGTCGTCCGGCATGGTAAGGATCGGCAACTGGGTAATCGAGCCGGTTTTTCCTTTGATCCTTCCCGCACGTTCGTAGATGCTGGCAAGATCGGTATACATGTACCCGGGATATCCTCTCCTTCCCGGCACTTCTTCCCGCGCAGTCGATATCTCACGGAGTGCTTCGCAATAGTTCGTCATGTCGGTCAGAATGACAAGCACGTGGAGATTATGCCGGTAAGCAAGGTATTCGGCCACTGACAAGGCAACGCGGGGAGTGGCGATACGCTCGATGGTCGGATCATCGGCCAGGTTCAGGAAGAAGACGACGCGTTCAAGAGCCCCCGTGCGTTCGAAATCCTTCATAAAAAATGAAGCCTCCTTATAGGTGATTCCCATGGCCGTAAAAACTACTGCGAACTGCTCCCTGCTCCCCAGCACTTTTGACTGGCGTGCGATTTGGGCGGCCAGTTTATTGGCAGGGAGCCCCGGGCCTGAGAATATGGGGAGTTTTTGCCCCCTGACCAGCGTGTTGAGACCGTCTATGGTCGACATTCCCGTCTGGATGAAATCCGAGGGTTTGTCACGCGAATACGGATTAATCGGCATCCCCGATATATCGACGGTTTCATCGCCGGTAATGCCTGGTTTTCCGTCTCTTGGAATGCCCACTCCGGAAAAGACTCTCCCAAGCATTTCAAGGGAGACATTGATACTGGGAAGCTCGCCGGTAAACCGGACCGATGTTTTGAGACTATCGATACCGCTCGTCCCTTCGAAGACCTGGACAACCGCCAGGTCCCGTGACACCTCGAGCACCTGACCTGTCCGCTCCTCGCCGGACGGTAACGTGATCAGAGCTGTCTCACCAAATGCCACATTCCGGGGGCGCTCGACAAAGATAAGCGGGCCCGAGACGTAGTTCACGGTACGATATTCACGGATCGAAAGGTCAGGGGATGCCATTTTATAAGACCTCCAGTGCAGCAATACTGTTGCCAATCCCATTCACAAGATCCTTTAACTCGGAGGTTTCCGCTTTCTCTTTCATGCGGGAAATTTCCACCCGCTCGGGAATTCCCATTACCTGTCGCAGGGTGATACCATGAGCCATTTTTTTCTCGGCTTCCTCATGGAACGTATGGATGACCCTGAGCATCCAGTACTGCTTTTCCAGGGGGCAATAAGAGTCAGTATCGCTGTATGCACTCTGCTGGAGAAAATCTTCCCTGATCATCCGGCTGATTTCCAGGATCAGTTTTTCGTTGTCGGGAAGTGCATCGGGTCCTACGAGCTGGACGATCTCCAGAAGCTCCACCTCTTTCTGAAGCAGGTACATGGTGCGGTCCCTCATATCTTTCCAGCCCGGAGAGACATTGTCCCTGTACCATTCCTGCAGGCTTTCGAGATAAAGCGAATAGCTTTTTATCCAGTTTATCGAGGGGAAGTGCCGCCGGTTTGCAAGGCCTGTATCCAGGGCCCAGAACGTCCCGGCGATCCTTAAGGTATTCTGGGTCATCGGTTCTGAAAAATCGCCACCAGGAGGAGATACGGCCCCGACAACGGTGATCGATCCGATCCTTTCCCCGTCGCCAAGGCACGTCACCCGCCCGGCACGCTCGTAGAAGGCAGCCAGTCGTGTGGCAAGGTACGCCGGGTACCCTTCTTCGCCGGGCATTTCTTCGAGCCTCCCTGATACTTCACGGAGTGCTTCTCCCCAACGCGAGGTTGAATCGGCCATCAGGGCTACATCGTATCCCATGTCCCGGTAATATTCTCCGATGGTAATTCCTGTATAAATCGAGGCTTCCCTTGCGGCGACCGGCATGTTCGAGGTATTTGCAACCATGATCGTCCGCTGGATCAGGGGAAGGTCGGTCCTCGGATCCACGAGCTCGGGGAATTCGGTGAGGACATCGGTCATTTCATTACCCCGCTCTCCGCAACCGATGTAAACGATAATCCGGGCGTCAGCCCACTTTGCAAGCGTTTGCTCTGAAACGGTCTTTCCCGTCCCAAACCCACCAGGGATCATAGCGGTCCCGCCCTTTGCCACGGGAAAAAGGCTGTCGAAGATCCGCTGTCCTGTCAGGAGGGGGAGTTCAGGGTCGAGCTTCTTTTTATAGGGGCGATCCTTACGAACGGGCCATACCTGCATCATTTTCAGGCCGGTGCCGTTCTCGAGGGTGCAAATTGTTTCATCGACCGTGAATTCACCGGAACGAATCTCCCTGACCGTGCCCGAAATACCCGGGGGGACCATAATCCTGTGCTCCAAATTAAATTCACTGACCGTCCCGACGATATCTCCTGCCGTGACCCTGTCGCCCCCTGATACCCGCGGTGAAAATTTCCATTTTTTCGAATGGTCGAGACCCGGGACCGATATTCCCCGGGAGATAAAACTTCCCGACATTTCTGCAAGAAGCGAAAGCGGACGCTGGACTCCATCGTAGATTGAAGATATCAGGCCCGGGCCCAGTTCTACGGAGAGAGGATTCCCCGTATTTTTCACGGGCTCGCCGGCCTTGAGGCCCGATGTATCCTCGTACACCTGGATGACTGCGTTATCGCCGTCAAGTCTTATCACCTCACCGGAAAGGGATAGTTCTCCGACCCTGACGACATCGTACATCCGGGACCCCCTCATCTGTTCCGCATGAATTACCGGCCCCGAAATTTTCGATATGATCCCTTCAACCATGATATTACCTCCTCACAACGATGTTGTACCCGATGGCACGGCGGAGCAGGCGTTCTATGTAACTGCCGGGAGCCACCCCTTTTGCACGCGAAGGAATGGGGATGATCACCGGACGGTAGCTCTTCTCGATATTTGCAAGCAGTTCGGGATCGAGGGCGGCCATGAACTCTTCGCTCACACCGATTATCCCGGCATCGTCGGCATTCAGGAGCGGGGGCAGTAATTTTTTCACCTGATCGATTCCTTCAATTTCAAGCACTTCCACGCCGGCAAGCCTGAACCCTGCTGCCGATTCAGGATCGGTTACGATAACATACTTATACATAGAATATTTCCGCCTCCATAACCTCATCGGGGAGACCGGCTTCCCTTGCCCTGGCAATCACCCGGATATTGGATATTTCATTCAGTTTCGACCAAAGAAAGCCAATAACGACAGTGAATGAGAAGGGATCCCCCCGGAACATAGCCATACCCTTCCGGACGAGGAACCTCTCGATTTCCTTCTCTATCGCTGAAATTTTTCCCGCATTGATCGCTTCGGGATCGACTTTATTGAGAAATGCATATTCCGTTTTTTCGAGCCTTTTTAGCAGATCGGGAATATTCTGTATAGTAAGCATTTCAAGGAGATGCCTCTTGTCGAAGACTTTTCCACCATTAAGAAGGATTTTTTGCCCATCTTCGGGTGGCACCGAGTCCCGTATGAGAATAAGGATATTTTTTATATTCATCGCATCGATTTCAGTCTTTATGAAGTCCAGGACTATCCGATCGTCGGTATTTCCCTTTGTAAGGGTTTCCGCAACCGAACGATAATAATAATCATCGAGGGCATATTCGAGTTTCCAGAGATTCCTCTGTTCGGAAAACTCCCCGATATGCCTGGTCAGGGGTACCGAATACTCGATCTTCCAGGTCGCCATGAGGTCGATGACCGCTCTTACATCCTTCTGCTTCAAGAGCTCGATAAGGGTGCTCTCGTCCATTGTCCCGGCGTGGACGAGACATCGTGCAATTTCTTCGTTCGATGCCTGGATGTTTTTTCCCCTGAGTATTGTCTTGACATTCTGGATGTCCCAACGTTTGAGAATCAGGGTAATATACCGGGCCGATCGTTCTCCCTCGGTCAGCTTGTGAATTTTACGGCATGTCTTCCCGAGGTTATTCCGAAGCGCATATTCGATGCAGCCGATACCTTTGTGTAGGACCCGTGCTTCAAGAATATCGTCATGATAGGCTGTTTTTTCAAGCTCGGTGATCACACCGTCCACTGAGGTCTGTGCAATCAGGCGATCGAATTCGTGCCGGCTGAAAAGACGCCCTGCCATCCCGTGGATCCTGGCATTGACATATTCGACGTACATCCCTAATCACCATACAAGGCCCTGAATATACTGGATTTCATAATTTTTTTCGCCTGCAGCAACCGGTCCTCAATCGTGTTGCGAACGACAATCTTTCCATCGAAGCACGATCCGTTCAAACCTCCCGCAGTAGGGGTATCGGGCAATACCAGGACGGCCAGCTTCCGATCGTGCACTAGTTTTTTGCAGAGGTCCAGATCCCTTGGGTCGACATGCAATACGATATCGTTCCCTGTCAGACCGGCAAGCACTTCATCGAGCATCCTGCCAAAGGAAAAGGGATATCCGGTCTCCTCCCGGGTCATGTCAAGGGTACTGCCGGCTTTTGCGAATACCTCATCAATTGCCGATTCATGTTCCAGAGCTACTTCTGAATTGACTTTTTCCTTTGCTTCGTAGAGCTTTTTATTCATCTCTATAACAGCACGTTTTTCTATCTGTTTTACGGTCTCAATCCTGATGTTTTCCCCTTCTGCCCGTGCTTTTTCCAGGATCTCGTTACGTTCCCCGGCAATTCGATCGCTGATATCCTGGATTTTTTTTCCTGCCTCCAGTTCCATTGACTGGATCAGGTGATCATATTTCATAGCGCACCCGTTCGGTTAGTTGTATACCTCTTTCGTGAGATATTAGGGGGTATTCAGGAGATTTGTCGGTCTTTTATTGAAATCTCCTACCGGTACAAAATAGTGGGACTTGTAACGAGGCCTCATTTGATCATGATCATGATCATCGCTGCCACGACAAAGCCAAGGATCACCATTGTCTCGGGGATCGCCTCAAGGACAATGATAATCCCCGAAGAGTCAGGTCTCTCTGCGATTGTGGCAGCACCCGCAGCACCGATTCTCGATTGAGCAATGGCGGTTCCTATCGCACCGCCTGCAAAAGCAAGCCCCGCACCAATTGGGATCGACCAGTCAACCATAATACTACCTCATGCGATCAGATGATCTTATATTATTTAAAGTTTAATCATTGATAATTGTGAAATATCGCCAAAAAATTTTAAGAAATCCAGTAAAATCAAAAATTACTTCTTTTCTGGCAATTTGCTCGTGGTAAATGGGTTGTATGGTATGCCGCCACCCTCGTAAAATTTTGAAAAGAATTCTACGACATGCAACCTCACACTATGAATCGAAGGGCTGAACATGGCCAGAATAAGATTTAACGTATGGAGAAGCACGGCTATCAGGATGCCGACGATAACAACTTCCATTGCACCGCCGAGAGCATTGGCCACCATAGCGAGAACGACTGAAGCGAGGCCAATGGCCATAAGGCGGGCATAAGACAGGATATTGCCGACCGTACTCATGATCTCAATCGCGCCCAGGGTCCCCCCACCGTAAATAATCAGGACCACAGAAACTATCATGACTGCAATGGCAGGGACCAGCAGGTAAGAAGGAAGCAGGTCCATAATCAGGGCCAGCAGGAAGACAAGTCCCACAATGATTCCGAGCATGCCACATTTTTCACAGATATGTTTCCGGTTTTTTCTGGTGATGCCATTCACAATCCCTATCACAAGCCCAAGGACGACATGAAAGATCCCGATTGCAATCGTGATGATCAGGAGCGGTACGATTGCCTCCATACGGTTCCAGGTGACTCCGAAAAGGGTGACGGGCTCCAGCCAGCCCATCGCCTCCCCGAAATTACCAAAAAATTCCCCGAACAGGTATCCAAAAATCATCGTAGGGATTGACGAAATAATAAGAACACCTGATATCTGGTGGAGCCACATGATCTCCCTGAAGCGGTACCTGATGAAAAGCCCGAACAGCAGGATGACAATACCATAGCCGATATCACCGACGATAAGACCGAAAAAAATAGGAAAAAATATTGCCATGATCGGGGATGGATCGATCTCGAAGTATTTTGGGGGACCGGCAAGCTGCATGAACAATTCATAGGGACGTGCCCACCATGGATTATTATAGTAAATCGGCGCCCGTTCCATTTCCTCGGCGCTCGGATCGGATTCGATCATGACGACTCGGTCGCCGAAAGCCTCAGAAAGTGCTTTTCTGGTTTTGGGAATAAATTTCTTGGGGATCCAGCCTCTGATCATGACGGTGTAATCGGTTTCTCCAAAATTATTGTACGCCTGTAATTCCTCATCCCGTTCTACGAGGACCTGTCTGATTGCAACCAGTCTTCCATACCATTCATGGGATAATTCCCTGAGTTTTTCGTCGGTATCTTCCATTCCGGCCTGTGCTTCCCGGCGGTGTCCGGCGATTAAAAGAAGGGCTTTCTCAAGCGGCATATTTGCATAATCCGCTGGGATCCTGACTTCGTTGATGTTCTTGGAGAACAGGAAATTGTGTACGTTCTCAGAATATTTTTTGTTAAAAACAGTGATAACGGCAATAGTATCGAGATCAAGTTCCGCCGATATAATCTCATATTGTCCATCAGTAATTTCATGCAGCGCAGGTCTGATAATATCGAGAATATCGGCGAATTCTTTTCTGATAATTAGTACTGTTACCTCGAACCCCCGGAGATTGGGAAGCTGTTGCTCGAGTGGCTGAATTTTGTCAATTATTTTTTCATACCTGTCAAGGCCCTTGATGGTAGTTTCCAGGTCGCTTTTCTTTAATACCAGTTGTCTTGTTACAGCCCCGACCTCTTCAGCTACCTGCCCGGCCCTTTCGATAAGGTCTCCGGTGGACATATGCTGGATGTCGCCATCAGGGCCTGGTTTCCGATCGCTACCGGGTTTTATTTGGGGGAGAAGGAGAAGAATCCCATCGATTGTTGCCAAAAGAGTCTGAATTTCGGATTTATTCCCCGATTCCATTTTCCTGACGGTCGTGGTCCCTGGACTCAGAGATTCACCTACATCTTCGAGGTGAACGGTACCGACATGGTACAGCGTGTCCACGATCTGGTTGAAGTCTTCCTTCGGACCAACGACCAGTGCACTCACCATTTTCTGGATCATACCAATTAACCATTCCGGACTGCCCTGACCACATTATCGACAACTGCATTGAAATTCCGGGTCTTTTGCTCCCTGTCGCGTGCGAGTTGGTTTTCTCCCTCCCCAAGGATTTTCGCTATTTCGATCTCAGTCGTTTCCCTGATCCGTTTCCATATGGCACTGCCTTCTGATTCTGCGGCATTCCGGTACTGTTTAAGGATTTCCTCTGCTTCAATCCGGGCACCGGCCAACACTTCTTCGTGTTCGTGCTCTGCGCCGGAAATTTTTAACTGTAATTCCTCTTCCTTGACCCGGATTTGTTCAAGCAGGGATTGTTCAGACTCCCCATACTTTTCATTATTACTGGAAACGATCTGCTCTTTCTCCACCAGTGCCATATCCGACACCTCTTAAAGACCGTATTTTTGTTTCAGGAGCGACGTAATTTCACATTTTGAAACAACCAGCTCCACAGGCACGCCGCGGTTTTCACGCTCGGTCCTCGCTTTCTCGATCCGTTCGGAACAGCGTTTTGTCGCTATTTCCTTTAATTTTGCAATGATTTCGGTTCTGGGATCATCCATACCGGCAACCACCTCCCGGATATGGTCGCTTAGTAATAACATTTATGGTATATTAGTCTTATTGGTAACCTCATAAAAATTACCAGAAATTTTATTAATTTTTTTCGTTACAATGTAGTTAGCGCGCGCATAAATGGAAAGGAAAGGCTTCCATGCGGGACCTTAAAAAACTGATGGGAATTCCGTCTGCTTAGCCGATCCAGGCAGAACCCTGGAATTTTAAGCAGACAAATGAGATCAGGCAGAACAGGACAATAACAATGACCCCATAATCCAAGCTTTTAAGGTGGCGTTCCCGCAGCGGGGTCCTTTTCCTGGTCCGGTAGCCTCTCAGGTCTATCGTCAGACCAAGCACATTGGAACGTGCAAGGGAATTCGAGACAAGGGGAATCATGACAGGGGCGAGGCTCCTGATCTTTCCCCCAACTCCCGTACCGGGATCATACCCTCTGGCCAGCTGGGCCTCGTGAATCCTGACAGCTTCGATCTGGAGAGTCGGTATAAACCTGAGTGCGATAACGAACATCAGCGTATAGTCTATGGGCACCTTCATTCGTTCGAGGGTATGAACGAGATCGCGGGGCTGCGTGGAGAGCACGAATAATTGTATGGCACAGATAAGAACGGCGAACCGGAGCGTCATGATCACGCCGGTTACAAGGCCGCCCGTTGTGATGGGAATGCTTCCGCCGATGAAGGGCACCCATTCCGGGACCAGGTAGCCAAGCACCTCACCCCCCGGGAGTGTAACGACGGTAACCAGGATAATAATGACACTCATCACCGCGATGAGAGCGAACTGCTGGATTACTTCACGATGGAGGCGCCCTGCATATGCGAGAACGAGAAGCACCAGGAGGACGAGAAGCAGGAACAGGATATTCGTGGCAAGGATGCTGATGGCGCCCGCCGCTACCACGAGAATAATTTTCGTAAGCGGCGTAAGCCGGTGAAATATACCCTCCTTCTGGACATACTGAAGAATTTCCGTCAAGATTTTAGTCCGCCCTTGTCTTCACGTCTGAAACGATCCTGCCCTGCTCCATCCTGATTACCCGGTCCGCACATTCCCTTGCGATCTCGCTGCTATGGGTCACCATAACGATCGTATGGCCTGCGATCTGGAGCTCTTTCAATACCTCCATTATCTCCCGGGCTTCTTTTCCGTCAAGCCCCGTGGTCGGTTCGTCGAGAACGATCACCGCGGGTTGCATTGCGATGACACAGGCGATCGCAAGCCTCTGCCGTTCTCCCCTTGAAAGCCATTTGGGATAGAGATTTTTGGCGTGCAGGAGCCTGACCCTGGTGAGGGCATGGTCGATAACCGCATCCCGGTCAGGGATGCCCAGGTTATCCACGCCAAAACCGACTTCCTGACTGACAGTGTCGGCAAAAAACATGTGGTCCGGGTTCTGGAATACCAGGCCGACATCGCGTGCGAGCTCGGTAATCGGGGTAATGCCCGCATCCTTACCTCCGACGTTAAGGCTTCCTGCAGTAGGCCTGAGGAGGCCGTTGAAATGTTTGATGAGCGTCGTCTTACCCGAGCCGTTCTCGCCGACAATGGCGATAAATTCACCTTTTTCCACCACGAGATCGACATCTGACAGGGCATGGATATCCCCGTACCGGTGCGAGAGCCCTTCGGCGACGATAACAGGCCTGTGATCACCTGATCCGGGTGGATGAACCATTTTTTTATCCCTGATGCCCGCGAAGTCGGGGAGGAGGATCTCCCGGACCGCATTGTCGCGGATTATTTCATCCGGAGGCCCAGATTTAGAGATCCTGCCTTTTTCAAGGACGATAACGGTATCTGCAAGTTCGCGGGCATAACCAAACTTATGTTCGACGAGGATGATCGTTTTTCCTTCGGCTTTCAGATTTTTCAGGATCTCGAAAATACCCCGTGTCCCATGGTCGTCCAGTTCCGATGTCGGTTCGTCGAGCACAAGGATATCGGTCCCGAGCGCGAGGGTTGTAGCCAGCACGAGCCGCTGTTTCTGGCCGCCGGAAAGCGTATGCGGGGCCCGGTCCTTTAACAGAGTCAGGCGGGTCCGATCCATTATTATCTTTAAACGGTCCTCGATCTCGCCGGCTTCAAGTCCCCGTCGCTCAAGGGCAGAGAGGATCTCCTCTTCAACTGTCGTAAAAATGAGCTGTGCATCCGGATCGTCGAACACGATGCCCAGGTTCGTGGCAATTTCCGACAGGTCCCGGTAATCGTTTACATTCAGCCCGTTAATCTCGATAGTGCCTTCTTTTTTACCCCCGTACTCATGGGCCAGCACCCCGGCCGAAGCCAGGCACAGGGTGGTTTTCCCTGCCCCGGACGGGCCGGTAATCATGACGCACCTGCCCTTTTCAACCGAAAGCGACAGGTCGGTTAATGCGAACTCGCCCGTATGGGGATAACGGTAACTGACCGCCGACAGCGAGATCATTCATTCCCACGCATCAACACCCGGCTTGACGGGATATACAATATCTGTACGATGATTGCATTGAATACCGCTGTAACCAGGATGATCGGGATGAATACGAGCAACAGCCCGCCAATCGTACTGCCTGTTTTTACCAGGCCGTTCGTAATTGCCACGATGAGGATCAGCGCGAAAGTAAACCCACTCGCACACGTGGCAATAAATGTCGAGATTCCTGGTCCTGCATAGTCAGGCATCTTCCTGATCCCGAAGTATATGCCGAAACAGACAAGGGCACCGATTGGTTCACTGATGAGGTTCGCAGGCGGGAACATCGAACTGGTAATCAGCATCGAGAGGACACCAGCCACAATCCCGATACCTAGAGCTTCGTACACCTTCGGATGGACGAGGATGATGGCAAGACAATAGAACGCAATGATCATGTTCGGCGTCATGGGGGTATGGAGCATCGCAAGGAAATAGCGAAAAATCGCTCCTACCGCCAGTAAAATTCCAACAATCGCAATATCTCTTGATTTCATGGTACTTACCCTGAATAACCCTTCAAAGTATCATATCGGCCGGCGATAACGGGAACTCCGGACCGCCCGGACTCCTGATGGGCTGATCGGTTCCCATGCAGGAACCTGATGATCCTGGTTATCGCATGATGACATAATAATACTTTAATGTATATAATTATACATTTAGGTATAAAAAAGCAGCCGGTACTGCGCTCGACACCGCCGGATGGCTTACTTTCACCCCATGCCCGCTCCACCCTTATTGCGTTCCCGGGCGACCCCTGTGCATGGACTTTGAGCTCGCCCCGCAGATATCGGTCCAGACCGGTACGTTCGCCGCGGTGATCGCACCTGAAGAGCTCATGCTCCCCGCCCTTACAAACCCGGCGGCCGGAAAATATCTTCTGCTGTATCTTGCCGGAAGCCGTTCCGGCATCCTTCCTGCGCTTCCGATGCGCCCCGGGACCATGGACGTGGTACGGCTGCAGTCCCCTGAAGCGCTCGCCGCAGCAGTAAGAAAGGCGAATCATACGATCGTGTTCGTCGAACACGACCCGTCGCTTTATGGTAGTCCCGACGATGTCGCCCCGGTTGCACGGTCCTTAAAAGCGGCGGCTGGAGAGTCCCTGGTACTGCTGTATACCCCGAAAAGCGACCGGTGGTTCGACTATTTCCTGCCGGAAGCCGACCAGGTGTATTACTTCAGGCCCCCACCCGTCCCGCCGCGTGCTGCACCAGGAAGACCTGCAAAGGCCCGGGGCAGACCCGGAGCTGCAGGAGGGCAGGCTACCCTTGGTGGCTTTTCAGGGGAGGTATCGTGAATGGGGAGGAGTTTTACAAGCGTCCGCATGGGAGTGAACGAGGTCGCCGCACGCTGGAAACGGGCCTCGCGTTATTTGAGGGAAGAGGATGCCGGCCTCGCGGAAGGTCTTGTCAGATCGGCAAAACAGTTCTCGAGCGAAGCATTTTACGTATTCGACGACCCGCTGGAGGCGGCCCTCTTCTCGGTGACGGTCAGCCTGGTCAGGGACTGGAAACGGGCTGCTATGGAGGAACCCGTACGAACTGTCCGCACGCCCGGTGAACGCAAGACCCCGGAGCCGGATGAGAAACCGCCTGATGGGCCCGGAACAGGAATATGCGGGGCAGGGCATGTGGATTATTGACTCGTATTACCGTAACGGCGATGTCCACCTCTGGGAGAAGAAGGAATGCGGCGGTGCGGTCCTGCACAGGGTCCCGGTGGACCCTTCGTTCTATCTCCGCCTTCCCGATGCAGATGCGCAATGGCAGATGCTCGAAGCGCTCGGGAGCCGTTACCACCTCATGGAATGCACGTTCAATACCATCTACGGCCCTGCCGGAGGGTTCCGTGTCCATGCCGGACGGAAGGTGGCGGACGCGATCGGTCTCCAGACCGGTTACGAGGCTGATCTCTACAACGTGGACGTAAGACCCGACCACCGCTACCTTGCCGAGGAGGGACTGTTCCCGTGCGGAGACCCCGGTGAATCCCGGTTCTTTCCCGGGTTCCCGCTCCCCTCGCGGGTTATGGCGATCGAAGTGCAGGGGAACCCCTGCACCCTCCGGGAATACACATCGATCTGCGTGCGGGCCGGCCGTGAGATCCTGCTTGCCGGCACCGAAAAAACGGTGATAACCGACCTCGCCGACATCATCGGCAGCTGGGACCCGGACGTCATCCTGTTCCCGGGTGCAGACACCCTGGTGCCGGGGATTGTCAGGAAAGCAGGGCAGTACGGTCTCGAAGCGCTGTTCAGCAGGAGCGGGACGTACCGGCAAATCGATGCAAAGTCTTACTGGAGCTACGGCCGGACCGAATACCGTGAAGGCTCCCTCATGCCTGACGGCCGGCTGCTTATCGATACGCGGTCCAGTTTTAATTACCGGGAAGGAGGGCTGTCGGGGGTAGTCCTCGCCGCACGGCTTACCGGTCTCTCCCCTAACCTCGCAGCCCGGTTCACTGCAGGCACCCTTATATCGAGTTACGAGGTGTACGAAGCACTGGCCCGGGGTATCGCGGTGCCGTACAGGAAAAACGATGCCGAAGGGACCAGGAATGTCGGTGCCCTGAAGGCATGCGACCGGGGCGGCATGATGTTCCAGCCCGTCCCGGGCCTCTACGAAGATGTCTTCCAGATCGATTTCACCTCACTGTACCCGGCAGTCATCGTCCATTACAACCTTTCACCGGAGACACTCCATAATCCACGGAAATCGGGGTTTCTCCCCCAGGTGCTTGCGCCGCTGCTGGAACTCAGGTACCAGACAAAACAACTGAAAAAAGAATCGCCGCGCTACCGGGGTGCCGATTCGATCCTCAAGTGGATGCTTGTGACCTGCTTCGGGTACACGGGATACAAAAACGCAAAATTCGGAAGGATCGAAGTCCATGAGCAGATCACATCCCGGTCGCGAGACGTGCTCGTCAGGTCGAAAGAGATCGCAGAAGTTGCGGGTGCAAATGTCCTCCACGGGATTGTCGACTGCCTCTGGCTCCAGGGCCCGGGCAGGGAACGGATCAAGGACCGGATTGAGGACGAGACAGGGCTCCTCACCGAGCTCGAGTCCTACAGCTGGATTACCTTCCTCCCGATGCCGGACGGCTTTGGGGCATACAACAGGTATTACGGCCGCCTCATCGACGGGACGGTGAAAATCCGGGGTATTGCCGCCCGGCGGGGGGACACTCCGGACTGGATACGGTCCGTGCAGTCGGACATGCTCGGCCTGATGGGAACAGCATCGTCCCGCCGCGAGTTGCAATCGGTTTCCGGACAGGTCGCAGAGCGTTACCTGGCTGCTGTTGAAGAACTCCCCTCCGCAAACCCCGGTGGGATGGCTATCCACCGGCAGGTGAGCAGGCTCGATTACTCGCGGCACTGCCCTGAAGCGTCTGCAGTAAAAGCCTGCAGGGCCGCTGGTATCAGCGTATCGCCGGGCATGGAGATCGGGTATGTCGTCACCGATGCCCGCACCTGGAAGGTGGAGCTCGCATGGGAGGCGACAGGATTCGATATACCGTATTACCGGACACTGCTCGACCGGGCGTGGAAGGAGATAAAATTCTCGCTCGATGCATCTATGACGGGAAAAGCAGACAACCAGGGAGAGAACACCTGCCGTTAGACGAGCCATACCTTTTTTTAGATCCCGCGGCCCTCGCGGCAGGCTCGACGAATAAGTGCGTATCACAAGATTATTGTAGCCCGGATGCGCTCACTCATGTCAGGACGGGAGTCAGGTATGACAAATCCGGATAAATCAGCTGATATCTACCGGGAGGCACTCGAGCTCCACGGGCGCAAGAACGGTAAACTCGAGATCCGTGCCAAGGTACCCCTGAGAACGAAGAGGGACCTGGCACGGGCGTATACTCCGGGGGTCGCAGAGGTCTGCCGGGTGATCGAAAAAGACAAGGACCTCGCATACCGCTATACCCTGAAGGCAAATACCGTTGCCATCGTCACTGACGGGTCTGCAGTGCTCGGCCTCGGCAATATCGGTGCATACGGAGCAATCCCGGTGATGGAAGGGAAAGCAATCCTCTTCAAAAAATTTGCCGATATCGATGCTTTCCCGATCTGCATCGAGAACTACAACTCTTCCTTCGCCGATATGGTCCGGAATATCGCCCCCGTTTTCGGGGGGATCAACCTCGAGGACATCGCGGCACCCCGGTGTTTCGAAGTGGAGGAGGCACTCCAGGAAATCGGGATACCGGTCATGCATGACGATCAGCACGGTACGGCAATCGTTGTGCTTGCCGCCCTGCTCAATGCCTGCAAGGCGACCGGAAAGGAATTCGAAGATTTAAATATCGTCATTTGCGGCGCAGGTGCGGCAGGATATGCCATTGCGAGACTTTTAAAGTGCATCGGGTACAATCCCGGTTATTGCCGCACGGTCCACGATATCATCGTCTGCGACAGGAAAGGTATCATCCACCGCCAGCGCGAGGGGCTCTACGCGAACAAGTACAAGTTTATCCTCGCCGATGAGACAAACCGCACGGGCAGGACCGGGGATGTTGCCCAGGCCATGGAGGGCGCCGACGTCTTCATCGGCGTGTCGGCGCCAGGCATCATAACGAAGAAAATGGTCAGGAGGATGAACAAGGACCCGATCGTCTTTGCCATGGCCAATCCGGTGCCCGAGATCATGCCCGGAGACGCCCTCGATGCGGGTGCGATAATCGCCGGGACCGGCAGGAGTGATTTCCCGAACCAAATCAATAACGCACTGGCATTTCCGGGAGTGTTCCGGGGCGCCCTTGACGCCCGCGCAACGAAGATCACGAACGAGATGAAAGTCGCGGCGGCCCATGCCCTTGCGGGCTATATCAGAACCCCGACAAAAGACCACATCCTGCCGAGCGTGCTCGACCGCCATGTGACAGCTGCCATTGCAAAAGCAGTTAAAGAGGCTGCAATTGCCGGCGGATGTTCGCGGAGCGCCGGAACATAGTCCTTCAGATGTTCCGGAATCCTTATGCAAATCCTGGTCCTGACACAACGGGTTCGCCGCTGTCTGGGACGAGGGGCATGGAGTGTATGATTATCCGGTTTTATGCTCTTTTGAATTCCTCAGTCACTCTAGAGTATCTCATCGTCAGGAAAGGGGTTTCACCCCTTCCTGTCCCTTCCGCATCTGGATAGCAGACGGGCAGGGTAGATCAGGATATCAGAAATGAATCGGTTACTGTGCAGTTACTATCCAAGCCGGGGTCGCGACAGCGACGGGACAGCGTCCCGGGAGCGTCAGATATTTCAATGTTATATCAAAGACATCAGGAATGACATGCGTAAATAATGAAAAGCCATGAGAATAAACGGATGTTAATTAAGCCACAGTTTCGCAAAAATTCGTAAGATCAGGGAGACCACTGATCATCAGGGAGCGGGAGTCATTCCAAGGGATTCCAGGTGACGGAGATAATGTTCTCTCCTTGCGACATACGCACCGCTGTCCTGTCCGTAGGGAACGTATTCGGATACCGTCCATCCATTTCTTGCGAACTCCGTTTTTGTCATGTCTGCGAGCCCCATGAGGAATCCGAGTCCGAGGCGGGATTTCTCGCAGGCCTGCTCATCCCTGATCCAGTCGAGGATCGAAAGGTCGTGCGTAGCAGCGGAAATTGAGGCATCCAAGGTGAGGCCTTGCACGACGAGGGCCCTGAACCTCTCCCTGATATCTGTGAAATCGTCAGTGTCGCCATGATATGTCCCTTTTACCAGTCGAACACCAATCTTATGGACTACCATTTCGTCGAGGTCTTTCTTTGTCCTGTCAAGGTATGCCTGGAGTGCAAGAGTCGGCGGGAGACCTCCGCTGGCACATGCAGATGCAGTCCTGATCGTAAGGTCGACGAGACCTCTCCCTTCCATATCGATCTCCATTGCGACATGTCTTTGTTTTGCCTCCGCTGCGATCGCGAGGGTATTTTCCAGGCATTGCCGGTGGTCGAGAAGAGCCCCGACTGCACTGAGTTTAATCGCAACCGATGCATCGAGTCGGGAAGTTTCGATTGCCCTGATCGTTTCGATAGATCCCAGGACACCCCGGGATACTGCCTCCTGGTCGGTGGCATATTCATTGAGATCGGCAATGATGCATCGGATTCCTTCAGTGTTGCGCGATTGACACCACCTGACTGAGGAGGCCAGGTCAGGCAATGTCCACCGGTGCGGACGAGACCCCTGCACCATATCGGGGCCTTCCGGGAGACCACCATCTATCATAGTCTCATGGATCGGTGGTATTGAACAAAATATTTGCCCCATTGAACCTGGGGCATCAGACCATTTTTAATAGGACCCGATGTAAAAAGATGGGTTGTAACGCGGTGACACTCACCGGAGGAAGGGTAAGAGTCATTTCGTTGCCCAGGAGCTGCGTACATCGGAATCATATTCCGATCGTGAAACGGCTCGTAGATAATGATAAAGCCAGGAGAACTATCGATGAACCATTGGAACAAACCGGGCATTCCTGCCCTCCTTCTCGCAGTATTCATACTTGGACTGGTCGCAGCGCCGGCTGTCCTCGCCGATGGCCCAGGGTCGTTGTCATACCAGGTATCGGCGCCAGGTGGAGGAATGGTACAGCAGGCGTCCCCGGTCTGGCAGCCGTTTGCATCGGGATCGTATCCGATGATCGGATCGATATCGGCATATGGGTCTGTCAGCAGCTGGTCACCTTCGTCTCAGATCGATTACCACGAAACAGTCTCAGCAGACGGCGTGATCACAAACTTCGTTTACTCATTCCATTATGAGGGATCGACTTCGTAACGCAGTTACGAGGGATCGGCACACTGTACTCCAAAAAAGGCCCCCATCCAGGGCCTTTTCCATACTCAGACACTTCTTAAGATCATCGGGTCAGACCAAGACTTCCATTTTCATTCTCAACAATCCGATTTTCACTGGCGACCGTGGCAGGTGACTGTGTTCTTCAATCTTTTGCGATGCCGATGCATTCGCTGGAAATCGACGCTCCCGGGGCTCCGTCCCGGAGATGGCGGCACCCGATCCCGACACTCCCGTCGGGATCGGTATGGCTCGCACAATCGACGTGGATCAGTTCTTTTTCCGGATCGAACGGGGGGCAATGAGAAAAGTTCGGATCCATGCGAACGACTGTCATTGGTATATCCGAAAATTTTAGGGAGGACCAAGGATCCAAGGGGTAGTAATTTAGCCATAGACTATCTGCTTTTTTTTAGATTCAAGGACGAATATCCCAGATCTAATTTTGAGATGAGAGGGTAATCATTCTCCCTGCAGTCCCTATCCCAACCGGGGTCGCACTAGTTCTGGATCGGAGCCGTTTCAAAATAGCCCTAAATCATGTATTTAAATCGCTATTTAATCGAGTAAAATTGTGGAATCGTTTTCGATTAGTAAAACTGGTCGTTGTTAAATATATCGGAATCCCATAGGGATTTGCAGGTGATAATATTGCTCGGTGAATTGGATCTTTCGAAGCGCATGGACCAGAAGTCATATGACAAGGCAATTCCGCACTTCCAGGTACGCCTCGAGGAGCTCCAGAGGGAATGTCGCTCCCGCGATATTCCGGTTATTATTATGATCGAGGGATGGAATGCTTCCGGTATCACCCAGGTAACACGGGAACTTATTCAGCATCTCGATCCCAGAGGTTACAATTTCTGGTCTATGGGTAATCCATCAGACCTTGAAGCAGCGCATCCTTTTATGTGGAGGTTCTGGATTAAAACCCCAGGAAAAGGGCGTATAGCAATCTTTGCCCATAGCTGGTACAGCCGGGCCATCGCGGAACGTGTAACAGGTGTCGAATGGAAAAAAAATTTGAAACTGACTTCTTCCTGGATCAGCTCTTTCGAACGCCAACTTACGATAGGAGGGACGGTCATTGTAAAAATCTTCCTGCATATCAGCAAGGATGAACAGCATCGTCGACTTCTCGAACGGGAGCAGGATTTGCTTACTTCCTGGCTTGTCAGTCGGGGAGACTGGGTGTATCACCATGATTATGAATTATATTGCTCAATCGTGGAATCGTTGATTCAGGAAACTGATACATCGTCTGCACCATGGACTATTATAGAAGCAACAGACCCTCTCTACAGGAATCACAAGGTATTTTCAACAGTAATCCGGCAGATTGAGGGTGCTGTCCGGGCCCATGATGCTCTCGTCGGCAAGAGGGTCTCCGGCAAGGTCAGAAAGCCTTGGCAACCGGGAAAAAAACATAAAATTGATCTGTCTGCGTCGTTATCGCATGAAGAGTATGAAAATTCGCTCCCCTCGTGCCAAAAGCGTGTCCACGACCTCCAGTACATCCTATGGAAACGACGTATACCATTTATTATCCTTTTTGAGGGCTGGGATGCAGCGGGAAAAGGAGGCAATATACTTCGTCTGACACGAAAATTAAATCCCAGGAGTTGCGAGGTAGTGCCTGTTGGCAAACCGAATGACATCGAGTCCCGTTATCACTATCTCTGGCGGTTTTATCAGAAATTTCCGTATTCAGGTCACCTTACCATATTTGACAGGAGCTGGTATGGCCGGGTGCTAGTTGAACGGGTGGAAGGGTTTTGTTCGGCTGATGAATGGGAGAGGGCGTATGAAGAGATTAACGAAATGGAGGAGATGTTCGTAGAAAACGGGGGAGGGATTGCCAAATTCTGGCTTGAAATAGATCCTGCTGTCCAACTGGAGAGATTTTCCCAACGGGAGTCTGATCCACGGAAACATTGGAAGATTACTGAGGAAGACTGGAGAAATCGTGAAAAATGGGAAGATTACCGCATTGCAGTTGACGAAATGCTCGACCGGACCAGCACTTCAAAGGCCCCGTGGACAATAATAGAATCGAATGACAAATATTACGCCCGAATAAAGACCTTAAAAACAGTGATACAGTCTTTTGAGGCCATGCTGTAATAATTTTGCAGCGTATCCCCTTCATTTGGAGGATTGCCTTTGTTAAAGCCCTGCTCAATAAAAAAATAACATTTCAACAAATCCAAAAGTCCAAAAAAAATTAAATCAGATGTACCGGGCCTTTTTCGAGAGTTGCCGTGGCGTGTATAACGGCCTCCAGGGCATGCCGTTCGTTTCCCGGCCGATAAGGGTAATGAGTTCCTGCTCGGTCAGGCTGATCTTATGCGGTTTATCTTTTGCCGATTCTTTCCTGATCGTTACGGTCAGCTTGCCGGTCTCGACTTCTGCATCGCCGACAACGACGACGTATGGGACCCAGTCCATCCCGGATTCCCTTATCTTCTTGCCGACGCTTTCATCCCTGTCATCGAAATCGGTCCTTATCCGGGCCGCGTTGAGCCGGTCGGCGATCTCTTTTGCAAAGGGGAGGTGGCGTTCGGCGACAGGGACGATCCGTACCTGGGTCGGTGAGAGCCATGCAGGGAGCATCGGGACATCCATCGATGCCGTGCTCTCGAGGATCGCACAGATGACCCGCTCGACACTTCCCGTCGGGGAACAATGCAGGATTGGCGGGTGGACCTCGGTCCCGTCGTTCTCGTAATACTTGATATCGAACCGGGTCGAGCTCTCCACGTCGATCTGGACCGTTGGATTTTCAATCGGACGTCCCTGTCCGTCGATTGCTGCGAGGTCTATCTTCGCTATCCAGTAATGTACACGGTCAGAGAGGATCTCGATTAACAGGGGCACGTCTGATTCCCGGACGATCTTCCTGACCCATTCCTCGTACTGGTCATAGAAGTCCCTCGTGCACCGAAATACCCCGACAAGTTCTGTACCGAAATCTTTCCCTGTCTTCCAGCCCATTGCCAGTTGTTCCTCGAAGCATTTCAGGGCTTCCGGCATGTCACTGCAAAGAGTGTGCATATCCGGCATCGTAAAGGCACGAAGACGCTTGAGCCCGATGACCTCGCCCTTCTGTTCGTGCCGGAAAGAATAGGTGGAGAGCTCGTACATCTTCATCGGGAGAGTGTTGTGGGATATGTGCATGTCCCGCATGATCGAGAACATCCCGAAACAGGCAGCGAACCGGAGCATCATATTCCGGTTCCCGCTCTTGAACCGGTACTGGCGTTCGCCGAATTTATCGGCATGTTCGTAGATCGCCCGGTCGCCGAGGTCGTACATCACCGGGGTCTCGACCGGTGTCCCGCCATAGGGAAGGACGGCGCCAAGGACGTAATCGGCGAGGAGGTCCCTGATCAGTTTTCCCCGGGGCATCCATCTCAGGTGGCCGACGTCGCTGACCGGTTCATAGTCGACGAGCTCTTTCGAACGCATCAGCTCGACATGGACCGGCTCGCCGCTCGCGGTTGAAGGCTCACCCAGTTCTTTCTTTAACAGGCAGCCGAAGGGGGAGTCGTCGATGAACCCCGCCGTTTCGTGGCGTTTCCCGTCCGGTGTCATGACGAAGAATTCGTGGGTGACCGTTTTCTTTTCCTTCACCGGAGAATCTTCCCCGGGCAGGATCGTCTTCGACAGTTCCGAGAGCGGATGGCCCTTGCAGGAGATTACAAAGGATTTATACCACCCGAATGGTGCACGTTTCACGCTTAAATCGACCGCAAGTTCGCGTTCCAATGCCTTCAGAACCTCGACGGCCACGTCGGGTCCCGCCAGGTCGTTCGAGAGGTGGGCGTACGGGTAAATGAAAATATTCGATACACCGAGCTTCGCTGCGGTCTCCCTGACCTCCTGCGCCGCCTGTGCTACCACGCCGGAAATATCGTCCTGGTCGGGCGATTCAACGGCAGTGAACACGACGAGGGCCTCTTCGTGGCGGTCTTTGAGAACGGCCACTTCCTCAGCGATTTTTGTTTTCTTTTTTGCTTCGTATTCGATAAAATCCGAATGTATGAGAAGAAGTCGCATGGTTATTCAGCTCCGGAAATCTCCATCCATCCCCATAAAATTTGATTTCATACCCTATATAGACACTCAGCTGACCCGCTTGTTTTCATGGTACCGGGAAAGGGTCGCCTGGCGCTGGTCCATGTACTTTGCATCCTTTTTTGCATTATAGGGGTGAGACGCACGCTCAGTCGTGTAAAATACGAGTTGTCCGATCGGCATTTCCGCATGCATCCGGACTGGGCGCTGGTTCACGTTGCACATCTCGAGGGTGATGCTTCCGCGGAACCCTGCATCTATCCAGCCCCCCGTCTGGTGGAGTTCCACCCCAAGCCTTGCGATGCTGCTCTTTCCCTCGATGCTCGCGACGATATTATCGGGAAGCCCTATCACTTCGAAGGTCTCTGCCAGCATGAACCTGCCCGGCTCGAGGACAACCGAATCGGCAGTTTTCTCGTGGACATGGGAAGTAACCGTTTCTTTATCGTAAGGATCGATGACGTCACCGCTCTCCTCGTACCATACGAAATGGTTCCCGAGTCTTATATCGAGGGAGTTGGGTTGCACGAGTCCGGGGTCGAACGGATCGACGCTGATGAAACCTCTCGTGATACGGTCAAGGATCTGCCAGTCGACTAGAATCATTCCCTCTATCATACCACGGCGAATCTGATAATTTCTTCCCCGAAATTTAAGAAAATGCAGCCAGGGCTGTTTTGGTTATCCCGGGACCCATTGGACAGGGATAATCTGGAATTGAGAATCAGTCTGTTCCCATACAGCCCCTATCCCAACCGGGATCGCCACTAGCTTCGGGGCGGAGCCCCGGGAGCGTCAGAAATCCAAATTTCAATTAAAGGCAGACAGGAATGAACAGTAGAGGAGAATAAAAAGGAATGCAATATCGGGATGTCAATAAAGGCGGAGTTTTTTAATTTAAGAAAGAGAACGAAAAGCATTTCAGGCTGGGGGAGGAAAGAGAGGGAGTCTAAACCCCTTCTTGTCAATGTAACAACGTAAGAATGAATGAGGAATTCGGGCAGATCCAAAATTCCGGCTTTGCCAGCCATCTGGATCCGACCGATTCGCATTCGCTCGTCGGACCGGACGACACAGGAACTCATTCATCTTCCGGGCACCCTGTGCCGGCTGTCCGGTCACTGATACGTTTCCCGGAATCCCGCCTGCGTTCATTCTCATGGATTTTAGGATCGATGTGGAATTCGGCCCGCCGCAACAGGCCGTGGAGGGTGCTCGCCTCGCGGGCAGTGAGCTTCGCCCTGCCCAATATCCTTCGTAAAAGGAGAAGCGTATTCTCCCGTTTGAATTCAGGGTGATCGATCTCGTTGAGAAATGAATCCAGGTGCCGGTACAGGTATTCCATCTCCTCATGGCTTGCGAGATGGTACTCTCCCCTTGGGAGGTGTGCAAGCTCGTAACAGACCACACCAACCGCATGAGAAATATTCAGAACAGGGTATGCAGGCGACGAGGGAATCGTGCATATCAGGTCGCTCCGACTTACCTCCTCGTTGGAGAGTCCCCAGTCCTCTCTCCCGAAAAGAATCGATACCACGCCGTCGATATCTCCGATCTTCTCACGGATTTCGGACGGAGAATAGTATGGCATCCTCATGGAACGGCAGACCGATTTACTGAGGAGGCCGGTCGTCGCAACGATCAGATCGCTGCTCTGCCGCACGTCGTCGAACGTGCATATTGTCGCCCCCGAAAGGACGTCCTGCGCATGTGCCGCCCTGAGCGATGCTTCTTCGCCGATCTCGCAGGGATCGATGAGAAGGAGCCGGGAATACCCGAAATTTTTCATTACCCGGGCGGAAAACCCGACATTCCCCTCGTAGATCGGGTTTACGAGGACTATTTGTATCTCGGGCATGGACAATGGAAAATTACTGGACCGCTTTCACGGTCGCCTTCAGGACTTCGACACCCTTCTCGTACACGGCGTTGCCGACCACGATGGTGTCGGCATACCTGGCCATTTCGGCTGCCCGTGCAGCCGAATCGATCCCTCCGCCATAATAGAGGACCGACTGGTCAAGGGCATTTGATGCAGCTTTTACGACCTCGGGGTCGCCATACATTCCGGAATATTCGATATAAACAATGGGAAAATGGAAATACCGGTCTGCGACGCTCGTGTAGGCGGCTACGTCGGCAGGGGTCAGGTTACAGATCGACCTGGTAACTTTTCCGACTGAAGAATCAGGGTTGAGGACAATATACGCCTCAGGGACGACCTTCTCCCAGTCAACCTTCTGGTTCTTTACCCAGTCCCAGTGTTTCCCGACGATCCACCTGGTATCGGTCGAATTTAGGACGCTCGGTACAAAAACAAACTCCACGCCGTCAAAGATGACCGCCTCGGGTCCGGCAGGCTCGACAACGAGCGGTAGTCCATATTCCCCGAGTTGCCGCTGAAGCGCACTCACGTTTTCCAGGGTTATGTTGAGGGTGCCCGAGATCATCAGGGCATCGGTGCCGCTCGTGGCAACTTCTGCAACTGCCTCGGGGGTCAGTCGCTTGTCGGGGTCGAGCTTGGTCACGTGGACCCAGGTTTTCCAGTGGTTATGGATCATGCTCACTTACCAGTTTATCCTGACGGTCTCTAAACTTTTGCCACTGCACGGTATTCCTTCTGATACTCGAGTATTTTTTCCTTGGGAACGCCGGTCTTTCTTGCAAGCTCTTCGGGATCTGCCCGGTCGAGACGGTCCCCGTTGACTATTCCGGCCTTGTAGAGCTTTCCGAGCGCAGCAGTCCCGATTCCCCGTATGGCAAGGAGTTCGGCTTTGCCGCGCTCGAGCTGGGCCCGGGTAATCTTCTCTGGAACAGGCATATTCCGGGATTTCGCAACCGTTTCAACGTGCCTGAACACAGTTTCGGGATTGATCCCGGTCATCTCGCTGATCGCCGCCGGATGATTGGACAGAAAGTCCTCGGGCCTGATGATCCCGGCCTGGTGGTACTTCTTCAGGCTCACTGCCGGAATACCGATCTCCTTGAGAATACGTTCGTTTGTGATCCGCTTTGCCTCATTCTGAAGCTTCTCCGCCTCCATCTCTCCGATCCCTGCACTCCTGACAACCTTTGGATCCGCCCCGGAAAGTGCGTCGAGGTCATTGATCCCTGCCTCGTGGAGCTTTTTTACGATAGCGGAATGACTCCTCCCCCGCCTCGGAGGGAGATGTTTTCTTACGAATTTCCGGCACTCCGAACGTCGTCGGAGGAGCGAAAGGACTTCGTCTGCTTCCATTACTATCTGCCGGGCCCGGTCGACGCTAATCCCGAGCAGCCCTGAGATCCGCTCGGGTTCTGTTTTTGCGACCTCATACACCGTGTAGATATGGTTTGAATGCAGTTTCTCGTGGTAGAGATCGGTCATCGAAGGGATTAAGGCGAGCGTCTCCTTATTCGAGCTGATATGGTGGCACAGGGGACAGCCGATCTCCCACGGCCGTGACCCCTTCTTGACGAGCCTGATATGGTGAAGGCCGTGTTTTGGGCAGACGTCGTCTGTCCTGACGGCAAAGCCCCACATTGCCATGGGAAGCCCGATATTGAACCTGCATTCAGGGTAATTGGTGCACCCGATGAACTGGGCCTGGCTCCTGAGGTGGCGGATACGGATATCCTTCCCGCATACAGGGCAGGGGCCGAGCGTAAGTTCCTCGGCGGTCTGTTCCATGATCTCCCCGCCGATCTCTTCACCATGCGCCTCGAGCTGATCGAAGGCCCGGTGGAGCATCTGCCGCGATTCGACGACGACATCGTGCCATACCCGCTTCCTTTCCTTGATCATCTGCATATGTTCTTCCAGCGTCCGGGTCATATCGGGTTTTGTTATCGTATCGGCATGGTCTTCGAGGGATTCGATGACAGCCCTGCCGACGAGGGTCGGCCTTAACGGGTTCCCTTCCACGTATTTGCGGGAGACGAGCTTGCCGATCACTTCGTGGCGGGTACTCTTGGTGCCGAGGCCGAGTTCCTCCATCCGTTGGATCAATTTGCTCTGGGTATAGCGCGGGGGAGGCTGGGTCTCTTTTTCGTCGAGGCGGACCGCCCTGACAGGAAGGTTCTCTCCTTCAATAAACCTCGGCATGAGCCGCTCTTTCGCCTCGCTGTAGGGATATACCGTCCGCCAGCCAGGTTCGACGAGGGTCCCTCCCGTCGTTGCGTAGGGCTCCCCCCCGGCATCAAAACCGATTTTCAATGTCTTCCATTGTGCGTCCGGCGAAAGTGTGGCAAGGAACCGCCGGACCACGAGTTCGTAAATCTTCCAGCGGTCGTCGCCAAGCGCTTCCCTGGTCGCAACACCGGACGGGTGGATGGGAGGATGGTCGGTCGAAGACTTTTTCCCGGCGGTCGGAACCGCCCGGCGGTGCGATTGCACCCAGGCCACGTCCTCGGAAAAGACAGAGTTCCTGATGATTTTCAATACCCCGTCCAGGTCGAGAGTTTTCGGGTAGACGGTATTGTCAGTCCTCGGGTATGAGATAAACCCGTTCATATAGAGGTCTTCTGCAATCCGCATCGAGTTCGCGGCAGAAAATCCGAGCCGTGCTGCGGCGACGATAAAACCCGTGGTATCGAACGGCACCGGGGCACGGTCAATCCGCTGGCCTTCTTTGATCTCGGTGACGACCAGGGGTTCCTTTGTCCTTTCGCGGGCATCTTTTGCCTGTGCATAGTCGGAAAACCGTTCGGTCGTATGGCGCGCTTCGACCTCTTCTCCTGATTTTTCGGTCTTTAAGAAGAGCTGCCAGTACTTTTCAGGGACAAACGCCTCGATCTCCTTCTCCCGGTCGACCAGCATCGCAAGCGTCGGGCTCTGGACTCGCCCCACAGAAAGGATGTTCGCACCTCCCCTCCTGGCGGCAAGGCTGATGAACCGGGTCAGGGATGCACCCCACATCAGGTCGATCACCTGCCTTGCCTCCCCGGCTGCTGCCAGCGCGAAGTCGATATCGGTCGTATGGCTGAATGCCTGCCTGATCTCGTCGGGTGTTATCGCAGAGAAACGTGCCCTGTCGACCGGTACCTTCGGGTTGACTGCCTTGATCAGTTCGTATGCCTCTTTTCCGATTAACTCCCCTTCGGTATCAAAATCGGTCGCGATCGTGACCAGGTCTGCTTTCTTTGCGAGCTTCTGGATCAGGTGGATAATTTTCTTCTCTGTCGGCACCTTGACGGTTCCCGCGTCGATCAGGCTCCTCGGAGTATGGACCTCAGAACGCCAGTTGTTGTATCCCGGTTCGAAATCGACCTCCACGACATGCCCCCGAAGACCGGTGATCACTGTGTCACCGTAACTGTAACTCGCGATACCGCCGTCTTTTGCGACGTTGACTTTCTCCCGGCCGGCAAGAATCCTTGCGATCCTCTCAGCCGAGATGTTTTTTTCCGTGACGATCAGGTGCACCGCATCACTTCCCGGGGTATTCCGGTCATTCCTGGCTGCCCTCCTTCTCAAGGGCGGATTTCAGTTCCCTGTTCAGTTCTCCTGGATCGGCCTTCCCTCTTGTCTTTTTCATCACCTGGCCGACAAGGAACATAAAGGCCCCGCTTTTCCCTGCACGGTAATCGCCGACCGCCTGGGGATTCTCCCTTATTACGCCAGCGATCGCCTCGGATACGAGGCCGCCGGCTGTAACCCCGAGGTCGAGCCGGGTTGCAATCGCACGGGGCATCTCGACGGGTTTGTTTTCTGCGATTTCATCGAGTAACACCCGAAGCACTTCGATCGCGTTCTTGTCGGTGATCTTTTTTCCTGCAACGAGGGTGACGAGATCGGCCATATGGCTGTGATCGACCTTCGATATGCTCATGTCGCGGTAATTCAGTTCACCGAGAAGCGTATCGGCGATCCAGGTCGCAGCGAGCACCGGGTCCGAAGCAGATGCTACGGCTTCATAAAACGTGGCCAGTTTCAGTTCCCCTGTCAGGGTCTTCGCATGGTTCTGTGAGCAGCCGTATTGTTCGACGAAGCGGGCCTTCCGTGCGTCGGGAAGTTCGGGGAGCTCGATGTGCTGCACCCACGGCCGTACCCTGAGGGGGCAGAGATCCGGTTCTGGGAAGTAACGGTAGTCCTGCTCCTCCTCTTTGCTCCTGCCAGCCGTCGTAATTCCCCGTGTCTCGACGAAATGTCGCGTCGCCTGTTCGATCGGCTGTGACTTCCTGATCATGTTCTTCTGTCGGGTGATCTCGAAGGTGAGTGCCTTTTCGACACCCTTATAGGAAGAAATATTTTTTACCTCGACACGATTTCTCCCTTTAAAGCTCTTGTGATGGGTGTCGAACCACCCTTTCGGCTGGACCGAGATATTGGCATCGACCCGGAGAGAGCCCTCCTTTTCCGAATCGAATACCGAAAGGTACTCGAGCGTCGCCCTGAGTTTGTTTAAGAACTTCCTCGCTTCCTTCGGCGACCTCAGGTCGGGTTCGGTAACGATCTCGATCAACGGTATGCCGGCACGGTTGTAATCGACGAGGGAATACCGTGCCCTGTCAGTCCCCCCTTTATGGACAAGCCGCCCGGGGTCTTCCTCGATATGGACACGCGTGATCCGAATCCTTTTCTCCCCGTTATCACCGTCGATCGTCAGGTATCCGCCGGCAGCCAGGGGTTTATCGTACTGAGAGATCTGGAACGCCTTGTCGAGGTCAGGGTAGAAGTAATTTTTCCTCGAAAACACCGATTCCTCGAGCACTTCACAATTGAGCGCCTTTGCCACCCTGAGGGCAAATTCTATGGCTTTTCTGTTGACTCCCGGGAGCGAGCCGGGAAGTCCCAGGCAGATCGGGCAGGTATGCGTGTTCGGCCCGTCGTTACGGTAATCGGTGCTGCACGGGCAGAACAGTTTCGTGGTCGTGTCAAGCTGGCAGTGGACTTCCAACCCGATCACCGGTTCGTCTTCCGGGCCCGGGCCGCAATCTTTTTGCATGACCAGTTCGGCTGGGTTCTTCCCGGCCTCCGCAGTCTCCACCGGTAACCCGGGCCGTTCCCTGGATATGGCAATGGCATCCGGGGATTCCATCACGCCTTCACCCCCTGTTCATAGGTATAGGCGGCATCGACGACTACCTCGTCAGCAAAAGGTTTTCCCATGATCTGCAGCCCGACCGGCATGTCCTGCACGGTACCGCACGGTACCGAGATAGCCGGCACCCCTGCGAGATTTGCAGGCACCGTAAGGATATCGGAAAGGTACATGGAAAGGGGGTCCGCCTTTTCCCCGAGCCTGAATGCAATTGTCGGCATCGTCGGCCCGGCAAGGACATCGACGTCATTGAAAAGTCTCATGAAGTCGTTTTTCACCTGCTGGCGGGCAGACTGGGCCTTCGCATAATACCTGCCGTAATATCCTGAAGACAGGGCAAACGTCCCGAGCATAATCCTCCTTCTGACTTCCTTCCCGAACGACTCCCTCCTCCGTTCCTGATATGCCTCGTGCCACTGCATCTTCGTATCGACAGGAGGACCATACCTGACACCGTCGAATCGTGCGAGGTTTGAGCTCGCTTCGCTCATGCAGGTGACATAGTACGCAGCAAGGGCAAATTTCATAGAGGGCATATTACAGGTGATAATTTCCGCTCCCATCCCTTCCAACACTTCGATCGCCTCCCAGACTTTGGCAGCTACACCCGGGTCCACGCCGCTGCCGAAAAACTCCTCAGGAACACCTACGCGCAGGCCCTGCACGCCGGCCGATGGGACGTGGTCGTATGGTTTATCGATGGTCGTCGCATCCCGGGGATCGTATGCCGAGATGATGCCCATCAGGTCTGATACTTCTCCGACGGTCTTCCCCATCGGGCCGATCTGTTCGAGCGAATTCGCATAGGCGATAAGCCCGTACCTCGAGACCCGGCCATAGGTAGGTTTCAGGCCTACGATCCCGCAGAACGCCGCGGGACACCTGATCGACCCGCCTGTATCGCTGCCGAGTGCCATCCTGACCATCCCTGCAGCTATTGCAGCAGCGCTTCCACCCGATGACCCGCCCGGCACGCGTTTCCGGTCGTGGGGGTTCAGGGTTGGTCCGAATGCAGAATTTTCGGTACTCGTTCCCATGCCGAATTCGTCCATATTCGTCTTTCCGACGATGGCCGCCCCGGCTTTTTTCAGGAGGCTTACGACATGGGCATCGAAAGGGGGGTAGTACCCCTTCAGAATACAGGAACCCGCTGTCGTCTGGATACCGGCAGTCGAGATATTGTCCTTGACGGCGACCGCATTTCCCGAAAGAGGCCCGGGACCGTATTCCGGATCCTTGCATACCGTAATGAAGGCGTTGATTGTATCTTCCGGTTCGAATGAAAAATGCCCGGCCACTACATCACCCTGGGAGCCTTGAAGAACCCGTCCTCGGTTGCCCCGGCATTTTTCAGGGCGTCTTCCCTCGACAGTGAAGGCACGGGGATGTCGTCCCGAAGGACGTTGAAACGTTCCTGAACGTACCCGCTCCCGCCCTCCACCAGGTCAAGGATATCAAAATAATCCAGGATTTTATTAGCCTGAACGGTAAACTCATCCAGTTCTTCCCTGACTATACCGATATCGGAGAGCTCCGCGATATGTTCAACATCCTTTTGTGATATCATGGTCATGCTCACAAAACTGGTTTATGTACCCTTGTACCGACCTTTTATAACCATTGTGACGGGCGAGTCCCTGTATTACCCTCCATACACCGCTCCCGTACTGCATCGCTTTTTTATCATACCAGGCTATTTCAGCCGGGATATGGTGTTCTGCAACAGATCTCAGGGGTTTTTTTCTGACGCTCCCCACGACCTTCTCATGGGCGGCGATCTTCCGTGAAGCGCGCACAACCCGGAGGTCAAGGTACGGCATCGATATATACGTGTCTTGCAACGCTGCAACCGCCTGATCCCTGTCGGCCTGAAATCTGAGCCCGGAAAAATCTTTTTCCAGGTCTGCTTCAAGATCGGGACTCGTAAGATACCGGGCATATCCCCCGAAAAGTTCATCGGCACCCTGCCCCGCAAGTATCCGCGAATGCCCGAGTTCCCTGGCGAACCGGGTGATACAGTACATAGTCACGGCAATGGACGTGTTCACCGGGTCTCGGAACGGTATCACCGGCACCACGGCTGAGAGCCCCTCGAGGACATCACTCTCGCTGATGGTTTTACAGGAAACCGAAAGCCCGGTTGTTTCCGCAACATGGAGGGCGCGACCGATATCGTGAGATCCTTCTGTGCCGACGGCGATACAGGGAAGACCGGCGAGCACCGCGACGAGGGCAGAGTCCACACCGCCGGACAGTGCCGTCACCCCTTCGCCGCTCCGCAGGCGGACCGCTTCGGCGATCGCCGCTTCCAGCTCCATTTCAGGCGGGTCGGGTGCGACATACCCGATTATATCCTTCTTTCTCATGATAGTGCCCGGGGGGCAATCGCCGGGAAGGATACCGAAGTGATCGCGTGCCGTCAGGTCACCCTTTGAAAGATAGAACTCCCCGCCGAATGAGCAGATACGCTCCGGACACTGGTCGAGGATGCGGTCTACTTCCGCAGGTGCGAGACATGTTCCATTGACTTCCACCCATCCCCGAAGAAGCGGCATCTGATATCAGGGAGTACTGTGGATCCATCCCCCTGATGAGGGTTTGGGAGGATGACATGGAGGATCGGCCGGTTGAGGCCGGGATGAAAATGAATGAACTATTATGGTATGACATGCCAATTTTTCATTAAGCCGATGAAATCAACCAGAGCACTGGAACTTAAAAATAAGGGAAACGACTTCTTCAAATCAGGAGACTACGAGAACGCACTGCAGTGCTATGGAAAAGCGGTCGATATCGACCCGGAATACCGGGACGCATGGAATAATATCTATATCACACTGCTCAAACTGGAAAGGATCGACGACGCCAGGAAATGCAAGGATATTCTCGATAAACTGACGTTCGAACCCGATGGCGCCCCGGGAAAGCATGTAAAGGCCATGAGATCTTCCTTCGGGCGGAAGGTATTCATGGCGATCATAATCCTTATGCTGCTCATTTCCATCACGATCTCGACCCTTGCAATTCTCGGCTGGATTAACACCCAGGGAACCCCGGCAGGGTCCCCGGAGCACATAATAACCAGTGCCTTTTCAAACGTAACCGGATTGACATTCGGCTCGGATATCAATAAGGAAGTTGCAACGGCGAATAATAATTCGGCGAATAAATACGTCCCCAAGAACGTGGTTGTCACGGCCACAAGGAATGGTAATGCCATTGTACTCAAAAATTACGGGGGTGCCGACACTTCCGGTCTGGCGGCACTGATCGTCCAGGTGGATAATGTAGTCCAGGGAACGCAGCTGGGGACCGGGACCGGGTCTTCTGTTACGGTATACGGGACTCCCGGTCAGAAGAGCCATATCGTCGTTACCGGGAAGTTCACGGACGGCACCTCGCAGGTTGTTTTCGATTCAAACTTATAAATGCAGAGATATCCCGTTCCGGATAAATTTACGTATCCCCGTGAGTCTTATGAATCCAAAGATGATTCCCACGCGTGCCGGGGTCCATTTAAGCGGTCTTTTTTGTTGTGAGGTCGGCGGTGTCAGAGGAGGCCGATGAAAATATCCTGATACCGGGGGTTTCCTGGATTTTTGCAAGGATCATCTCGACCAGTCTCGTGCGGAATTCCCTGCGGTCGGTCACTTCCGTTACATACCTGACATGAATTGCAATCGAGGCGTCGGTAGGGCTGATATAGACTGCCGGTTCGACGACATTTTTCGGGAGGTAATATTTCACCCCGATGCTTTCGATCTCGGCCCTTGCCTCGACAACTGTCGCGGCCGTCTCGCTCCTGACGATTTCCAGGATAGTATCTTTTGCCAGTTTCCAATTGCTGTCATAGGTGACAGGGATCATAATTTCGTCCCATAAAAATGAATGGTCCTTGGTATAATTGTGGACAGGTCCGGTTATGACCTTCCCGTTCGGGATTGCGGTAATTCTCCCGGTCGGCTGGTCCCCGTTCACCCATCCGCGCAGTTCCATTACGGTGGTATTCAGGAGACCGATATCCATCACGTCGCCAAGTTCGTCTGCGAGTTCGATCCTGTCCCCGACTTCGTAAATGTTCGAAGAGAGGATTACAATGCCGCCAACGAAGTTACGGACGACATCCTGAAGGCCGATGGCAAGTCCTGCTCCTATGATACCGAGCGCGACGATCAGCGACTGGGTATCCGGGATCCAGATCCTGATGACGAACACAAAAGCGATGACCGCGGTGAAGATCCCGATCGCCTTGTTCAGAGAATAGCGCGTCTTGCTGTCGGTGATGTGGCTGAGGAGCAGCTCTTCGGCGAGCACGCTTTCGAACAGATAGGCACCCGCCAGGGTGAAAAGGGTCAGGGAGATCTGGACCAGGAAATACCCGGGAAATATCGCGTCTCCAATTAAGGTGAGAATGCCGCCCCCTATAAGGCTCGCGAGGATTATGGTTCTTCGAAACATCGCTGGCTCCTGCAGGACAACGGGTAAGCGGGCCTTCTTCGGCCCTCCCTGCCCGTGGATCCTGCACAGGGTTCTGCCCGGCTATCCGGGATCCTTCCTATCGGATGTATTCGCACTTGAATAATAATCATTCTGTGATTGTTATCAGGAACAGGACTCCTGAACTGCCAGGATGCCGACAAAGCCCCATCTATGAAAATTATCCGGATATCATCTGTGCAGTACAACCCCCCTGTTTCAGGCATTTTTCAGGACGGCCCGGAATGGTGCTGTCATATGGTATTTCATCCCAGTGAATACCTTCTTTCGGAATGCCGGGACCCTGGTAAGAGGGATAAGAATTGCATTCATCAGGCGGACTTTGTATTCCTTGTGCGGGAAATCGAAGAGGTCATGATCCACGAAATACCGGTAATCGGCCTGAAACACCATCCGGCTCCGGGCGAAGATGAAATCCCTGAAAATTTTATGACCCCCGACCCCATAGAATGTCGGCGGCGGGGTATAGCCTGTATCAGAACCCTGCACGAGACGTTTTGCCATGGCATCCAGGAATCTGTCGAGTTCCGGGGCCCCGCCGACCTCGTCCGAGACGAAAAGCGCACGGCACCTGCCGTTTTCGGTCCATCCGGCCAGAGCTTCTTTTAAGTGCGGGAGTTGACCTAACGGGCCGGAAATGACGAAACCGATCTGTTTACCTTCGAGAGACGGGATATGACCTGAAAAAAAACTCCGATCAAAGAATTGTTTCCACACCGACGAAAGATAACGGTCGTGCACCGCGCCTGCCATGATAATAATCTCGGCAGGGGCGAGTTTTTCCAGGAAAATGTCCACATAATCATCGTTATAAATACAGGAATTGTCATAGCCGCACTGACAGCAGCCGGTGCATCCTCCCCGCATACCGATCTCCCGGAGGTTGATTATCTCAACGGGACCGGAAAAGGCATTCCTGATCCGATCGGTCATAGCCGCGAGATTCGGCGATCTTCCGTCGGAATCGGTAACTATGACCACCTTTTTTGAGCCGGTGTTCACTGGAATCTGTCCCGGCCCGGGAACATACAAAAACCCTGACGCCGCGAGAGGCGGGTTCTCGCGTTGAACCGGCATCTTCTCTTCTGTTTCAGCGAATACAAGCGAAGCAAATTTTTCGAGCCGCTTCCGTTCCAGAGAAGAGAGCAGGTCCTGCATCTCTGCAGAAAAAAATCCGAGGTACTTCATGCCGAGGTCATCGCTGACCGCGTGAATATACTGGTGGGCGGTCTGGTCGAAAAAATGGATCGACGTCGAGAGCGATACAGTATAAATTCCTGCAAATGCCTGTTGTGCATCTCTCATGAAGACGAGCTCGATGAACCTCTTGTATTGGGAGCAGACGAGCATGTAATAGAGAGGAAATGCCCAAAGTATCATATCTGCGGATCGTATGGTGTCGATAATAGTGTTCCATACACCCGGATCCTTCTCGATCTTCCTGATATCCTGCGCAATATTGAGGACTTCAAAAGAGTGTTCAGGGAATTTTTTGCCGAGATAGGCGATATACTGCATCGTGACGCTGACGTCGCCCTTAGGGCTCCCGTTTAATACGACGATCTTCATGGCATTTACGCTCCGTTTTTTTTATTTTCCGGGCCGATCGAGACGAGGGAAATACCAGTCATGAAATGTTCCCGGGTTGATTCATATCTTTGTGATATGTATCTTTATGATATATATCTTGAAGATATAAAGTTAGTGGAG
>Ga0335071_10000390_pt1 | contig 50042 bp, 60 predicted proteins | sample Lox_Sample_15_FD_206724 | JGI IMG/M metagenome (GOLD analysis project Ga0335071, IMG submission 206724) | Soil microbial communities from Loxahatchee National Wildlife Refuge, Florida, United States - Lox_Sample_1.5 | ecosystem: Environmental > Terrestrial > Soil > Wetlands | place: USA... | reverse complement strand
AGGACCCCTTCCTTGTTCAGGATGGCTTCGGAGATCCCGATCTTGCCGATATCGTGCAAGAGGCTGGCCACGTGCAAGCCCTCCAAGAATTTATCGTTAAAGAGCCGGCGGTCCTGCCGCTTCAATCTTCTGGCAAGCTCCAGGCTCAGGTTCGTAACCCTGGTCGTATGGCCGTGGGTATAATGATCCTTGGCCTCGATCGCCGCAGCAAAGGCGATGGTGGTGCGAATGAAAAGCTGGTGTTTCTTATCGAGCTGCCGCTCCAGCTCCTTGAATAACTGGGCGTTGCGTATGGCCATGGTCACATGCGACGCAAGGGCAATGAAAAAGTCAAGCTCCTCGCGGCAGAATAGCCTGCCGTTGCTCTTTTGGCCCAATAGCAGGATGCCGAACAGCTCATCCCTGAACATACTAGGCACGCAGACGACCGAATCGAACAATTCCATCTGATGCAGCACCTGCCCTAACAGTTCCTTCAGCTTCGGTTCGGTGTTTTTCCGGCGGGTGAGCGAGCGGAGCTGGTCGTACATGATCACGCGGTCATTAAAAAGCAGCTGTTCATTGCGCTGTTTGAAAAAATAAATAAGGGGATTTTCTTTTTCGACGCGCACCAGCCCGATCGGGATCTTCAGCCCCAGGGACCCGCGGGAAACCGTAAGACGGTAAGAGCCGTCGTCCGGACGGTGCAGCAATATGCTGGCATGGGTCACCTGCACCTTATGCACGATGGTCCTGACGATCATCTTGATGAGGACATCCGGGTCATGCACCAGGATCATCCTCTTTGCCGCGGTCTCTAATTCCTTTTTGTAATCGATCCGCATCAGGCCCATTATAGCTTACCTTTCGAACTTCGTCAAATGCAGCCACCACTTCCGGCTATCCCAGTTGCGAAGCTGCCGGTACAGGAGTTTGGCGCTGGGACTATAGAGGAACGTCCGGCCCGGCGCCATAAAAGTCTTTGCCTGAGGATAGCCGAATTCGCAATACTCTTTGGCCTGCAGGATGCATTCCAGGATGTCTGCGTCGCGGGCGATCTTTGCCTCCCGGGAGGCCTGGCGGTCGTATTCATCGCGCACGCCGGAAAACTCTTTGCGAACCGGCGCCGGAAGAAGCTCCACCTGTTCTTTGTAGACGCGCTTCTCCGCCTGCTTGAAGTCGATATAGCGATGCCCCAGTTTATGCAGATCGTTGATGCGGGCTTCGTGGATATCGTTGAAAAGGGCCATCAGGAGCACCTTACAGGCGTCGGCCTTTTCCATTTTCGCCAGGATGTAACCGATCACCGCGCAACGGAAACAGTGGTCGGCTACGCTTTCGGGGTCCTTGATCCCTACCACCCACCAGCCGCTGCGTTTGACGCGCTTGAGCTGGCCGGCCTCTGCCAAGAAATCGATGATCTTGCCGGCGGTTTGTTTATTTTTTTTCATCTGCCTGCCTTTGGCTGGAAATCTCGTAACAAAAAATACTTACTGCGATCGCCACGTTGAAAGACAGCCCCGCGCCCGTCATCGGCAGCGTCAGCCGGTAATCGATGTGCTTCAACAGGCCCGGCCGCACCCCCTGCCCCTCCGAACCAAATACCAGGCCCAGCGGAAAGTTAAGCCGCGCCTGCCGGGGGTTATCCCCGCCTTCCACCACGGTCGAGGCGATCCAGTACCCCTGCTTTTGCGCCTTCTGGATGGCGACGGAAAGATTAGTGATCAGGGAGACCGGCACATAGTTTTCCGCGCCGCAGGCAACCTTGAGGACCGTTTCGTTTACCTGCGCCGATTCATGCCCCGGCAAAACCACGGAAAAATTCCCGAAGCAGGCGCAACTCCTCAAAATAACCCCCAGGTTATGCGGGTCATTGATGCGGTCAAGAAAAATGAGCACCGATGCGGGATCTTGGCTGATCAACTCGTCAAAATCACGGTAGACAAACTTGGTGACCTCGGCAATCACTCCTTGCGTCTGGTTGCCTTGGGCCAACTGCGCGAAGCGACCGGAACGCAGGCATTCGACCGCAATGCCTGCCTTGCGCCCTAAGGATACGATCTCGGGGCGCTGGAGCCCCTCTTCAATATAGAGCCTTTTGATGCTTGCGGGGTCTGCCTTTAACCGTTCGCTGACCGATCTTTTACCGTAAAGCCGCATAATAAAAAAGAGGCATTCGCCTCTTGCCTTATCTTAGTTACAGGATCCGCCTACTCTTCTACGCACGCAGCCTCGCTTATCTGATTATTCGTCACGGTAAATGTTTTGCTGCCGGTTCGCTTGCAGGCCTGCGGGGTCGCCGTAACGGTATAGCCGTTATCGAAATTGTATTGATACGCATATCCGCGGACGGTCTGGCCGTCATAGGCCTGGGATAAGAAGGGAGGGTTGGCAGCCGGTGACAACAACTGGTCCTCTGCGGTAGGAGAAGTACCTTTGGCGGCGATGTACATCTCAATGGCGTTGGAGATCGTGCGCAGCGTCGCCTTGGCCACGGCTTCGTTGCTGACCATGCGGGTACGCAGCAGCCCGGGGACGACCAGCGCAGCCAGTACCGCGATGATCGAAGTAACAATAATAAGTTCTATCAACGTAAGGGCTCGCCGGGGTTTGTTGCGCGATCGAAACCTGTCACCCATTTAGGCACGCTCCCTTTTTTCCCGCGGCCTCATACTGCGCATCCAAAAAGCCGCCAAGATCAGCACGTACACCAAAAATCCCGCCGTTAAACCTACCAGCAAAAAACCCAACGCCAACGGAAGAACTATCTTCAGGCAGGAGATCTTAAGCAGGTCCGCCAGCCGAAAATCCCGCAGGAATACGACCCAGTTGTTGGCGACATCCTGCCAATTGAGGCTCATTATAGCCGAACCTACCTTGATTGACAAGAAAAAAGTGGCCACGGTCAGCCAGGTATTCGTAAGAAATACCCCTGCCAGCAAGGCGGCGCGGTTCACCGGCACAAAGAGCGCCACACACAATGCCGCCAGAGGCCCTGTCCCCGGAAGGATGCCCAGGAATACGCCTATGCCGGCGCCCAAGGCTATCCGGTGCGGCGAATCATTGAGCGTAAAGAGACTAAGGAACTCTTGCCGCACCTTTATCAGGAATTTCTTCATCGCCGCGCCTCTTCTTCCAGGAGTAGGCGCTTAAGGATCTTGCCGGCGGCGTTTTTCGGAAGGGAACTTCTGAATTCTATATATCTGGGTATCTTGTAGGGGGCAAGCCGCTCGCGCAGATAATGGATGATCTCCTGTTCGGATGCAGCTTCTTCGGCTTTAAGGACCACAAACCCTTTGGGGACCTCTCCTTTATGCGGGTCCGGCAGGCCGATAACCGCCGCCTCCTTTATCTTCTGATTCTGATACAGTACTTCTTCTATTTCGCGCGGATAGACATTTAAGCCCCGCACGTTGATCATTTCTTTCTTCCTGCCCACGATGTAAAAGAACCCGTCCCGGTCGAACTTGGCCATATCCCCCGTATACAGCCAACCCTCCTTGACGGTCTCTGCGGTCGCCTCGCTATGGCGATAGTAGCCTTTCATAACGTTAGGCCCGCGCACGATGAGCTCTCCGATGTCTTCCGGACCCAATGCCCCGCCTTTCTCATCCACTACCTTCGCCTCGATGGACCGGGAAAGGCTCAAGCCTATCGATCCGGGTTTTCGGGGGCCGCGTACCGGGTTGATCGTGACCACGGGAGATGCCTCGGTCAAGCCGTAGCCTTCGATAAGAGGAACACGGAATTTTTTTTCGAAACCGCGGAACGTCTCCGAAGGCAGGGCCGCAGCTCCGGAAACGCAGACCCGCACCGGATTGAACAGCTTGATCAGGGGGGTCCGCAAGAAGCCGGGAAGCTTGGTATCCTTCAGGATAGTGTACACCGAAGGGATACCGACAAAAATGGTGACCTTGTTCCTGCGCACGCTGCGGATGAGGCGCTTAAAGGGCCTGACCGATTTCATCACCACCGTGCGCGCGCCGATGAAAAAGGGCAGGTTCATGCAGACGGTCGCAGCGAAAGAATGGAACAACGGCAGAAAACAAATAAAGGTATCCCGGTGGTTTACGCGGATAGCCGTGGAAGCGTCGCGGGCGTTGGAGATAAGGTTGTAGTGTGACAGCATCGCCCCTTTAGGATGGCCCGTAGTGCCGGAGGTATACAGGATCACCGCCAATTCCTGCGGATGTACCGACGGCCAGCGCACCGCAGCCGAGCCTTCCTGCCTGATCCGCTCGAAATCAGGGATATCGTGCCGGACGGCAGTCGTCGTAATAACTTTATTCAGGGTAGGCACCCGCACCAGCAATTCTTCGGCCATCTCGACATAAGGTCGCGCCGTAATCAGGCAGGAAGCCTGGCTGTCTTCAAGGATAAACCTGCTCTCTTCTATTTTGAACATGTAATTGATCGGAACGACCACCGCAGCTGCTTTAAGGACCGCAAAATAGCCGATAACGAATTCCGGGCAATTATCCAGGAAGAGCGCGACTTTATCCTGCGGGCGTATGCCTTCATGTACGAGGCCCCGCGCAAGCGCTTCGGTCGCCTCATCGAGCTGTCGATAGCTGATCCGCTTTTGCCCGAAAACGACCGCGATCCGTTTCGGATGTTTCGCGGCGCTATGCCGCAGCATCTCGGGGAGCGTGTGCACCGTCATGGCTTATCCTTGCATGCGGGTTTGATCCTGGTCCCGACGAACCTAAGAAGCCCCCTGCCGTCCTGAAACCAGCCGTTATGTAAATCATACTTTTCCAGGATATCTCTGGCCTGCCGGTATTCCCGGCTGCTCAGGCGCCGGCAGATCTGTGTAAACTCATGCGCCTTATAACAGGGAAAATACTGGCTCATTAAGCTGATGTATGTGTCGCTGGAAAGCTCCCGGGAAATGAACTGCGCAATCTTCTCGGTCCCGGAGATGGCGTTGGGCAAGACAAGGTGCCGAATAATCAGGCCTCGGCGGATGATCCCGGGCTCGTCAAACACCGGGATTCCTACCTGTAGATGCATCTGGCGTACCGCCTCCTGGTTATAAGCCGGATAATCGTCGCAGGCGGAATAGCGGGCCGCGCTTTCGGCGTCGGCGTAGCGCATATCAGGCAGATACACATCCACTATGCCTGCCAGCATCTTGACCATTGCCGGCAATTCATACCCGGAGGTATTATATACTAGGGGGATATTGAGCCCCTTGGGTATAGCAAGGCAGAGTGCCGCAAGGATCTGCGGGAGCAGGTGCGTAGGAGTGACCAAATTGATATTATGGCAGCCGGCTTCCTGCAGGCAGATCATGCTGTCCGCAAGCTCTTGGTCCGTCATCTCTGTTCCCCGCTCGAACTGGCTGAACTCGTAATTCTGACAGTACACGCAGCCCATGGTGCAGCCGGAAAAAAATATAGCGCCTGACCCGCGCGTGCCCGATATGGGAGGCTCTTCGCCATGGTGGCTGATACAGTTATACACCCTGGCCTTGGAGCCGGTCTTGCAGAAACCAACCTCGTTGTTGAGGCGGTTTACCCCGCAGCGCCGGGGGCAAAGCGCGCACGATTTCAGTATCCTGTGCGCCTCTTCGGCAACTTTAGCTAAGCTCCCGTCCCGATGGGCATCCAGATAAGAAGGATACATAAGGGGTCAGCGGCTCCGCGTTTTGATCTGACCGGCATAGCAGGCGCGCATCTGGTTTAAGACGGCGATGTAGCCGGCGGTCTTATAGTCCGGATACGTCCATGGCCAGGGCTGAAATGTCTTATCCTGAAAAAAAAGGGTTACCTCCGCATAGATGCCGCGGCCAAGATATATGCGGTGCCCGTGATCTTTGGTAGAAGCAAGGACAAGCTTGCCCAGGTCCAGGTAGCCGGGGTCGATATTGATGCGGCGCGACTCGGCGCGGCAGAACTTGCGTTCGATCTGGTTGGTTTTAACCTTGATGCGGCTAAGCTCCTCGGCGGGGATAAGGCGGGCGAAACTTACAAACGCCCTCTTAAGGCCGGTACCGAATTCTTTTTCGTAATAGTCGGTGTGTATAAAGGGGAGTATACTGCTTTGAAGGTCGATCCTGCCAAAATGCCTGGCTAAAACAGCCTTGGCCTGTTCGAAGATTGCGCTGTCCTGGAAGATCAAGCCTGTAAAGAGTTTAACCGGTAGGCGCTGTACTATTTTTCCCATCTAGGCGCGGAAGACTACGGCAAGAACTGATGTATATACTGGGATATTCTTTGACGCTGGGCGTCCTTGATGCCGTTAAAGAATATGGCGACGTTAAAACCGCCGTCGGTCTGATCTTCGGTCCTTACCACCACGCCCCTGCACTCAACATCATAGGTCTTGCGGGTCAGGCCGCGGGTGATAGGCAAGATAAGCCGTACTGCGATCTTGGTAAAAGGGGGAATGTACTTATTGATATGGCAATACGCGCCCACGCAAGAGACGTTTTTGGTGGTAGTTTCCAGGTCATAGCCGTTGGCGACGATATTCAACGGCAATGTTTTTTCAACGCGGGGGTGCAGCCTGCGTTCGATCTTGGGGTGCTTTTTCATTTCTGGGCCTCTTCCGCTTTGGGCTTGAGCGCCTGTTTCCAGCACTTCTTGGTGCAGTAGAATTTCCCGTTGCGATAATACCGTTTGATCCTTTTGAGCGGCTTATTGCAGGCCGGGCAATTGGTCTGTTTTTCTGCCGGCGCCTGCGCTGGTGCTTGAGTTGCTTCCGGTACCATTATCTTTTCCTTTCTTTAACTTTAGGCCTCTGCCATCTGTAAGCCGATGTAATCCGCAAGGCACTCTTTATCTTTTTCGGCCAATCCCGTAAATTCGATCCCCAGCCGGTAGCGGTCGGAGTGCGGTAAGGGTGCGGCCCAGGCTACCCTGCCACGGGCAGACACCATACAGGATAAGAAACCTATCTCTAATTGCAGGGTGCTTAATGGGGGGATAAAGCTAGAGTCCGTGAAACCAACGCCACCGAGGCTGATATTGCTAGTGACTGCACTTCTGGCTTCAGGCCTGCCCAGGATCTGGTAGCGCAGGGGCGACTGCAGCCTGACTCGCGGGAAGCGCCGCTTTTCGTCCATTATAAACACCATTCCGGCCTCTTTGATCATGAGGCACCGTGGCATTTACCTCTTGCTTGCAAACTATAACATATATTGACCTGGATGTCAAATACTTTACAAAATAACCTTTTTTGCTATAATAAAAATGCCATGTATTGCCAGTTTTACGGATTAAAAGAAAGACCGTTCAGTATCACCGCCGACCCTTCCTTCTTTTTCCTCAGCCGCAGGCACCAAGAAGCCCTTTCGCACCTGGTATACGGGGTCAAAGAAAGAAAAGGAATCATCGTTATTACCGGAGAGATCGGCACGGGCAAGACTACGCTCTGCCGGTTCTTCCTGAAGCATCTGCAGGATGACGTCAGGACCGCTTTTATCCTGAACCCTAACTTTTCCGACATCGAATTACTGGAGGCCATCGTCCGGGACTTCGGGATCCGGCCAAAACAAAAAAGCAGGTTCTCTTTTATCTGGGAATTGAACCGTTTTTTGATCCGGCGCTCGGCATTCGGTAATAACGTCGTCTTGATCATCGATGAGGCGCAGAACCTGGAAGCCGCCCAACTGGAACAGGTCCGCCTCCTGTCGAACCTGGAGACGGAAAAAGACAAACTGATCCAGATCATACTGGTAGGCCAGCCGGAACTCAACGCGAAACTGGAGCTGCCCAGCTTGCGGCAGCTGCGGCAGAGGATCGCGGTAAAGTACCACGTGACACAGCTTGCGCGGGAAGAGATCCAGGAATACATCATGCACCGGCTCAAGACCGCGGGAGCCAACGGCAGGGTGCATTTCACCGATGAGGCGATCACCCTAATCTCGGATTCTTCGGCCGGCATCCCCCGTATGATCAATATTATCTGCGACCGGGCGCTTTTGGCCGGCTTCAATGCGGAAACCAACACCATCGACCAGGCGCTGGTCAAGAAATCCCTCCAGGAGCTGCAATGAGCATTATATACGACGCCTTGCGAAAGGTCGAAAAAAAAGTTGTGCCCCCTCACGTAACTGCCGGGCGCAAAATATGGCTCTACATGCTGTTTGCGTCCGTGGCGCTATGCGGATTCTTTCTGGCCGGCCTGATCTCGACGCTCTCCGTCAAGGCCCTGGCAAGGTTGAAGCCGCCGAAGACCGCGGCCATTGCCGCCGCGGCGCATAACCGGGCCCCCGCGGCTGTAGCCGCGCCCGCAGCCGCGGTTGTGGCCGCGCCTGCGACTGCGCCATCTGCCGCCAGGCCAAACCTGGTCCTTAACGGGGTCTTCTTTTCCGACCAGGACGGTTACGCCTTGATCAATAATCAAATAGTAAAAGAAGGCGACACGATCGAGAATGCAAAGGTAACTGCGGTGGTAAAAGATGGAGTGGAATTAGAAGTGGAAGGAAAACCCCTCAAGCTTACGCTCAAGAAATAGCCGTTACAACCTGCCTTTAACTGCCTGACGTATCAATCCCAGAGGAATGTCCCGGCGGACCACGGCAGCCCCGATAGCTTTCAGTAGCACGAACCTGTTGCGGGCTCCCGTAAATTTTTTGTCATGATAATGCGCGTTGATGATGCCGGCCAGGGGGATCTTACCTATACCAACGGGTAGCCCAGCCTTGCGGATAAGGCTTTCGACCCTGCGCGCTGCGGATCCGTCAAGCAGGCGCAACTGCCGGCTGATCGCGCAGGCGACAAGCATCCCCAGCGCCACTGCCTGGCCGTGGTTGTGGCCTGCATAGCCTCCGGCCGTCTCGATGGCATGGCCGATAGTGTGCCCGAAATTCAAGATCGTACGCAGCCCTTTCTCCTCCCTTTCGTCTACGGAAACAATACGCGCCTTGATCAGGGCGCAGCGGGTTACGACGTGCGCCAAGGCACCGGGATCGCGGTCCAGAATGCGGCTGAGGTTCTTTTCCAAATAGCCGAACAACCCTTTGTCTTTAATGGCCGCATACTTGATTACCTCCGCCATTCCGCTTGCCAGCTGCACCGCCGGCAGGCTTTCCAGGAGCGCGACATCGCAGATGACGAGGCGAGGCTGATAGAACGCGCCTACCAGATTCTTGCCGCAGGCAAGGTCGACTGCGGTTTTTCCGCCGATGGCGGAATCGACCTGCGCCAGGAGCGTCGTGGGGGCCTGCACATAAGGGACCCCGCGCTTGTAAATCGAAGCTACGAAACCCGCCACGTCACCGACCACTCCGCCGCCAAATGCAACGATACACAACTGGCGCTTCTTATCGTAGCGGGCGATATCTTCAAGCAAGGCAGTAGCCAGTTTCAAGGATTTGCTTTTTTCGGTATCCGGGATGCACTTGAACTTTGCTGATAGCCCCTCGCAAACGAGAGCCTTATGCAGAAGGCGTCCATATGCCTTATAGACAAGGGCATTCGTAATCACGTAGGCATCCTTGCCCGCTCCCAGACGGCGGATATGCGCGCCTGCGCGATCAAGGACATGGCTGCCGATAAGGACCTGGTACGATCTGTCTTTTAAATCGACTTTTACGATTTTCATGCGGTAAAAGAAACTGTTATGCGGCCGGCACCAGCCAGCTTAATATGAACCTGACCATGGGCTCAACCATAATGTTGAACATGCCTAGGGCAATAAGGACAATAACGATCATGAAGCCGTACGGCTCGACGGAGGCATAGCGATACGCCAGCTTCCCGGGCAATACGCCCATGACTATCCGCGAACCATCCAGGGGAGGTATAGGGACCAGGTTAAAAACCCCTAAAATGGCATTGATCGAGATCAGGTACCCGAAGATAAAATCCGTGATCGGATACACCGGCACCAGGCGCCAGAGCAGGCTTAAGACCAATGCAAAAAGCAGGTTGGCCAAAGGGCCGCTTAAGCCAATCCAGATGATATCCCGCTTGGGGTTCTTTAAAGCCATGTAGTTAATGGGGACGGGTTTTGCCGCTCCAAACACGAACTGGCCCCGGGTGGTGATGAAAAGTATAAGCGGCAGGATAACCGTCCCGACAGGGTCGATGTGCGCCAGGGGGTTCAGGGTAAGCCTGCCTGAATTCTTGGCAGTCGTATCTCCTAACTTGTACGCCACCCATCCGTGAGCGCATTCATGCACGCTCATGGCCACCAGCAACAGCCCAAACGATATGAGGAGGCTGACTATGTCAATGCTCACTGAAGCTCCTCTATTCCGCGGATCTCTAAAACCGGATATTTTTGCTTTTCCGAACGGACAATAACGCCCGTGAGTTTTACTTTGCGGTTATTCAGGGAATCAAGGACCTTAGCGTCTGCCTTCAGCAGGAAAACGCGGTTATCGGCGGTCAGCAACTTGTGCGTAAACGGCCCTTTGAAAAAGAATCCGTATGGCTTGATGACCCCCTCCTGCTGAAGGGTCTCCGGTTGCGCGGTAGAGGGGGCTTGAGCTTGCGGCGGCACGGCAGCTACGGAAGGCACGGCAGATGCGGCAGGAGGCGCAGCGAATTTGATCGTCTTGCTGACGAATTTTTTATTGATCCAACCGTACGCAGTGGACGGAGGTTGTATACCATACCAGTCGCCCTGATCTGCGGTAATGACCACCGTCTTGTCTCTGTGGACCTTACCCAGGACGGCCGAGGATGCGACCGGCCCCAGGCGGATATTGACGTTGTCTTTAACGACCGTCGCGGACTGATTATCCGCCGCAAGGGTAACCATGCTTTTGTGGATAAAGGCCGGGGCATGGGCCGGCAGGCGTACCTTATACCAGCCGTAAGCCTCGGAAACCACATCGAGTGTTTCCCCTCTTTTGAGGTTACACACTACCGCAGAAGTAACGGTAGAGTCGCAACGGATATTGATGCCGTCCGTGTTGACTTCGTATTGAAACTTGGTTTCTTGGGCGGACAGCGCCCCGTAATGGGCGCATATCCCCAGGGATACGGCCAGCACTGCAAGAGATATTCGAGGCAATAAGGACATCAAAATTATTTTTTCTCCTGTCCTTTTCCGGCGGTCTTGGCGGCAGCCTGATCTTTTGTTTCTGCTGCGGCGGCAGGAGCGGCGCCTTCGGCGGCGGCAGCTTCCGGTTTTTCGGCTGCTTTTTCCTTCTTGATCTTGATTCTAACCGTCTTGATCTTCGGCAGGCCGTATACGTCGTCGCCTTCTTTCCATTGGTTCTTATCCATCATCATACGCAGGCGTTCCGCCCGTTTTAATACTGACCGCTGCTTCTTGTCGGCATCTGAAGAGTTTAAAGATGGGTGAATAGACATATCGTTTATAACCTCCTGATATAGCAACCTCTGTATTGCTTTGTAAGTTCAGAGAGCAAAGACTGGGCTGCGTCCTTGCTGACAAATTTTCCCACACATAGCACGGTATATGAACCCTGGGATAACAATATGGGCGAAAGCCCCCTTTTGCGTAACGCGTTTGCCTCCAGCTGCGCGTATTCTTTCGACTGAAAGCTTCCCAGCTGGATAGTGTACGTGCCGACGGCTGCCTGGCTCGTGGCTACTTGCGGCACGGGCGCTTGATGCAGCACTTGTCGAGGTGCGGCTGGTTGAGCCGTGGCTACTTGCGGTACGGTTGTTTGGTACGGTACTTGGCGAGGTGTCGCTACTTGCGGCACGGGCGCTTGGTACGGTACCTGCCGAGACATCACCACCTGATGCGCCTGCGTTTGACGCGACACCGGCCGAAGCGCGAGCAACTGGCCTGTCGGCGCGGTCTGCGAGTTCCTGCCCTTTTCGACGCCGAAAGAAAACGCCACAACGCCGGTAATGATGAACCCGATAATTACCAGCAGCGTTTTTTCGTAGGCACGGATATAACTCAGGAAAGATGCGGGAGCCGAGTTGTTGAAAGAACCGCCGCCTTTGACCTGCGAAAAAAGTTCTAATTGCGAGTTATCTTTTTCCATGACGAATACCGCCAATTATATAACTTTCATTCATTGCGTTGCAAGTACTTTTTTGTATCGATCTTTTTGACTACGCGCAAGAACGCCTCGACGACCCTGGGGTCGAATTGCGTGCCGCTTTTCTTCTTGATCTCCCTGACCGCCGAAAGGATATCCTTCCTTTCCCGGTAAGGCCGCCCGTACACCATGGCCTCGAAGGCGTCGGCAACCGCCATGACCCGCGCCCCTTCGGGGATCTGCCCCTTCTTCAGGCGCGAAGGATAGCCCGTACCGTCGTATTTCTCATGGTGGTGCATGATAATAGGGATAACGGGTTTCAATATCTGGAAGGAACGCAGGATCTGGGCGCCCCTGGCCGGGTGCCGCTTGACAATCTTGTATTCGCGCGGAGTAAGCTTGCTGGTTTTGGACAATATCTCCGGCGGGATATCGATCTTGCCGGCGTCATGCAAGAGACTGGCGTATTTAAGGCTTTCGATCTGTTTCGGATCGAGGTGCATCTGTTGGGCGATCGACATGACCAGGCGGCGGAAATACGGAGAATGCGCGTACTCCTGGGGAACGCGCATGTCCAGCAAAGTAACCAGCGATTTTATGCTTCCCAGGATGATCTTTTGCTGTTCCCCGACCAGCTGAAGGTTCCGGATAGCCACGATCACCTGTTCCGCCAGGGTCATCAACACTTCCTGGTCGAAGCTTTCGAACGGGGCGGGTTCGTTCTTGCGTTTTACGATGATCACGCCCCCCGAATCTTCGCAGATCAACGGCACCGCCAGCAGTTCGGCGTTACGCACAACCGCGGGGCGCTTGGCGATATTCTTTTCCAGGCGGTCGATGATCCTTTTCTTTTTATCGCTGATATATTTCTTCCTCTCTCCTACCTCGCACCTGAAGACGGAATACCGGCTGGTGGAATCAAAGAGCACGATCTCGCAGCCGCAGGCATTGAATATCTGGCAGAGAAGCCTGGCCAGGCGCGGAAACAGGTCCTTCAATTCAAAGGTCGAACTGATCAGCCGGTAGACGCTGTGGACTGCCGAGATCAGCAGTTTATACCTTTTCGTAGGGCTCAAATAGTTTTTTGTATTCATCGAGGGCATACCTATCGGTCATTGAGGCGATGTAATCGCACACCGCCAGCCGCACTCCGTCGCGCGGCACCCTTGCCTGGATATCGTCCGGCAGGGCTTCTGGTTTTTCCACATATACGGTGAACAAGTCCTTTACGAACCGTTTGGCCTTGTTGCTCATCCTGACTACGCGATAATGGTGGTAGAGCTTGCGCACGAGAAGCTCGCGCATGGGCTTGCGCAGCTGCGAAACTTCCTGGCTGAACGAGATCACCTTCCGGTCCAGTTTCTTTACGTCATCGCACGACCCCAGGCGAAGGGCATGAATATTCTTTTCCGTCTCCTGGATCAGGTCGGTGACCTGCATGTTGATCAACGAACGGATAAGCAGGTGCTTGCGGATCTTCGGCTCAAGGGACGAATATTGGCTGGAAAGGCCCGCCCGGATCTTTTCCCATATCGGCAACTTTTCCAGGTCCGACTCCTTCAGCAAGCCCGAGGTCAAGCCGTCATCAAGGTCATGGTTGTCGTAGGCGATCTCGTCGGCAATATCCACCACCTGCGTTTCCAGGGGCGGCATTTCTTCGGGGCTGAACTCCGGCGGGATATCCGTCTTATCAAATGCCGAAGAATGCTTGACGATCCCTTCCCTGACCTCCCAGGTCAAATTCAGGCCCGGGAAACTGGGGTAGCGCTCTTCCAGTATATCGACCACGCGCAGGCCGTGGAGATTGTGATTGAATCCGCCGAAGCCGGCCATAAGTTCATTCAAGGCTTCCTCTCCGGAGTGGCCGAACGGCGTATGCCCCAGGTCGTGCGCCAGGGTCGTCGCCTCGGTCAGGTCGACATTCAAGCTCAAGGCTGTCGCGATAGTCCGGGCGATCTGCGCGGCCTCCAGGGTATGCGTAAGCCTGGTGCGGTAATAATCCCCTTCATGGGTCACAAAAACCTGGGTTTTATGCACCAGCCTGCGGAATGCCGCAGAATGGATAATCCGGTCCCGGTCCCGCTGATAGGCTGACCGATACGCATGCTCCGGCTCCTTGTGCACCCGGCCGCGGCTAAGGCAGCTCTTCATGGCATAGGGGGCCAAAAACGTATCTTCGTATTCCCGGATCCGGCTAGGCGTCAGCATGTTTTAGTATGCGGCAAAGTTGTTCCAAAGACTGAGAGATCACTTTTGTGTTATGTAGGACGGGCATGAAGTTCGTATCCCCCTGCCAGCGCGGGACAATATGGATATGCAGGTGGCCGGTAATGCCGGCGCCGGCGCTGCGGGAGACGTTGATGCCGATGTTAAAACCGTCGGGCTTCAGGGTTTTTTGCAATAATCTTTTCGCCCTGTCCAGGCTGCGTAACAGGTCCAGCGCCTCGGGGTCGGTTAAGTCAGCCAGCTGCGGCTTATGCGCCCGGGGGGCAACCATCAGGTGGCCGTTGTTATACGGAAAAATATTAAGCAAGCAGACTGAATAGAGGGTCCTGAATACAACCGGCTTTGCGTCTTTGCGGCGCTGAGCCTTGCAAAAAACGCACCCCTTCGTTTTCTTCGCCTGTACGTAATTGACCCTCCAGGGGGCCCACAGTTTATCCATCAGAGCTTCACTATCCTGGCGTTAATGGCATCGTTTATCTCGACCATGCCGTATGAATTGTACGGAGCGAATGCCGTATCCGTAGGGCTGCCGGGATTAAAATACAGGATGCCGTCTTTTTTTTCGTTGTAGGGCTTGTGCGAATGGCCGAAAATGATCATGTCAACCCCGTCGTCCTTAAATGCAGCGCGCATGACAGCAAGCAATCCGTCCGGATGGCCGTAGCCGTGCATGAGGCCGATCTTGTGGCTACCGACGGTAATGACCTCTTTCTCCGGCAGATGGGCCCTGACCTCCGGCCCGTCCATATTCCCCCAGACCGCATGCACGCGGGGGCAGGCGCTCTTTAACTGTTTGAGCACGCTCATCTCAGCCAGGTCGCCTGCGACCATCACCATATCGACGGTTTTGAAATCATCGATAACCTTCTGGGGTATCTGCCTTGCGCTAAAAGGAATATGGGTATCAGAGATCACTCCGATCTTAACCATGCTATGCGATCACCCGGGGCTTAGAGAACAGATCAAAGATCTGATTGAGCCGGTTGATATCCCAGGTCCAGATCTTTTCCTCCAGGGCCCGCAGCCGTGCGTTGGCATCGATATCCCTGAGGGTCACGATAACTTTTGTTTGCAGCTTGTGCCGGTATTTCTTGCACTCTTTCGCGAATTCCGCCACATCCTCTTCGGTAAGAGAGTCCTTTTTGAACGCGACGATCCAAAGGCTGTCGTGGGAACGGCCGATCAGGCCTTCCCGCAGGCCGGCGCGGTTGAGCTCCATGGGTTTAATCTCCCGGAAATGCGCCAGCCTCAGGCGCTTGCGCTCAAGCTGAAGCGTATCGTCGGAGAACGAACGGAACAGTTCCGCCATCCGGTCGATCAACGGCTTCTGCGCCGCCGCCATGAATTCCTGGATCATTTTTTCGATCTGCTCCTTAAAGGCGGCTTTCTGGCTCTTGGCATCGAAGGCCAGAGAGCTGATCTTGTTCTGGTGCACGAACCTTAGCCAAAAAGCAAACACGCGGTCATTTACCTTCAGGAAATCTCCGCTGCGCGATATGGCGTCGAGCTCCATGAGCTGGCCGATATGCAAGTTCAGTTCCTTTTTGCTCCGGCGCAGGATATGCGCGATATCGTTGAGCCTGTTCTGGCCGCTGGCGATCAACGACAAGATGGCGCCGTTGCCCTGGCCAAGCGGACCATCCAGAAAACGCTTAAGGTAGACCGAAAAACGCTGGTGCAATATCCCTGAGGATTCGAACAGCAGGTCTTCCAGTATATCCGAGAGGTTGTTCTGATATGATTTCAGCAGCGCCCCGGAAACCACTTCCAGGTAAAAGGGGTAGCCGCCGGTGAGATGCATGATAAAATTTTTCAGCCCAGGCTCAAGCGTTACCCCCGCAAGCCTCTGCTCCAGATATTCCCCCGAAGCGGGGATATCGAACGGCTCGATCGTGATCACCTCAAAATTGCCGAACAACAGGGAGAGGTCTTTGGCCAGGACGTTCTTGGTCCGGTATTTCATCGAGCTGATAATGATATACATGGTGTGTTTCTGGGAGATCAGGAGCCGGGACCATTCTTTATACAGGTGTTTGGCATCAAGGCTTTCGAGATTCAGGAACTCATCAAAAATGACCACGCAGGATTTCGAAGTTTCCTGGTAGATACTTTCGCACAACGAAAGCAGGTCGCCGAACAGGTTATTTTTCTTTCTCTTGTCCAGCCCCTCCAGGATCAGGTTGATCCTCTCGATCGTGACGGGGATATATTTGGAAGATACGCGCATAAGAAAGCCCAGGTCCTCTTGCAGGGGGATAGCGCTGTGGCTCAAGAAATTATACAGCAGCACCGAGATGAACCTGCGCGCAAAGGAAACCGTCGATTCCGGCCTAGTTTCAAAATAGAGTGTAATGATCCGGTTGTCGCAGAATTTGTTGAGGAACCGGAAAATAATGGAAGTCTTGCCCACCATCTCGTCGCCGATGATCGCGATATTCTGGCGGTACCCATCCTTGAGGTCGCGGATGCGCTTCTCCAGGATCCCCAGGTAATCTTTCCTACCGACAAACGTGCTTTTCATGGCAGATAAAAATTAGGGTTCTGGGGCAGGCGCCCCTTGCGTATTTCGAAATGCAGGTACACGGCTTTGTCCCTTCCGGCAGAACCAGCCCGGGCAATGACATTGCCCTTCTCGACCCGGTCGCCCGGTTTGACGTACACTTCGGCATTGCGGGCATATACCGTCATGAAGCCGTCGCCGTGGTCAAGGATAACGGTTTTACCATAGACGTCGAAGTCGGGGGCATAGAACACTACCCGGCCGCTGCGGCTGGCGACTACCTCGGTGTTGCCCGAATACGGCTGAATATTGACGCCCTTGTTGATCATATTGGCGTAGGTCTGGCTGAATTCGCCGACGACCCTGCCTTTCAGCGGCCAGATGAAACCGCCGCCGAGGTTCTTCTCCGGGACCGGACAGGGCTTCTGGGCAAAGGGGATAAAAACCTGTTGGCCGGCTTCGACCTTGGCCGTATCCGATATGCGGTTGACCCTGGCCAGCTCTTCCACGTCCATATTGTAGATCCGGGAGATCATCCACAAGGTCTGCCCTTTTTCCACCCGGTGATACACCCCGGAGACCCCTTCCGGCTTGGGTGAAACTACCATCGGAGTACTGGCGCAGCCGGATACCATCAAAATGCACATGATGCCGGATATCGCATACGTTTTTACAGGCAAGGCTGGTCTTTTATCTGGCATCATACGCAGTCAAAGCGAGAGAGGGGAATCGAACCCCCATATCCAGCTTGGGAAGCTGGTGTTCTGCCACTGAACTACTCTCGCATATCCTACATCGTTACATCCCAAGGCACTTCTCCGTCATCCGGATCGAACAGTAATCCCCGCACATGGTGCAGACGTCGGACAGTTGCGGGCGCGAAGACATCCGGTACTGGCGCGCGCGGTCAGGGTCCAGCGCAAGCGCAACCTGTTTCTTCCAGTCGCGCGCCTTTCGGGCGTCCGACATGCGTCTGTCCCAAAGGAGCGCGGATTTGATGCCCTTGCTTATGTCGGCGGCGTGGGCAGCGATCTTGGCAGCCACCACGCCTTCGCGGACATCGTCGACAGTCGGATGGCGCAGGTGCTCCGCGGGAGTCACATAGCAAAGGAAATCAGCCCCGTAGCTTGCGGCAAGGGCGCCTCCGATAGCCGAGGTAATGTGATCGTAACCGGCGGCGACATCGGTAACCAGCGGCCCTAATACATAGAACGGCGCCTGATGGCATATCTTTTTTTGCAGCAGAATATTCTTCTTGATGTCGCTCAGAGGCACATGGCCGGGGCCTTCGATCATGACCTGCACGCCCTCTCTCCTGGCCTTCTGCGCCAGCTCGCCCAGGATCCTTAGCTCTGCGATCTGCGCCTTATCCGTCGCATCCAATATCGAACCGGGCCTCAGGCCGTCCCCTAAACTTAAGGTTACGTCATGGCGCCGGGCGATATCCAGGATTTGGTCGAAATATTCAAAAAACGGATTTTCTTTTCCGTGAAGCTCTATCCAGGCCGCCAGGATCGCCCCTCCCCTTGAAACAATGCCCATGACCCGTTTATTGCGTTTTATAGCCGCCAGGCTCTTGCGGGTAACCCCCGCGTGGATGGTAAAGAAATCGACTCCGTCTTCAGCCTGGGCCCGTAAGACCTCCAGGATATCGGAGGCGTCAAAGCGCAAGGCATCCCCTTTTTGTTTTTTGACGGCTACTGCCGTTTCATAGATGGGTACGGTCCCCACCGGCACCGGAGAGTATTTGAGTATCTGCCGGCGCACCAAAGGGATATCCGGGCCTACGCTTAAATCCATCACGGTGTCCGCGCCGTATTTGACGGCTACCTTAAGCTTTTTCAGTTCCTCCACCAGTGACGAGCGATCGGTGGAAGTGCCGATGTTCGCATTTATCTTAGTGGCCAAGCCACACCCGACGGCGCAGGGGTTCTGGATCCGGCGCCGGTTATTGTGCGGAATGACAACCTGCCCCTGCGCAAGGCGCCGGCAGAGGTCTTCGGCGTCTATCCCTTCTGCGCGGCTGATCCTTTTCATGAGGGAGGTAATGATCTTTTTCTGGGCGTAGATAAGCTGGGTCATCGGTCTTGTGCGCACAGGTGCATCTTTTTCGCGAGCCTTTTTTCGATTTGATAGATACGGTAACGTTCCCGTTTCAAAAGCACCGCGGCCTTGGGATCCTTGAGCTTGCTCAATTCCTCCAGCACGCGCACGGATTCCTTGACGCGCTGCATGTTGGCAAAGAAAACGTCCCGCAGGCTTTCCCTGTGCAACTCCTGACCGTAGACATCCCTGCCGACATCCCTGAGGCTGTCGCGATAGGCAAGCAGTTCAAGCCTCGGTATGAAGCGTTCGACGGCGTTGCCGATACGGTGCCGTATCAGCTTAAGTTCGGACGTAAACCGGCGGTCGTCCAGCGCAAAACGGACCACCTCTTCGCATACGCGCAACCCTTCCTTGAGGCGGTTAAGGTTGGCATCGATGATGCGGTTAACGGCGCTTGCACACGTAGGTTTTAGCAATTTTTTTGATCAAGTTAGTGGTCGAACGGCCCTCTAACAGGGGGAGCCTTACTACGCTGCCGCCGGATGCGCAGACGACATCCGAGCCGACGATCGCGCCCTTGCTCCAATCCGACCCCTTCGCCAGCACGTCTGGCTTAAGGCGTTGAATCGTTTTAAGCGGCGTATCTTCATTAAAAATCACCACGTAATCGACGCTGGCCAAAGCCGCGATAACTGCCGCCCGGTCCTTCTGGCAGACGAGGGGCCGCCGGGGCCCTTTGATGCGCCTGACTGAGGCGTCGCTATTGACGCCGACAACCAATACGTCGCCGCAGGCCTTTGCCGCTTCCAGATAACGGGTATGGCCGTGATGCACGATATCAAAACAGCCGTTGGTAAACACGATACGCCTGCCCCGGGCCCGCAGGCGGCTGATGACCCCGGACAATTGCGCGAGGGATTTTATTTTTGTTCCTGAAAGAGTTCCTCTTCTACGAGTTCGCATATGATATGCCCCACGGTGATATGCGCTTCCTGAATCCTGGCGGTGACCGTGGAAGGCACGATCAGGCTGACGTCGGCTAATTTTGCCAATTCTCCGCCATCTCCGCCGGTAAGCGCGACGGTCTTTAATCCCATCTTTTTTGCCTGCTTGATGGCGGCAGCGACGTTCTTGGCCTTGCCGCTGGTGGATATCCCGATGGCGATGTCGTTCTTATGCGCCAGGGCTTCCACCTGTTTGGCGAAAACCGCTTCGTACCCGTAGTCGTTGGCCACGGCGGTCAGGATCGAGGTGTTCGTAGTCAAGGAAATTGCCGGAAGCCCCGCCCTGTCCTTTTTGAAGCGGCCCACTAATTCTGCCGCGATGTGCTGGCTGTCGCTGGCCGAACCGCCGTTACCGAATACGATCATCTTGCCGCCCTTTTCCAGGCAGTTGATCGCCAGTTCCGCGATCTCGACTATCTGGCCAAGGCCCGTACGCAATAGCTCCTCTTTGACTCGAATGCTTTCCAGGAATATGTCTTTTATTCTGTCTCTCATGGTCGTTTACTCCGAGAATACTTTGGCAATGCTGCACCATTCGGAATCTACGGTCTTCAAGGCCTTGACCGCATCCTCCAGGGGAACGTCGATGATCTTGTTGCCTGCCAAAGCAGCCATCCGGGAAAACCGCTTGGCCTTGACCAATTCAACCGCCTTGACGCCGAAACGGGTCCCCAGGATACGGTCGAATGCGGTAGGCGAACCGCCTCTCTGAATGTGGCCCAGGACGCTGACGCGCGTCTCGAAGCCTGTGCGTTTCTCTATCTCTTCGGCCAGGAGCTCGCCGATACCCCCCAACCTGACGTGCCCAAAGTCATCGAGTTTCTGCTCCTGGGTAACCATGGTGCCGGCTTTGAATTGAGCGCCCTCCGCAACCACTACGATACTGAACGTCTTGCCTCTTTGTTTCCTCTTTTTGAGCGTCACGCATACCTCATCCATGTCGATCGGTATCTCCGGGATCAGGATTACGTCCGCCCCGCCTGCGATACCCGCTTCGATAGCGATCCAGCCGGCATGGCGCCCCATCAGCTCGGCCACGATGATGCGATGGTGGCTTTCGGCGGTGGTATGGAGCCGGTCAAGGCATTCCATGGCAATGTTGATGGCGGTATCAAAGCCGAAGGTATAATCGGTGCACGACAGGTCATTATCGATGGTCTTGGGTACGCCGACGATGTTCGGTATGCCGTCCTTGGTCAGCTTGGAGGCAACCCCTAAGGTATCCTCCCCGCCTATCGCGATCAGCGCGTCGAGCCCCAGCTTCGCATAATTTTCCTGGACCTTCGCTACGCAGCCCTCTTTCTTGTACGGATTGGTACGGCTGGTACCCAATATGGTGCCGCCTTTAGGCAATATCCCGGAAACGGCCTCGATGGTCAAAGGGATGGTGTCGTTCTCTACAAGCCCCTTCCAGCCATTCTTGATGCCGACGAATTCGTATCCTTCGATGATGCCCTTGCGCACCACTGCCCGTATCACCGGGTTTAGACCGGGGCAATCGCCGCCTCCGGTAAGTACGCCAATCCTTGCCATGACATATCCTCCTCTTTTTTAGGCCCTGCCAAAACCGCCGAACGGAATCTTGGGTTCTTCCTTTTCGAGCAAATCCCGCTTCTTACGGTCACGTTCTTCTATGGAGATGATCTTGACGATATGGATCTTGATGATGATCTGTTCCTCTATGCCAAGCACTTCCTGAATCTTGGCCTTGGTAATATCCTGCAGCCGCGAAGTCAACTCCGGGATATTCGCCTCGGACCTGAGCACGACCCGCAAGTCAACCAAGATCCCTTTCTTGGTGGCGATGACGTCCGGGCGCAGCTCGCGTATCTCCGGCAATATCCCCGTCAGCCTCTTGATGAGGTCTTCGACTGCCGAAAGCGCCACCGTTACTTCTCCCGAAGAGGTCGTAAAGGCGATGGTCCTTTCGCGCTGGAAGCGGCCGAGGATCAGCTGGGCAAAAGAAAAACTGATCAGTATCAGCACCAGCCCCGAAAGCCCCACCGCGATACGCGTGTTCATGCTGGTCTGGGTATATTCTATGAATGCATTGATATCCTGAGGCTGGAATAGATTCAGGGAAAAGATGATCAGGACTACGCCTATCAAGATCAGGACGCTTGCGTAAAATAAGATGCCTAGAACCGTAAAGAGCCTCATGACAGTCCCCCTTTTTCTATGCCCTGCACATTTATATTGATATCCCGTATGGTTATCGTGGTCATTTTCTCCAGGGCGGCGCGTACGCTCTCCTGTACCTTGTTGGCGACTTCCGGAATGTTGTAACCGTATTTAATGACCAGCGGGATCTCCAGGCGCACCTCTTCGCTCTTGTCGATGTCGACCTTTATCCGAGGAACGAACTTTTTGCTGATCAGCTCCAGAAACGTGCTTTTGAAATCCCCGCCTATGCGCCTGACGCCTTCGATCTCGGTCGCGGCGATCGAGGCGATGGAAGCCACTACATTCTTGTGTATCCTGATCATGCCCAGGTCGGTCCGGGATTCATCCTTGCGCATGCCTGCCTCCCGCGGAGCGGTTATTCTTCGGGTTTATCTTCCTTGAGCATCTCCTGCACAAAATGCGTAGAGATATCGCCTTTCAAAAACAGTGAATTTTCCAGCAGCTTGAGGTGAAACGGAACAGTGGTCTTGATCGGCGCGATGGTACACTCATGCAATGCCCGGTGCATGATCCTGACCGCCTCCTGGCGGTTTTTCCCGTAGGCGATCACTTTCGCCACCATCGAGTCGTAATAGGGCGAAATCGTATAACCCTGATAGATATGGGTGTCGACGCGCACGCCCGGGCCTCCGGGAAGGTTCAGGGTTTCTATCTTGCCCGGGCAGGGCATGAAATGGTTTTCGTGATCTTCGGCGTTGATCCGGCATTCGATCGCCGCACCCTTGATCTGGATGTCATCCTGCTGCAGACGCAGCCTCTCTCCCGCAGCGGCGCGGATCTGCTCTTTTATCAGGTCAAGGCCGACGACCATCTCGGTTACGGGGTGCTCGACCTGGATGCGGGTGTTCATCTCCATAAAATAAAAATTCTTGTTCTGGTCAAGCAGGAATTCCATGGTGCCGGCGTTGATGTAGTTGACGGACTTGGCGGCTTTTACCGCCATCTCGCCGAGGCGCTTACGCAGTTTCGAATCCACTATCGGCGAAGGAGACTCCTCAAGGAGCTTCTGGTGGCGCCTCTGGATACTGCAGTCCCTTTCCCCCAGGTACAGCACCTTTCCGTGCTTATCGGCCAATATCTGGATCTCGATATGCCGGGGCTTTTCGATGTATTTCTCGATATACACATTAGGGTTGCCGAAATTCGCTTCGGCTTCCTGCTGGGCGGTCATAAGGCTGGAGATCAGGCGGATATCGTTATGACAGATGCGCATGCCCTTGCCGCCTCCGCCGCTGGCAGCCTTGATGATGACGGGGTAGCCGATACGCTTGGCGGTTTTAAGCGCTTCTTCCTTGCTTTTTATCAAGCCGGTGCTGCCCGGAACGATGGGCAGGCCCGCCTTCTGCATGGTCGTGCGGGCGGCCATTTTATCGCCCATCTGGCGGATATTGTCGGGCGTAGGGCCGATGAAGGCTATCTGGCAAGATTCGCAGATCTCCGCGAAATGGGGGTTCTCGGCAAGGAAGCCGTATCCGGGATGGATCGCCTCCACATCGGTGATCTCGGCGGCGCTGATGATGGCGGGAATATTAAGATAACTGTGGCTGCTGGGCGCCTGGCCGATGCAGATCGCCTCATCGGCAAAACGCACGTGCAGGGATTCGCGGTCGGCTTCGGAATATACCGCGACGGTACGTATACCCAATTCGCGGCAGGCGCGGATGATCCGCAGGGCTATTTCGCCCCGGTTGGCAATAAGGATTTTAGAAAACATATTTTACAGGGGCTCGACAATGAACATGGGTTGGCCGAATTCTACGGGCTCGGCGTTCTCTACGATGATCTCGACGACCTTGGCCCTGGCTTCCGCCTTGATCTCGTTCATCAGCTTCATCGCTTCGATGATGCAGATGACCTGGCCCGGCTCAATTACCTGCCCTACCTCTACGTAGGCCGGAGATTCCGGAGAAGGCGCGCGGTAAAAGGTCCCGACCATGGGGGCCTTGATCTCGACGGTCTTTGCCGCCGCCTTTTCTGCTGCTTCCAGGGCTTGCGGGACCCTGGGCGCTTCAGGGATGAGCCGCTCCTTTTCGATGACTATCTGGCCGCCGGAGGAGACGTCCGGGTAACCGGAACCCTTCTTAAGCCGGATGCGCATGCCTTCCTTCTCGATCTCCAGCTCTACCAGGCCGTTCTCGTTCATAAGATTGATCATTTCCCTGATCTCTTTTACGTTCATACTAGTACGCCCTCTCTATGTAGGTACCTGTACGCGTATCTACCTTGATCCTGTCGCCGACGTTGATGAACAACGGCACCTGGATGACCGCGCCCGTTTCGACGGTCGCCGGCTTGGTCCCGCTCTTTGCGGTGTCTCCCTTGATGCCCGGCTCGGTTTCGGTGATCTCGAACTCGATGAAATTAGGAAGGTTTACCATCAGCACTTCGTCCTTATAAAAATAGGCCGAAACCTCAAGGTTATCCTTGAGAAATTTGATCTTGTCGCCCATGTTATCCACGGAGATCGCGATCTCTTCGAAGGTTTCCTGGTCCATGAAATGGTACATGCTTCCCGAGGTATATTGATACTGGAGCTTGCGCTCTTCGACGTATGCTTCTTCTATCTTTTCGTCTCCGCGGAAGGTCTTTTCCTGAACGCTGGCATTTTTCATATTGCGCATCTTCGCCCGGACAAACGCCGCGCCCTTGCCCGGCTTGACGTGCTGACACTCCAGGACCAGCCACACGATATCATCGACCAATACTGTTAACCCGGCTTTGAGTTCATTAATTGAGAGTGCCACTTGTTTCTGGCTCCTTTCTTACTTGATCAGGCGACTGCTCAGGATATCGCAGCCTCTGGCGGTAACGACGCCCATATCTTCGATCCTTATCCCGAATTTTCCGGGCAGGTAGATCCCCGGCTCTATCGTAATGACCATGCCCGGCTTCAACTGTGTCGCCGCCTTAGGGGACAGCGCCGGAGCCTCATGGGTCTCCAGGCCCACCCCGTGTCCCAGGTTATGGCCGAAGAAGCTAGCGTAACCATGGGCGGCAATATAGCCCCTGGCTTGCGCGTCTACTGCGCTTGCCTTAACTGCGGGTTTTATCATCGCGAAGGCCAACTGCTGTGCCTGGCGGACAATATCGTAAACCCTTCTGGCAAGAAGGGTTATTTTACCTGAAAAGAAAACTCTTGTCAAGTCAGATTTATAGCCCAGATAGTCTGCGCCCATGTCGATCAAGACGGGCTCGCCTCTTTGTATCTTCCGGCTACCGGTAACGTGGTGCGGAAAAGCCGCGTTCGGGCCGGAGGCAACAATAATGTCGAATGAGGCCATGGATGCGCCCTGGTAACGGATGAGCCGCTCCAGTTCCGCGGCGATCTGAAGCTCGGTTTTGCCCGGCACGATCGCCTCGGCGATCGACGTAAGGGCGCTGGAGGCGATCGCAACCGCCTTTTTTATCTTTTTTAGCTCATCCGCGTCTTTGACCTGCCTAAGCTCCTCTACCATCCCCTGCACCGGCACTAGGCTGACGCGCCTGCCCAGGCACCGGCGTATCAGCCGATAGTCGCTGACACAAAGGTGCTTTTCCTCGAACCCGAGGCGCCTGATCCCTGTATCGGCACACAGCATTGCCAGGGCCTGCGCAAAGGAATCTTTGCGCTGATGGACACTGATGGAGCTATCCAGGCGCTCTTTTGCCTCCTGGGTATAGCGTGAATCGGTAATATAGACTTTATGCCTGCCTGAGACAAACAAGACGGAATCGCGGCTGCGATAATCGGTAAGATAGGAAATATTGGCAGGCGAAAAGATGACCGCCGCATCAAGGTGGTGTTGCCTTAGCTTCGCGCAAATTGTGCGTATCCGCGGATTCATGTAGCGTCAATAAGCTCAAGGATCGCCTGGAGCCCGAGAGTGTAGCTGGCAGGGCCAAAACCCAAAACAGTGCCTTTGGCAACGGGGCTGATCAGGGATGTATGCCGGAATTCCTCCCGGCTGTAAATATTGGACAGGTGCACCTCAACCGTAAGTATCCCCGAGGCTGCAATGGCATCGCGAATAGCCACGCTGGTATGGGTATAGGCAGCCGGATTGATCAAGAGCGCATCATAGTGGCCCCTGCTTTTGCCGATAAGGTCGACGATCAGGCCTTCGTGGTTAGACTGCTTGATGGTAAGCCGGGCCTTGTGTGCCGCCGCCAATTTCCTGAGGCGGTTATTTATCTGTGCTAAGCTCGTACGGCCGTAGATCTGCGGCTCCCGTTTGCCCAGGAGGTCGAGGTTCGGGCCATGCACGACCAGGATTTTTTTCATCGGACCACCCCGCCAGGTTATTCCGCTTCGTCGATGAGCATCACGGGGATGCCATCGCGGATCGGATACTTTTTGCCGCACTTAACACAGACAATGTGGTTATCCTTAAGCTCGACATCAGCCTTACAGGCAGGGCAAGCCAGGATGCGCAAAAGTTCCTTGTCTATCATTTTTTACCTTCCACCTTGGCCACATACTGCAGCCGCAGTTCATAGAGGAGGTTCTCCAGCATCTTAGACTCTTCTGCAGTGAGGTTGCCTTTGGTCTTTTCCTGAAGCAAAGTCATAGTGTCGATGATGAATTTTGCCTGCACAAGATTCTCCGGCTCTTTCTGGTTGGTCGCCGGATTAGGCAATATCCCCAGGGCAATAGACGCCTGCAGCGCAAGGCTGGTAATGAATAAATTGAAATCCGGCTCTTCCGGGACGAATGTGCCTTCTTTCTGCAGGTGCTCCTTTTCCTTGACCACCGCGTCCTTCCAGCTTTCGTCAATATGCTTATCTTTTTCTTCCATGCACTGCTCCTTAGTTATTGTAAGATTATCCCCGCGTAGCCGACCACGCTGCTGCGGTCACCGCTGACGTCGCCGCTGGTCTGGTATTGCACCAGCGTAGCGCCTGTGGCGCCCAGCGCCGTGGCAGCGCTTAGCATGATCGCTACCGGCGCCCAGCCGCACATGGAGATACCGTATGCACTGACCCGTCGCAACAGGTCTGCCCCGTCGAGCCTCAAGATCGCTTCAATCGCCTGCCGGTCTTTCTCTTGAGCCTGGTCCTGCGGTTCATAGTGTGTCATATCGCTGGAGGCGATGATCAACACGGAATCCCGCAGGTCGTTGTCCCGGATCACCGCGGCAATATCCCGGCCTAGCTGCGCCAGTATTTCCGGGCGGCTTCCGGAGACGGTGATCGGGACCATCTGGAAATCAGGGCGGAAGTACTGCAACAGAGGCAGCTCCACTTCCAGCGAATGCTCGTATTCATGGGCAAGGGTATCTGTTTCCAGGTATTTCGACTGGTTCAGCAGCTTGGCGGCAAGCTGCGTATCGATCCTGACCAGGCCCAGCGGGGTTTGCCAACTGCCTTCGGCCATAACGCTAAAGAGGGCGCCGCGGCCGGTATGATTCGGCCCCAGCAAAATGACTGTATCGGGTATCGTAAGCCCGGAGACCGTTTTTGCCGCTACCGCGCCGGAATACATATAGCCGGCGTGCGGCAGGACACAGGCGATCGCTTTTTTCTTGGCGGCAGCCGGCTCAATCAGCTGCTCGATCTGGCGTTTTAATCCCGCGGCAGAAGACTGGTAGAACTGCCCTGCCACTGCAGGCCTTCTGATACTCATGCGCCGAAGATATTCTCCAGGTAGACCTTGCTATCCGCGATATCCTTCTCTGTTGCCGGGTAGTGGGCCTCGATGATCCTTATGGTTTCTTTTTTTAGATAGGGTTGCAAGAATGCGAAGTCCAGCTCTCCTTTGGAAGGGGCTTGATGGTCATGGCAGCCGGCGACATCGTGAAAATGGCAGCCGATCAGGTCTTTAGCGTAGGATTCCAGATAATCCTTGTGCCTTGCCAGGCCAAGATTCTCCATGATCTGCGCATGGCCCGTATCGTGCCAATACTGTACGCCTTGGTTCCTGAACCTATCCAGAATAATGCCGATCTCCTGGAAGGAAGGTATTTCGCGGTAATAAATACGGTTTTCAATCCCCAAGGCAATGCCCTGGCTCGCAGCAAAGCCGGAAAGCTCCTTTAAGCTCTTAAGGGTATTTTCAAAAAAAGGCCTGGCCAGGCGCTCCCGTTCTTTGACGATATCGGATTTGAACTCGTCGAAATCGCGGCTTTCCCTGCGGTTGTCGACATAGAGCTGCATAAGATGTTTGGTGCGGTCGGCTATTTCAACCCTGCCGCAGTGTAATACTACGGCCCTGGCACTTAAGCGTTTTGCCGTTTCGATGGTCTTTTTGGTTTGATCAACGGCCATTTTGCGCTGGCGTTCGTCCAGCGAGGCCATGGAATAACAATCCGGAAGGGCTTCCTCCCGCTTGAGGCCTTCGGGAATAGGGCAGTAATTATGAGTACTAAGTACTCTGACCTGGCCGTCTTTGACGAGCGCAGCGACCTCCTCGACCATAGCCTGGGTCAGGTTAAAACCCAACTCAACCTCTGAGAATCCCGCTTTCTTGATTTCAAAGATCAAATCCCTGCCGCCAGAATGCCGGAAGGCATTCCAGGAAGTCGAAAGCCCAAACGACATGGTTATCTTCTGCTCCTGGCTCTCTTTCTCTTGCGTTCGCTGGGTTTTTCGTAATGCTTGCGATCGCGAACCTCTCGCAAAATGCCTTCCTGCTCGATCTGTTTTTTGAAACGGCGCAACGCCGCTTCAAACGACTCATCCTTACGAATTTCTACTTGCGACATAGCTATTCACTCCTTTTGGAGTACTATATCATCGAATCCGGCCTCAGTCAAGCAGTTATCTTAAGGCGTCCTTGACGAGTACCTAAAAATATGTTACAGTATCGGTTATGGACGAGCCTAATCAGATCAAGCTTGACCTGGAGCGCACAAAAACCGAGCTGGGGATCCTGTACGAGATCTCCAACGCCATGCGTACGACCCTGAAGCTCGATGAGATCCTCTATATAATCCTGACCGGCGTCACCGCGCACATCGGCCTGGGCTTCAACCGGGCAATACTGTTCCTCGTCAATGAAAAAGACGGCCTCATCGAGGGCAAGATGGCTATCGGCCCGGAAAACGAAGCCGAAGCAAACCGCGTCTGGACACAGATCGAAAAAGAAAAAAAGGACCTGGAAGACCTTATCAGCGCATATAACGCTTCAAATAACCTCAATGATTCGGGGTTCAACCGGCAAGTGCGGCTATTCAAGCTGCCCCTGCACGTCCACTCGGGCAGCCTCCTGGCCTTAAGCGTCCTGGACGGTATGCCGCTGCACCTGACCCGCGAGACGATCAAGAACTACAGCAGCGATTCGGTGATAAAACTGCTGAATACGGAAGAACTGGCGATCTGCCCCCTCAAAGCCAAAGATAAAGTCAACGGGCTGATCCTGGCGGATAATTTCGTGACCCACAAGCCCATCGGCAAGGACGACCTGCGCCTGCTCATCATGCTGGCTAACCAGGCGGGGCTGGCGATTGAGAATTCGCAGCTATACGAAAAAACGGTCATGATGGCTCATTCCGACTCTCTTACCGGGTTGTGGAACCACGGTTATTTCCAGTACCTCTTGCACGATGAGCTGGAAAAGGCCAAAGCGATAAAAAGCCCCTTGAGCCTGATCACGCTGGACATCGACGATTTCAAGGTGTACAACGACACCCTGGGCCATCAGGCGGGCGATCAGATACTGCGCGACCTGGCAAACCTGCTTAAAAGACATTCCCGAAAGATGGATTATGTGTGCCGCTATGGAGGAGAGGAATTCACGATCATCTTGCCGCGTACCGACAAGAAAGAAGGGTTTATGATTGCGGAACGTTTACGGCAGGATATTGAGAAACACCCTTTCAGCCATCAGGAGATCCTGCCCAACCGGATACTCACGGTAAGTATCGGCATAGCCTCCTACCCCGATGACGGCTCGACTCCTTCCGAGCTCATCAGCTACTCCGACCGCGTCTTATACAAAGCCAAGCACAACGGCAAGAATAACACCTGCTGCAGCGTTAACAACCACTAAAACAACGTCAGGCCGCAGGGGCTACGGCAGGCGTCCGCTCAATCGGCGCCTGTGCCGCTTTATTCTGCGATAATTTCACCGAAACGATCTTGGAAACCCCTGACTCTTCCATGGTAATGCCGTACATGACGTCGGCATTGGCGATGGTCTTTTTGTTGTGCGTGATAACGATGAACTGTGAGATCTTGGCGAATTCCTGGAGCATCCGGCCGAACCTGTCGACGTTTGCCTCATCCAGGGCCGCATCGATCTCATCCAATACGCAGAAAGGCGCCGGCTTGACCTTAAAGATGGCGAAGATCAGCGCGATCGCCGACATGGATTTTTCCCCGCCGGACAACAACAGCACATTCTGCAGCTTCTTGCCCGGGGGCCGGCAGATGATCTCGATGCCCGACTCCAGGGGATCCTGCTCATCGATAAGGTAGATCTGGGCGTCGCCGCCGTTGAACAGGAGCCGGAAATAATTGCGGAACTCTTCCCGTACCTTCTCGAAAGTCTCCAGGAACATCTTCTTGGTGGTGTGGTTGATCTTGCGTATCGCCTCCTGCAGCGAATCTTTGGCCGTCGTCAAGTCGGTCTGTTGCTGCGTCAGAAAATCATAACGCTTCTTTAATTCGTCGTACTCTTCGATCGCCACCAGGTTCACCGTGCCGTAGGAATCCAGCTTATCCTTGAGTTTCTGTATCGTTTCGGCAAGCGGCGCCTCGTCGGCAGCCGGCTCCGTCGCTGCGGCAGGCTCGGCGAGGGTATCCAGGTCGACCTTGTAGGACTGCAGGATCCTTTCCTTGATGGCCAGGTATTTATAGTCGATATCCTTGCTGTGCATCTGCAGTTCGTAGAGCTTGTTCTTAAGGCCGTCCAGTTCTTTCTTGTCTGTCTCTATTTTTCGGAGTACCTCTTCGGAATTACCGGAGGTCTGGTCATATTGCTGCTGGGTCTGCTTGAGAGAGGCGCCCCGCGCTTCAATGGAACGGTTGGCCTCGTCCATTTCCCGGCTCATGTCCTTTATCTCATTCTCCAGGGAGGCGGTTTTGGCATCGCTGTCAATGCACTGCCGCTGGAGATTCAAAAGGCTCTCTTTATCCTGTTCGTAGGCGTCCTGGACCATCTTAAGGGTCGCCTCGTCGGTGGTGATACGCTTGCGCAGGCCCTCCAATTCGGTCTTGGTCTGGGTAATAACGACGATGGCCTGTTCTTTCAGGCCGTTATTAGCCGTGATGTGCGCCTGCTCTGTCGTAATGGCGTCTTCCGATTCCCTTTGGCCTTTTTCCAGGTCTATCAGCGCGCATTGCATAGCCGCGCTTTTTTCTTCCAGGCCGGTTATCTCCGTGCCGACATCGGAAAGCTCAAGAAGGATGATCTCTTCTTCCGCCTTTATTTTATCGAACTGTTCAAGCGCGGTCTGTTGCGAGGCCTTCCTGTTGACCAGGATCATTTCCTGGCTATGCTCCTCCTCTTCCAGGCAGGCGAGGGTTTTTTCCAGCTCGTCGATGCGGGCCTGCTTCAGGGCCTTCTCGCTCTTCAGGGAGTCGATCTTCGCCTGTATCTGGACGATCTTTTCGGTGATCCGCTGGGTATCCAGGTCGATCGGCTTGGCTTCTCCGGATATCTTGACATTAAGTTCACAGGATGCCTGGTCCATATACTCTTTTATCTTGACCACCAGGCCGCTCATCCTTTCCGCGGGAACCTTATCCAGATAGATGACCGCGTTCATTGACTCGCTGATGTCTTCGTATTTCGTCCTGAGTTCATCCAGGAAGGCTTTTTGCGATTCCAGGGTCAGCCTCTGTTTTTCCAGGCCGTCGATGCTAAGGCTCAGTTCGCCAAGCAGGGTAGCTTCTTTTTCTTTTTCGCCCTTGACCCCGGCTACCTGAAGCCGCAGCTCTTCGACCTTGCCTGCCAGAGTACGGACCTCCTGGTTGATCGCATTGACGTTCTCCTCAACCGCGGCCTTCTCTTCGTTGGTCTTGGCCTTCTCTATCTCCAGCCTCTTTTTGCGGGCAAGCAGGATCTGCTGTTTGGCGCCCACGTCCGTAATGTCGTTCTTCGCCGCGGCAACCTTGGCTGCCATGGTCAGGATGTCCTTTTTGGCTTGCGCGATGCGCTCCAGCGAAGACTGGATAGCCAGGGTAAGCTCATGCAAGGCCTTCTCCTGAGATTCCAGCGTTTCTACCCTTTTGGCGATCTCTTGTTTGATCCCGTTATATTCGGCCCTGAGGCCGGCCAGCTTCTCTTCGTCAACGGCAAGCCTGGCGCGCGTCTGCTCGGTCTGGGCTTCCAGGTATTTTTTGTTCTCTGCCAACTCCTGGATCCTCTCCTGATTGTAGCGTATCCGTTCCAGGTTCCGGGAAACGGTATTGCCGAGACGCAGGATGTCGTCTTTGATGGCGCTGATCTGCGCCTCCAGGCCCTCCAGTTGCGCCTTGCGGCTGGCGATAACCTGCTCTTGCTGCTGGATAGACTCAAGGAGCCCGGCTTCATCGCTGGCCAGTTGCGCCAGCTGACCGCTGACGCTCTCTTTTTCCTGCAGGAAGGCATTTTTCTGAGCGATGCCTAAAAGGGTTTCTTTCGATTTTAAGTCTTCGAACACTTCTTTGTAGCGCCGCGCCTTGTTTGCCTGGCGCTCTAAGGAGCCGATCTGGCGCTTTACTTCGGTGATGATATCATTGAGCCGTAGAAGGTTCTGCTCCGTCTCTTCCAGTTTACGCAGCGCTTCCCTTTTCTGGGCCTTATATTTGGTGATACCGGATGCCTCATCAAAGACCATCCGGCGCTCCTCCGGTTTGGAACTCAAGACCAGGTCGATCTTGCCTTGCTGGATCAGCGAATAACTCTCCGCCCCGATGCCGGTCCCCAGGAGTATATCGGTAATATCCTTGAGGCGCACCACGGACTTGTTCAGCAGGTACTCGCTTTCTCCGGAACGGAAGATCCTGCGGGTAATGGCTACTTCATCGTGGTCGACCGGAAAAACCCGGGAGTGGTTGTCGAAGGTCAGGGTGATCTCGGCCATGCCCAGCGGCTCTTTCGAATCGGTGCCGTTAAAGATGACGTCCTCCATCTGGGAACCGCGCAGTGCCTTTACCGACTGCTCGCCCAGGACCCAACGGATGCCGTCAAAGATGTTCGATTTCCCGCAGCCGTTAGGGCCGACAACCGCCGTAACGCCGGGCTCGAAATCCAGGATGGTTTTATTTGCGAACGACTTGAACCCCACCAGCTCAAGTTGTTTAAAATACATACGCGCTCTCCTCTCGGGTTGAAATAAAAAGCCGTTAGTGGTGCTGCGCCTGGCCCTCAAGCCAGGCATCGATCTTATCCTTTTTAAAACGCCACTGGCCGACCAGCTTAAGGGCCGGGATCTTGCCGGACTTAAGCCACTCGTAAATAGTCCGGCGGGTTACTTTCAGGTATGCCGCCAGATCGTCGATGGTCATTAAAGAGGTTGGAGTGATCATTGCATTCTTGATATTCATTGAATGACATTATAAAAAATAAAAATAATTTTGTCAAGGAAAATATTAACATTCTTTGACATATGCTTACTTATAGGTAAATTTTAATGAAAATGGCTGCAAAAAGGCGAGAAAAGATGTAGCAAAACGGGGTGGGCAAAAAAAATTGGCAAGGGGCAAAATCAACTTCGCTTTCTTTGCGCTACTGCCTGAATCTTGTTACAGGCCCCTTGCCTTTGATCTAGTTTTACTATACCACTGCGGATAGCTTTGTCAAGCTATTTTCTGAGGACCTCTTTGAAACGTTTCGTTAAAGCGGGGACGACCTGGAACAGGTCCCCGACGATGCCGTAGGTAGCCACTTTGAAGATGGGGGCCTCGGGGTCCTTGTTGATCGCGATGATGATCTTCGACGACTGCATCCCCACCAGGTGCTGGATCTGGCCGGAGATCCCGCAGGCAATGTAGATTTTCGGCGAGACGGTCCTGCCGGTCTGGCCTACCTGATGCGAATACGGCATCCAGCCGGAATCGACTGCCGCGCGGGAAGAACCTACCGCCGCACCCAACACATGCGCCAACTCTTCGAGCATCTTGAAATGTTCGGGCCCTCCCAGGCCGCGGCCTCCGGAAACAATGATATCCGCCTCGGCCAGATTGACCAGGGATTCGACCTCGTCGACTATATCCAGGAGCTTCGTGCGGGAAACGTACAGAGATCCGTCAAAGCTTTCCCTGACGATCTTTCCTTTGCGTTTCTTGTCCGAGGGCATCGGCTGCATGACCTTATGCCTGACCGTAGCCATCTGCGGCCGGTAATTCGGGGAGATGATCGTGGCCATGATGTTGCCTCCGAATGCCGGGCGGGTTTGCAGGAGTATCTTTTTTTCCGGGTCGATATCCAAACCGGTGCAATCCGCGGTAAGCCCTGCCTTGATGCCGATGGCCACCCGCGAGATCAAAGAGCGGCCGATGGAGGTCGCCCCGCACAACAGGACTTCCGGTTTATATTTCTGGACGAGCTTGATCAAAATGTTGGTGTACGGCTCATCCTGAAAGTTAGCCAGTTCCGGGGCCTCGACCAGATAAATAGTATCGGCTCCGTGCCAGACCACTTCATCCAGCTGGTCATCCATGCGGTGTCCGATCAGCACGGCGCTGACATCGCAGGAAAGCTTTTTGGACAATTCCTGCGCCTTGCCTAAAAGCTCATAGCCGACGGACTGGACCTTCCCTTTCTTCTGCTCGATAAAAACCCAGATGCCCTTATAACCCTTGGTGTCGGGCAGGTCGCATTTCGCCGGGGTCTTTTCCAAAAGTATGGCCTTGAATTTGCAGGCCGGCACGCAGGCGCCGCAGAGGGTGCATTTATTCAAATCGATAACCGCCTTTTTTTCCGCCATGCGGATGGCGTCAAAAGGGCAGGTCTTGATACAGAGGGTGCAACCGGTACATTTTTCGACGATGACTTGAATGGACATGTTTAATTAACCTCGTTCTTTACCAGGTCTACCAGCTGACTGGCTATTTCCGGGATCTCGCCTTTGAGGATCTGGCCTCCCGTCCTTTGCGCGGGCGTGAAGATCTTGACTACCTGCGTAGGAGAACCGCACAGGCCGATGCTTTGCGGGTCGAGGTTCAGCTCTTTCTGCGTCAGGACGGCGATCTTGGCCGATTTTGCCCGCATCATCCCTTTAAGAGAAGGAAGCCTGGGTTCGTTTATCTCTTTGACCACCGTCAAAAGCGCCGGAAGGGGCGTCTCGATGATCTCGTAGCCCTCCTCCATCATGCGCTCTACGCGCATGGACTTCTCTTGGACCTCTTCTACTTTTTTCACGTAGGTCACCTGGGGGATATTCAGGTGCGCGGAGATCCCGGGGCCGACCTGCGCGGTATCGCCGTCGGAAGCCTGCTTCCCGCAGATGATCAGGTCGAATTTTCCGATTTTACGTATCACTCCGGAAAGGGTGTAGCTGGTCGCCCAGGTATCGCTTCCGGCAAATGCGCGGTCGCATACCAAGACCCCATCATCTGCTCCCATGGATATCGCTTCGCGCAGGGCAGCTTCCGCCTGGGGCGGCCCCATGGTGACAACGGTCACCTTGCCGCCGAACTTTTCTTTCAGGCGCACCCCCTCTTCTATGGCATACATATCAAAGGGGTTGATGATCGACTTGACGCCTTCCCGGATGAGGGTATTGGTCTCGGGGTTGATCCTTACTTCCGTGGTCTCAGGGACCTGTTTTATGCAGACGATTATGTCCATTACTTGGCCATCTCCTTGATAAGCTGTAACGCGATAATATTGCGTTGAATCTGGTTGGTCCCTTCATAGATCTGGGTGATCTTGGCATCGCGCATGTATTTCTCTGCCGGGTAGTCTTTCATGTAGCCGTAGCCGCCGAGTATCTGGACCGCATCGGTGCTAACCTTCATCGCCACGTCGGAGGCGTATAATTTGGCCATCGCCGAATCCTTGGCTACGTCTTTTACGCCGGCATCGATCTCGCGGGCACAGGCATACACCAGGCCCCTGGCTGCTTCGATCTGCGTTGCCATATCCGCCAGCATCCATTGGATGCCCTGGAAACTGGAGATAGGCTTGCCGAACTGCACCCTCTCCTTGGCGTACTTTACCGCCACATCCAGCGCTCCCTGGGCGATACCCAGCGCCTGGGCAGCTACGCCGGGGCGCGACATGTCAAAGGTCCGCATGGTTACGATGAAACCCATGCCTTCTTTCGAAAGGAGGTTTTCCTTGGGGATCTTGCAATCGGTAAATACCAGCTCCCGCGTCGAAGAGGCGCGGATACCGAGCTTCTCCTCTTTCTTGCCGAAGGTAAACCCGGGGGTGCCCTTCTCTACGATGAACGCCGAGGCGCCGCGGGCGCCCTTGGTCTTGTCGGTCATGGCGATAACCGTATACACTTCGGCATCGCCGCCGTTGGTGATAAAATGCTTCAGGCCGTTAAGCACATAGTAATTGCCTTCCTTGCGCGCGGTGGTCTTGATACCGGAGGCGTCGGAACCGGCCTCGGGTTCGGTAATGCCGAAGGCGGCGACCTTTTTCCCGCTGGCTATCTCCGGAAGGTATTTTTTCTTCTGTTCGTCATTGCCAAAAAGGACTATCGGGAACGTCCCCAGGGCCGTCGCAGCGTAGCAGACCGCGATCCCTCCGCAGGCGCGCGAAAGCTCCTCGGTAGCCAGGCACAGGTTTAACACCCCCACGCCCATGCCGCCGCATTCTTCGGGAATGAACAACCCGAACAGGTCCGACTCGGCGATCACCTTGATCACATCCCAGGGGAAATCCTCGGTCTGGTCGTATTTGGCCGCTACCGGGCGGATCTTTTCTTCGGCGATCTTGCGCGACAGCTCCCTGATCATTTTTTGTTCGTCGGTCAACAAATAATCCATTTTCTTCCTCCGGATTGAAAGGGGTTATTTTTTACACTTTGCGGATTAAAGCCGTCTCTTCGCAATTGGGGAATTTAGGACAATTAATGCATTCCGCCCAGATCTTGTGCGGCAAAGAGGAGTGTGTGGTCTTCCTGAAGCCGAACTGCTTAAAATACTCCGGCTTGTAGGTAAGCACGAATACCCGCCTGGCGCCCATCTCCCGGGCTTCGCCGATACAGGCCTCTACCAGTTTGCGGCCTATGCCTTTGCCCTGGTATTTTTTTGCCACCGCCACGGCCTTTACTTCAACAAGGTCATCCCAGCAAATGTGCAGGGCGGCACAGCCGACGACCCTGCGGCCGTCTTCGAATACCCAAAAATCCCTCAGGTTCTCATACAGTTCGTTGCGCGAACGCGGCAGCATAAGGTCTGCGCGGGCAAACGCATTGATGAGTTCCTGCATCTGTGGTATATCGCCTATCGCCGCTTTTCTAAGCATGGGTTATTTTATTTCGGTGCCTTTGGCTACTACTACGATCCCGGATTCGCTCACGTAAAATGTCTTTCTATCCGCATCGGTGTCATAGCCGATCACCGTCCCGGGAGGGATGGTCACGTCCTTATCGATGATCGCGCGCCTGACCTTGGCGTAGCGGCCGACGTTGACGCCCTCCATGAGGATGGATTCATGCACCTGGGAATAACTGTTGATCCTGACGTTCGGAGACAGTATCGAACGCTGCACCCGGCCGCCGCTGATGATGCAGCCGCCGGCAACCAGGGAATCCAGGACCAGGCCGACACGGCCGGTTACTTCTTCGCCGGCAAACACGGTCTTTGCCGGAGGGAATTGTTCCTGGTATGTCCGTATGGGCCACTCCTTGTCATACAGGTTAAACACCGGATCGACCTGGACGAGGTCCATGTTCGCTTCGTAATAGGCATCGATGGTGCCGATATCCCGCCAGTATTGCGCTTCCTTCTTGTTCTCGTCTATGAAATTGTAGGCGGCGATCTTCAGGCCGCTTTTGAGCATATGCGGGATGATATCCTTGCCGAAGTCATGGCTGGAGCTGGTTTTCTTGGCGTCTTCCTGCAGCTGCTGCTCCAGGACTTCGCGGTTGAAGACATAGATCCCTAAAGATACGAAAACCTTATCCGGGCTATGGGGGATGGTCTTGGGTTTTGCGGGCTTTTCCTCAAACCCCTTAACCCTGCCCATAGCATCCACTTCGACTACGCCCAGCTGCGGGGCCTTCTCTTTTTCGATCTCTACCACCCCCACCGTCAAATCCGCTTCGACATGCCGGTGAAAATCGATCATGGTATAGTAGTTCATTTTGTAGATATGGTCGCCGGCCAGGATCAGCACCTCATCGGGCTTATCAATCTCCAGGGTATTGAGGTTCTGATAGATCGCATCCGCGGTGCCCAGATACCAGGTCTCCCCGACCCTCTGCTGCGCAGGAAGCATTTCGATGTATTCGCCCAATTCCGAAGAAAGGATATTCCAGCCCATGCGTATATGCTTCAGAAGCGAGGCGGATTTATACTGGGTAAGCACATAGACCCTGCGCAGGCCGGAATTGACGCAGTTGCTTAAGGTAAAATCGATGATCCGGTAGATGCCGCCGAAAGGCACGGCAGGCTTGGTGCGGTCCTTGGTCAACGGCCAAAGGCGTTCGCCCTTGCCTCCCGCCATCACGAAGGTCAGGACTTTTTTCATCATGGGAGAAATACCCCTTCCAACCCGCGCCGGACCATCATCACGCCGATGGCAGCCAGCAGGATGTACATGATCTTGGAAAACGCCCTGGTACCGGAAAGGCCGATCATTTTGACGACCAGATCAGCCCGGGCAAGCGTAAGCCAGACGATCGCCATGTTTACGACCAGCGCCACAAAAGTGGGCCCCAGGCCGAATGAATCCAGCATCATCAAAGTCGTCGTCAGCACCGCCGGCCCGGTGATCAGGGGGGTCCCCAGCGGAAAGACGGCGACATCCGCAAAATGGCCGTCGGATAAAAAACCTTTTTGCGAACCAGGCATGAGCAGCCGCAGGGACAATACGAACAATAACAGCCCGCCGGCGATCTGGAAATCGGGTATGGTGATGCCGATCGCCCTTACGACCCACTTCCCCACGAACATGAACAGGATCGCCAGGACCGTGGCGGTAGTGACGGATTCGATAATAATCCGTTGCTTTTCCCGTTTGCCGGTATTTTCTACCAGCGACACAAAAAGAGGGATATTGCCGATGGCGTCTACTGCCACGAAGAGCTGGATGAAAGTCAATAGATACGGCCGAAACATCTCAAACATAGGCACTTATTATACCAAGAGTTTCCAAAAAGACAAGAAAAAACCCGAAAGGAAAAATCGGGAAGGGTTACGGCTATTTTTTGATTTTCAGGGTCTTGATGATGTGGTCAAATGCTTTATTATATCTGTCGAACTCGCTCGAGAAGTTTTCGTATCTCAAGAAATAAAACGTATCCTCCCTTTTGAAGACGACCACCCGCTCATCCGTAGGCACCAATTTCGCGTTAAGGCTTTCCGGAGAATCGAGCGCGCCATAAGACAATCTGCATTCCAAGGCCTCTGCGCCCAATACTTTTATTCGAGACTCGGATAGGACTTTCATATCCTTAAAGCTCTTTCTCTTATTGACCAGATCGGCGTAAGCGGCCTCGATAGTCTTGGGGTTAAAAGCAGCCTTTGATCCTTTTTCGGCGGTAAGGACCATGCTCGCACGCAACGCTTTATCCTTACGAATGGGCTCTGAAAAAACAATCTGTTTAAAAGTATCGAAGGAGCCTTGCTGTTCATAGACTTTCCAACCGGAGATATAATCCAGGGTAATGTCCAAACCGGGAGTTTTACTGACATACCTCTCAAATTTAAAATTCTGACAACAACCTGCGATGCCTACCATTCCTATAATTAAAAAAACTTTCAATATGTATTCCATGAAAGCTCCTTTTTTTATTAGCGCGGCGGTTCAGTGGGATAGAATTCCGGCAGATGCGCGTATGCCGGTATCGAGCGTAAATACGCCCTGATCGCCTCTTCGCCTTGATTAAAGCGCGCTAATTTACCATCTTCGAAATCTTGGGTATAGCTACCCTTCAGTTCCCTCCAGGCTTCTGCCTCATTGCTATTAGTAAAATACTCCTCCGTAATTGAATAATAGAGGCTGGGTTTTTGTTCATACGTTTGCGTCGCAGGATTATAGTAAAGGATCGCTTGCTTCGGGTCAGTAATCAAAGCCTGGGTTAACGCTACACCTTGATAGGTAGGCCAACGCTCGAGGATGCGCTGGATCCATTTTTCAGGATTATAATCGTAATCCGCATGGGTAGCCTCGTGTATAATCGAACAGGCAATGGCTGCTGCCGGCCAACCGGGTTCGGCCTTTAAGCTCTGATTGACCATTATGGTATTTTCACCCGGCATCCATTCTGCAACGGTAGTGTTGTCGAGGGCGCCGTATTTGACGTTTATGTTGCGGTCTATGATGAGATTATAATAATATGCGCCGGTATCCCCCGTAGCAAAAGTCACCTTTATGTCTTTAAGCATATTCAACGCTTCAAGAATATCGGCATTGTATACCGGAGGCACAGCGCTGCCGTAGTAATTAACTACGCCGGGGCCGCCGCCTCCGCCTGGCGCGCCCCCTCCTCCTGCGCCTCCTCCTGGGCCGCCGCCACCGCCGCCGATGCCGGAGCCTCCTGCGGGGCCGCCTCCGCCGGTGACTATGCCTCCCGTACCCCCCATAGGCGGCGCATAGCTGCTGCTTACAAAACCGGATTTGTCCATCGCCAGGACTATAGTGCCGATGAGAGAAGAGTCGTATTCAAGGTCTTTACCTATCCTCTGGGCGATAATGAGAAAATTGTCATCGGTGACGTCAACGACTCGATATTCATAATATTTAGGCTCAAGGTCCATACCAAGAAGCTGGTTAAGCTGCTCGGTATTTTCGGCCGCAACATACGTACCCTTTTCGAGCTTATAGGCTTCTTCTGCCCTTCTGATGTGGCCTGCATCAATAACCGCCTCGGCACTTCTGGCCTTCTCAATATAGATTTTATACACACCGAAACCAACGACAGCTCCGATGCTCAGTATGACTAAAACAATTACCAGCTCCAGAATACTGAAGCCGTATGGCCTGCCTGCGTTAAGGGTCTTTTTATTTTTTTGCCCGCACATATTCGATGGCTTTCTTTGCATCGGCATCTTGTGGGTCGCCTGCCAGGATCTTCTCCCATTGCGCCCGGGCATTCCGGTAGTCGTTGATACTGGCATACGCGCACCCGAGATTATACAAGGCCTTGGTGTTCTTGGGTTCTAATGCGGTCACCTTCTTGTATTCCGCTATGGCCTGGCCGTATTCTTTTGTCCGCATGTACATCTCGGCTAAATTATTGTGGGCCTCTGCCATAGCCGGATCTTCAAGGCAGGCCTTCAGGAACATCTTTCCTGCCTCCTGGTACTCCTTTGCGTTCGCATATATGGTCCCGAGGTTATTGAAAACTTTCGCATCGGCAGCACCGTGTGCAATGAGGAAATTATAATCATCTACAGCCCTGGCGGTATCGCCGATGCGCTGGTAAAGATTCCCGCGCAGCAGGCGTATGTCGGTATCCTTGGGGAAGGATCCGACCAGGCCGTTGTATACGTCTATCGCCTCAGAGTATTGCTGCTGTTGTATGAAATATTCGGCCCGGCGGCACAATGTTTTATAATCGTACTTCGAGATGGAGCCGTCGTCATTCTCGATCCGCTCAATGTCGAACAGGTCGATACCGACCGAACCCGGGGGCTGTTTGATCCACACGGAGTATTTCGTGCGGTACAGTATTGCTGTTTCTATGACGTTGCCGTTCTTAAGGTATATTTTTTCTGCGGTACACAGGGATGCGTGCGCGAATAACGCAGCAGCGATCATGGCGGATAGGGTAACTGTTTTTTGCAGGCAAGACACCGCGCGCCTCCAGGCAAAAGTATCAATTATACGATAATATATTACCCGGGGTTTGTCAAGCAAGACTCCCCGGCGAGGCTATCCTCTTGCCGCCTCTAAAAGTAGGCGCGTATAATCGTTTTGCGGCGAGGTAAAAATAGCCTGCGTATCGCAAGCCTCTACGATCCTGCCGTCGCGCATCACGATGACGGAATCGGCAATATGCTTTACCACCGCCAGGTTATGGCTGATAAAAATGTAGGTGAGCCGGCATTCTTCTTTCAGACGCATAAAAAGGTCCAGCATCTGGGCCTGGATGGTCAGGTCAAGCGAGGAGATCGGCTCATCCAGTACGATGAACTTCGGCTGGGTGGCCAGGGCGCGGGCAATGCAGATACGCTGGCGCTGGCCCCCGGAAAACTCCGCGGGGTACCTGGCCATGGATGCCCGGTCAAGGCCTACCATCGACAGCAACGCCGCCACTTTCTCCTTCAGGCCCTTGCGCGGCACGAGGCGATGGATGCGCAGGGGCTCGGCAATGATATCCAGGATGCGCATTTTTGCATTAAGGCTGTTATAGGGATTCTGAAAAATTATCTGCACATCTTTGCGGAAATCGGTTATCCGGGCCGGGTCAAAGGCAACGGCCCCTTGCGTCGGAGAAACAAGGCGCAGGATTATTTTGGCAAGGGTCGTTTTGCCTGAGCCGGATTCCCCCACGATGCCGAGGGTCCGGAATTGTTCCAGCCGGAAACTTACCGCATCCAGCGCGCGCACGGCCTGGGCCTTCTGCTTGAAAAAGCCGCGTTCAACCGTAAAGACCTTCGAAACGTCTTTGACTTCCAGGATCATAGCTTCCCTATCTTTTCATAGGCAGCGATCAACTCTTTGGTATGGAAATGCTGCGGCCGGGCAAAAAGGGCCGGCATGCCTGCCTCCTCTACGATCTTACCCCTATACATGACACATACCCGGTCAGCGATCTTTTTTGCCAGCGCCAGGTTGTGGGTAATAAAAAGCATGGAGAACCCCAGTGTTTTTTTAAGGTCCATCAGCAGCTTTACGATCTGGGATTCAACGGTTACATCCAGGGCCGTGGTCGGCTCATCGGCGATCAAGAGCTTCGGCCGGCAGGCCAGGCTCATGGCGGTAAAGACCCTCTGGTTCATGCCGCCGGAAAGCTGGTGCGGATAAGAAGCAAAGACCCTTTCGGGTTCCTTGATCTGCACCAGGCCCAGCAGCGCCAAGGCCTCTTTACGCGCATCCTGTTTTGTCCTGGCTTGATGCAATATGATCGCCTCCATGATCTGGCTGCCGATGGTAAACACGGGGTTCAGGAAACTGGCCGGTTCCTGGAATATATACGCGATATCCCTGCCTCGGGTTTGGGCCAGGCCTTCTTCCTTCAGGGCCAACAGGTCCTGCCCCCGGAAAGTTACGCTCCCGGAAACTATCCGCGCGGACGCCGGCAGGATCCGGGTAAGCGCCAAGGCGGTAACGGTCTTGCCCGAGCCTGACTCCCCTGCCAGAACCAATACTTCGTTCTCGCGTATCTGAAAACTGATGCCGTCGACAGCCGGGGTAGCGCCGAAAGAAACGCGTAGATCATTAACCTCTATCAAATGCCCCATGCTATCCTATTTCTTTCTTGAGCCCTTCGGAGATCAGATTAAAACCGAGGATCGTCACTAAGATCGCCAACCCCGGGAATACGGTGATCCACCAGGCGATCCCCAGGGTGGATTTTGCTTCGATAAGTATATTGCCCCAGCTGGGTACCGGCGGCTGCACCCCCAAACCCAGGAAGCTTAAGCCCGACTCCAAGAGGATCGCGGAACCGATCCCCAGGGTCGCGCTTACCAGCACCGGCCCCATCGCATGCGGAAGCAGGTGCCGCAGTATGATCCTTGCGTTCGAGGCGCCTATCGCGCGCGCTGCCTGGACGAATTCCCTTTCCTTCAGGGACAAGATCTCGCTGCGCACCAGCCTTGCGGTACCCATCCAGCCGGTAAGGCCGATAATAACCATGATATTAAAAATGGACGGCTCCAATATCGCCACCACTGCCAGGATAAGGAATAGCGTGGGAAAGCACAGGATGATATCGACCAGCCGCATGATAAAGGCATCGATCATGCCGCCGTAAAACCCGGCGACACACCCCAGAAATACTCCCAGAAGCGTAGCGATCCCCACCGCGATGATGCCCACGGCAAGCGAGATGCGCGCCCCGTAGATCATGCGGCTGAGCAGGTCTCTGCCGAGGCTGTCCGTGCCCAGCGGATGGTGCAGGGACGGCGGCATAAGCAGGTTATTCTGGTCGATCGCCGAAGGCTCGTACGGCGCGCACATGCCGGCAAAAATCGCTACCAGCCCGAAAAAAGCGATAATCGTTATCCCGATGGCAAGGGCGTTATTTTTTTTCATGTTTTTTCGTAACGTATCCTGGGGTCCACATAGGCATACGCGATATCGGCAATAAGGTTACCCAGCATCGTCAGGACCGCGACCAATACCACCTCTGCCATGATCAGATTGTAATCGCGCATCATCACTGCCTCGTAAAACAGGCGGCCTACGCCGGGCAAGGAAAATATGGTCTCAAAGATCACGCTGCCGCCCAGAAGCCCCGGGATGGAAAGCCCGAGAATGGTGACGATCGGAAGCAGGGCATTGCGCAGGGCATGCTTGTAAACCACCTGCCTGCGGGGCAGGCCCTTGGCCCGGGCCGCATAGATGTAGGGCTGCTGCAGGGCCTCGCCCATGCTGGAGCGCATGTAGCGCGTGATCGCCGCCAGGCCGCCGATGCTTGAGACCGCAACCGGCAGGACCAGGTGCCGGCACACATCCAGGCATCTCTGCCAAAAACCGAAATATTCGAAATCAAGGGATTTGATGCCGGAAATAGGAAGCCATCCCAATTGTATCCCGAACAGGTTCATGCATAACAGCGCCAGCCAGAATGTGGGAACCGCAAACCCGAAGAACACAAGGAAGGTCATCCCTTTGTCAAAAACCCCCGACGGACGCAGGCTGCTCCTGACCCCTATCGGGATGGCCAGGGCAAAAATAAATACCAGCGACAGGATGTTGATCGCCAGGGTCAGGGGGACCCTTTCGATGATCTTATCCCTGACCAGGCGGTCATCGGTAAAGGAACGGCCGAAATCAAAACGCGCCAATCGTGCCAGCCAGTTCAGGTACTGGATATGCAAAGGCTTGTCCAAGCCGTAGAGCTTGACCAGGCGCTCTTTTACTTCCAGGGATATCTTCGGATTGAGGGTCTGGTCGACCACCGCGGGCCTGCCCGGGGCAAGATGGATGACAAAAAAGCTGATCAGCGTAATGCCGAAAAGCAGCGGCAGGATCGCCAGTAATCTTCGGCTAAGGTACGTAAGCATGCGTTAAAATACTATGTGCGTATACCTCTGTTCATTTTTCGGGACCCACCAGTCTATGAAATTATAGCCGATGCCCAACGGCGCAGGCTCCACGCCCCGGAACCTCCGGTGCAGGACCGAAAGGCTGTCCGGCACGTAGATAAACATGCACGGCTGGTCCTCATAAATGAGGCGGTGGATCTGATGGTAATACTCCTTCCGCTTCTGTTGGTCGAAAGTCCGGCGGGCCTCCTCCAGGAGGCTGTCTACCTGCGGGTTCTTGTAACCTAAAAAATTGAATTCGCCGGGCCGGGTCTTGGAGGAATGCCAGATGTCGTAGTTGTCCGGGTCGCGCGACAGAGACCAGCCCAACAGCACTGCCTCGAAATTCCTCTTCTCGATGAATTCGCCCAGGAATACGCTCCATTCCACGGTCCGGATCTTTACGCGCACGCCTATATCTTTCAGGCGCTTCTGGATGATCTGGGCGACCTTGCTGCGCTCTTCGTTGCCGGCATTCGTAAGGATGGTGAATTCGAACACATGGCCGGCTTTTTCCAGCCAGCCGTCGCGATTGGTATCCTGCCAGCCTGCCTGGCGCAAAAGCTGCCTGGCTGCCTGCGGGTCGAAAGGCGCAGGATGCACATCCGGGTTATACGCCCAGGACTGGGGCACAAAGGGGCCGGTGGAGACCCGGCCGTACCCCAGAAAAATAATGCGGATGATCTCTTGCTTATCTACCGCCAGATTTAATGCCTGCCTGACCCGCACGTCGTTGAACTTGGGGTCACTCAGGTTATATCCGAGATAGACGTAGCTGAAACTGGGGAGTTGGAATTTCTGATAGTGCGCCCGGAAAAAACCGGTGTCCGTCTGCCGGGCATACTGCAGGGGGGTCAGGGAAGCGGAATCCAGTCCCTGCGTCTGCAATTCCAGGAATGCCGTCGATTCATCCGCGATGACCCGCCAGACATAGCGGTCGATATGGGGCCTCTTTTCGAAATACGCATGGTTTGAGACCAATTCTATTTTTTCCTGGGATTTCCAGGAATGGAATTTATACGGGCCGGTGCCGACCGGGTTCCTTTGAAACCCGGTCTTATTGAGGTCCTCGTTCTCCAGGAGGTGTTTGGGCATGATATACATCCCCCAGCTGGAAAGCCCGGGGGCAAAAGGCTCTTTGTAGGTAACCCTGACCGTGTAGTCATCGAGCACTTCCAGGGATTTTACCCTTTCGAAATCTCCGCTGTAGGGAGTCCTTACGGCAGGATCGATAAGCTTGCGGTAGGTAAATTCGACGTCTTGTGCGGTAAAGGGCCGGCCGTCATGCCAGAAGACGTTGGGGCGCAGGTGAAAGACGATCACCAGGCCCTGCTGTTGTATTTCCCAGCTTTGCGCCAGGTCGCCGATAAGGTTGATATCCTTGTCATACTTGACCAGGCCGTTGAAGATCATGCCGCAGGTATCGTTGGAGGAGGAATCCGAAGCCAATATCGGCACCAGTGTCCGGGCGTCCGATATGCTGCCGGCAACCATCGTATCGCCGTAATCCTGAGGAAAGGCACAGGGGCATGAAAAAAAGGCTATCGCAAAAAGCGATAGCCTTATCATCAAACTATAACGATTCAGCATAAAGCCAAATAACTAATGTGCGGCAGGTGCCTGCTGCGGCGCCGCTGGTGCTGCTGGTGCTGCAGGCTGTGCCGGAGCTGCAGGATGTGCCGGAGTTGCCGCCAAAGGCTGCGCGGGAACATTACGCATGAGCGACCTGCTGCGCTGGGCCGACAGCAATGCCAAGCCAAGGCAGGTGCAGAAAAAGACCGTTGCCACGATCGTTGTCGTGCGGGTAAGGAACGTAGTGGTCTTCGGGCCGAACATCGAGTCCACGCTTGAAAAGGCATCCACCAGGCCTCCCCCGTGGCCCCGCTGGATCAAGATAAGCGTAATGAGTATCGCACAGGCAAGTACGTGTACTGCAATAAATAAACCCATCATGTCAGTAACCTCTCTTTATTTTTTGGAAACGGCCGCGCTCTTCTGGACGATCTCGGAAAAAGAATCGGCCTTGAGGCTTGCGCCTCCCACCAAAGCGCCGTCTACATCCGGCTGTTTCATCAGCTCCGCGGCATTGTCGGGTTTGACGCTGCCGCCGTATTGTATGCGCATGGCCCCGGCGATTTCGCCCTGATACAGGCGTACTAATAGGTCCCGTATATATTTATGCGCCTCTTGCGCTTGTTCAGGCGTAGCGGTTTTTCCCGTGCCGATGGCCCAGACCGGCTCGTAGGCGATAACGATCTTGATGGCGTCTTGGCCGGAAATGTCCTTAAGCCCGCCCTGGATATGGTCTTCCAATACTTTAAAGGTCAGGCCCTTTTCCCTCTCCGCCAGCATTTCGCCCACGCACATGATCGGGGTCAGGCCCGACTCCAGGGCAGCTTTGACCTTTTTGTTTACCGTATCGTTGGTCTCGCCGAAAAACTGCCGGCGCTCGGAATGGCCGATGATCACATAGGCGGCGCCCGCATCCTTAAGCATGTGACAGGATACCTCGCCGGTAAAGGCGCCTTCCTTTTGCCAATAGACATCCTGCGCCCCTAACTGCAGGTTGGTTTCGGCAATAACCTCCGCCAGGCTGCTTAGGGCCGTAAACGGAGGGCATAAGACGATATCGATAGCTTCGCTGTCTAAGCGGTACAACTGGCGTTTCAAGCCGTTGGTCAGCTCAATCGCCTCATTGATGGTCTTGTACATCTTCCAGTTTCCGGCGATGATCGGTTTTCGCATAGATTTTAATTATACGGTAATTCTTAAGAATTGCAAGCGAAAAAACCCAGAAAAACCCAGACCGTTTCCGGGTTTTTGCTACTTGTAATCGATCTCGATGAAAAAGGTCTCCCGGTCTTTCGTGATGCTCTCCGGAAAAGGAGAAAACGGCACGCAATCCTTAATGGCCTTGATCGCCAACGGCGCAAGATCCTGTTGAGCGGTTTCGACGACCTGCGGGTCGGCGATAAAGGTGCCATCCTTGGAAAGGACGAACCTCAGGCTCACCTTGCCCTTGCCGGCATGCGGCCAGTTTGCTTTAATGGACTGGTCAATCTTGCTGTATATTGCCATGTAATATTCAGAGGCCTTTTGCGCATCTTCCTTTGCTGCATCTGCGCCCTCATCCTGCGATACCTGGAGCCTCACGATATCCCCCTTGATCATCTTGACCACCGCTCCCTGCCGGGGAGATATCCCGTCAAAATCCGTATAGGGCTTTTCTCCGGAAATGACGTGCGGGGTCAAAAGGATGACCAGTTCTGTTTTGGTGACCTCGTCGGAGGTGCTGCGGAAAAAGCACCCCACCAGCGGGATGTCGCCTGCCAGCGGGATCTTCTTAACTGTCTTGATCCTTGAGTCCTTGCGCAGTCCGCCGATAATAATGGTTACGCCATCCTTGATCATTACCGTAGTTTCCGCCTCCGAGGTGGTCACGATGGGGATCTGGGTAACCTTACCGTCGGCGGTAATGTTGGTCCGCGTAGAAGAACTGATCTCCGGCCGTATCTTCATGGTTACAAAGCCGTCGCGGTTAACGGTGGGGGTCACGTATAGCTTTATCCCGACGTCGACAAAATTCACCGCCTGGGAAGTGATTGTGGCGCCGCTTCCGGCCTGGGAAGAACTGGAAGTAATATACGCATCCTTTGTGCCCACCAGTATCCGGGCCTCCTGGTTATTCATCGCCATGATCCGGGGGCTGGAAAGTATTTTTGTATCCCCGATGGTGCGCAGGAGGTCCAATACCGCCTTATAATCTCCGGCAGCCCCGGGAGCGGTATCCGGTGTCCCCACTAAAAGGGCCGCTGTTTGGTTGATCGGCAAGGCGGCACTGGCTTTAAAATGTTTACGGATCCAGTAATCCCAATCTACGCCCATTTCGAATTTGTCCGAGGGCCTGATCTCCACGATCTGGGCATCAATGAGGACCTGCGGGGTCTTTTCATCAAACGCCGCGATAATGTTGCCGATCTGCGCCAGGGTATCCGGGTAATCGGTAACCGCGATCTTGTTCGTGCGTTCGTCTATTTTAACCGACCCGACCCCCTTAGTAAGGGCGTCTTGTATCTTGGGCTGGATCTTGTCTGCCTGTGCGTAGCTAAGGCTGAACACTTGCGTCCTGGTCGCCAAGTCCGTCTTTTTGATAAGTTCTTCCATCTGCGCAAGTTTTTCCGGCATATCCATCAGCACTACCGTATTAGTCGCGTCATCGACCACTACCCTGCCGATGCTGGTTTTTATCTGATTCAAGGATTTAGACAGCTCTTCGGCCTTGGCGTACTTAAGCTGGATCGTCTTTACCTGCCTCTTGTCCCCGTATCGCTCTCCGTAAAGAAGCTCGTAATCCCTCTGAGTCATCACGCTGATAATAGCGCCTTTTTTTTCGTAGGCCAGCTCATTCGATGCGATGACGATCTCAAAAGCGTCGTTGACATCGACGTCCTTCAAAAAAAGAGCGACCCTGCCGGAAACGTTCTTACCCACCACTACGCTCATTCCCGCCCGGCTGGCCAGCATTTTTAATACATCAACTACATCCATGCCCTTAATATCCAGGGAAATCTTGCCGGGTGCGGATTCCGATACTGTTTGCGTGAAGGCCGGTGCCGCACACATCAAGACCAACGCTAAAACAAGAAAGACTCTTCCGGTGTAATTCATAACTCACCCCTCATAAATAAAGCTCAAATCTAGAGCCGTTGTGATTGATAATGATCTTACCTTCCTGTATGTCTTCGACCAGGACCTCTCCGATACGCTGCCCCTTATTCACGTAATAGGTCTTTTTTACTTTTTTGTCCTCGATGATAGCCTGGGGGATAACGCCGGCAATAATCCCGACCAGGCTTAAGTCCTTCGTGGCATCCGAACCCGGCCCTTCGGAGGCGATGACCGCTGGCTGCAAAGGCGCTGCGGCCGGAACATTAAACACCTGCCGTCTTCTTGCCACCTC